>FTKD01000717.1_pt2 | contig 24869 bp, 22 predicted proteins | sample 1658191 | NCBI WGS metagenome assembly FTKD01 (sample SAMEA3914808, study PRJEB12502) | metagenome | biome: forest; material: soil | place: Canada | collected 2011-08-03 | depth 0.3 m
GGCTACGGCGGCGCCGTCTACGAATCGTTCGCGTTGTCGCTGTGGCGCCAGTGGCATCACGGCGGCGCGTTGCGTCCCGTCATCCGCCGTGGCGAGGCGGGCGGGCCGCCGCGCCTGACCGGCCTGCAGCTGACCTCGGCCGACGGCGAACCGCTGCGTGCCTTGCGCGTCGACGAGCGCGGCGCCGTCACGCTGCCGTACCGCGCCGCCGTGCAACCCGGTGCCTCGCCCGGCACCGGACGCTTTCGCTACATCCCGGCGGCCGACGTCCTCGCGCACCGCGTGGGCGTGCGCGAACTCGGGGGCCGCGTCGTGCTGCTGGGCAGCTCGGCGCCGGGCCTGGTCGACCTGCGGGCCACGCCCGTGCACCGCGCGCTGCCGGGCATCGAGGTGCATGCCCAGCTGATGGCCGGACTCGAGGACAACGACCTCAGCGTGCGCCCCGACTGGTCGCCCGGCCTCGAGCTGCTGCTGCTGGCGGGCGTGCTGCTGGCGGTGACGGTCGCCGTGCGCCGCCTCGCCGGCCCGGTGGCGGTGCTGGCGCTGGGCGCCATCCTGGCGGTGCTGCTGATGTTCGACCTGTGGGCGCTCATGGTCCGCGGCTGGGCGATCCCGATCGCCGCGCCGCTCGCCGTCGGCCTGCTGCTGGGCGTGCTGGGCGTCGTCGCGAACTACCTGCGCGAATGGCACTCGCGGCGCTCGCTGGCCCGGCTGTTCGGCCACTACCTGCCGCCGGAGCGCGTGCGCGCGATGGCCAGGGATCCCGACCGTTTCCTCGACGTCGCCACCAGCGCCGAGAACCGCGAGCTGACGGTGCTGTTCTGCGACCTGCGCGGCTTCACGCCGATGTCGGAGAAGATGCCGCCGGAGCGGCTGCGCGAGCTGCTGAACCTGTACTTCCTGCGCATGAGCCAGATCATCCACGGCCACGACGGCACGCTGGACAAGTTCATCGGCGACGCCGTGATGGCCTTCTGGGGCGCGCCGCAGCCCGACGCGCAGCACGCCGCCCACGCCGTGCGCGCCGCCATGGCGATGATCGCCGCCGTCGAGCCGCTCAACGCCGAGCTCGCCGAGCGCGGCCTGCCGCCGCTGGCGCCCTGCATCGGGTTGGCCACCGGCGTCGTCTGCGTGGGCGATCTGGGCTCGGCGCTGCGCCGCAGCTACACGGCGGTGGGCGACGGCGTGAACCTGGCCGCCCGCATCGAAGCGGCGACGCGCGCCTATGACGTGCCGCTGCTGGTGGCCGACACCACGCGCGCCGCGGCAGGCGACCTGCCGGGCTGCGAGTGGGTCGAGGTCGACGAGGTGGCCGTCAAGGGCCGCAGCCAGCTGGTGACCCTGTTCCTGCCGTTGGCCGTGACGGCCGCGCCACTGCCGGGTTCCGACCCCGAAATTGCGCAGGAAATCACGGCCTTTCATGAACAACTTGGCCTTTGGCGCCTTGCACGGGATGCGCTCCGGGGGCACCATGGCAAAGGTTCGCGGGTGGCGACGCCGCCGTCCGCGCGCGCCGTCGCTCACGCGCGACTGACCGAGCTGCTTTCCGCCCGGCCGGCCTCGTCCCGGCTGCATGCGCTGGCGGCCCACCGGCTGGCCAGCCTGGCAGCCGAAGCTGCCCAAGAACAAGACCTTCTCCGTTGACACTCCAGCGTCACCCTCCGCGTGATTCCCGCATGAAAATCCAGGTCCTCGGCTGCTCCGGGTCGATCGCGCGCGACTGCCGCACCACCAGCTTCCTGCTCGATCAGGACGTGCTGATCGACGCCGGCACCGGCGTCGGCGACCTGTCGCTCGACGCGCTGGAACGCATCGACCACATCCTGCTCACGCACTCCCATCTCGACCACGTGCTGGGCGTGCCCCTGCTCGCCGACAGCGTGCTGCGGCGCCGCCAGGCCCGCGGCGCGGCGCCGATCGAGGTGCACGCGCTGCCCGAGACGCTGGCCGTGCTGCGCGACCACCTGTTCAACAACCACCTCTGGCCCGACTTCACGCGCCTGCCCACCGCCGAATACCCGGTGCTGCGCTTCGTGCCGTTCAACCTGGGCGACACGCTGGAACTCGGCGGCCGCCGCGTGGAGGTGCTCAGCGCGCGCCACTCGGTGCCGGCCTGCGGCTTCGCCGTCCACGGCCCCGCGGGCGGCCGCGGCGCCTGGGTCTTCAGCGGCGACACCGGCCCCAATCCGGCGTTCTGGGAGCGCATCGCGCAATTCCCGGTCGCGCACGTCGTCATCGAGACGGCGTTCAGCGAGCCGGAGTGCCGTATCGCCAAGGCCAGCGGCCACCACTGCCCGAGCTCGCTCGCGGCCGAACTCGCCATCGCGCCGCTGGACGCCCGCATCTACATCACCCACATCAAGCCCGGCGAGATCGACGCGGTCATGGCCGGCCTGCGCGCCTTGAAGCAGGAGCGCCCGTTGATGGAGCTGCTCAAGGGTGACACTTTTGAGTTGGTGTGACGAAAATTGTCAGTCCGCGGGCCCGCGCCAACGGGTCCTGTCAGGCGGCACTGACGCGGTGCGTCACCTTCCGTGCAAAAATCACGGCCCGAACGGCCGCAACCCCAGCCGGCAGGCTGGCACGGCATTCGCATAGGACTGAGTGCGAACGTCTCTCTTGATTTCACAGTCGTCCCTAGTCCCATCTCCCAGGAGTCTTCAATGAAGCGCACCGTCCAACAGGGTTTCACCCTGATCGAACTGATGATCGTCGTCGCGATCATCGGTATCCTCGCCGCCGTCGCTCTGCCGGCCTACCAGACCTACACGGTCAAGGCCAAGGTCTCGGAAGCCATCCTGGCTGCGTCGCAGTGCCGCACCACGGTGTCCGAGGTCTACCAGACCGGTTCGAGCGCTCCGGCCGCCAACAACTGGGGCTGCGAGTCCACCGCGGCGACCAGCAAGTACGTCGCCACCGTCGGCACCAGCGCCGACGGTGCCGTCTCGGTGACGCTGTCCAGCGACCCGGCCCTGACGGGTGCCAACATCGGTAGCGCCATCCTGACGCTGTATCCGGCCAACTCGGCCCGCACGGCGCTTGCCGTCGCAACCAACCCGGTCGGCTCGACCCAGGTCTACCAGTGGGTCTGCGGCGGCGCGGGCACCACGGCCGCCCTGCTGAGGTACCTGCCGGGCTCCTGCCGCGGCTGATCAGGGCAAAGCCTGAGCTTTCAAGAAGAGGTGCTTCGGCACCTCTTTTTCATAGTGTTTGGCATAACCCGAAGAACAGAATGCTTCGCTTGAACCAGCGTCGCTGGAACGAAATATCTAGCCTTTCTATCATCATGAGCACTCCGAAATTCATGCGCCGCGCGGAACGCGGCTTCACGTTGATCGAGTTGATGATCGTCGTCGCGATCATCGGTATCCTTGCCGCCGTGGCACTGCCGGCCTACCAGACCTACACGGTCAAGGCCAAGGTCTCCGAAGCCATCCTGGCCGCGTCGCAGTGCCGCACCACGGTGTCCGACGTCTACCAGACCGGTTCGAGCGCTCCGGCCGCCAACAACTGGGGCTGCGAGTCCACCGCCGCGACCAGCAAGTACGTCGCCACCGTCGGCACCAGCGGCGATGGTGCCATTTCGGTGACCCTGTCCAGCGACGCGGCCCTGACCGGTGCCAACATCGGCGGCGCGATCCTGACGCTGTATCCGGCCAACTCGGCCCGCACGGCGCTTGCCGTCGCAACAAACCCGGTCGGCTCGACCCAGGTCTACCAGTGGGTCTGCGGCGGCTCGGGCACCACGCCCGCACTACTGAAGTACCTGCCGGGCTCCTGCCGCGGCTGATGACGCGGCGAGGCGCGCTGGCTGACGCCGTCGGCCGCATTTCCCCGCGTGTAGTATGAGCACGCCGCGACCGGTGACTGGTGAGTTCAGCCCGGGGGCAGCGCGCCGCTGGAACCCTCGCCTGCTTGCCATGTGGCTGGCAATCTGCGCGTTGTGGCTCGGCGCGCGGCCCTATCTGGGCGTCCGTCACGATGCGGTGTTGTACCTGGGCCAGGTGCTCAACAGGCTCTCGCCGGCCACGTACGGTTCCGACCTGTTCTTTCGATACGGGTCGCAGGATCGCTTCAGCATGTTCTCCGCGCTCGTCGCTCCGCTCGTGCACGCCTTTGGCGTCACGCCCGCTGAGATCACGCTCCTGCTCACCGCGCAGCTGATGCTGCTGCTGGGAGTGGCCCGCCTGATGGAGCAGGTGGGCCTTGTCCGTTGGCGCTGGGCCGGGTTGCTGATGCTGGCGTGCTCGCCGCATTTCTACGTCAACAGCGACCTGGGCAGCATCGCCTTCGCCGAGCCGTTCCTGACCGCGCGAGCGCTGGCCGAACCATTCGCCGTCTGGGCCCTGGTCGGCTTGTTGCAACGGCGCGCGGTGCTGACCGTGCTCGCGACGCTGGGCGGCATCGCCGTGCACCCGCTGATCATCTTGCCGGTGCTGGTGGTGGGCTGGACCTGGCTGTGCATGGGCAACCGCCGCTGGCTCTGGCTGGCGTTGATTGTGCCGGTCGTCGCCGCGCTCGCCCTGGCGGGCCTCGCTCCCTTCGATGCCGTGGCGCACCGCTATGACCCGCTCTGGTGGAGCATCGTCAGCGATCGCAATCCTCTGGTTCTCGTGACGCGCTGGGTGGCCGGCGACCAGTTGGCGGTTGTGTTCGATTTCCTGGTGCTGGGCTTGGCATGGCGGATGGCCGTCGACGCAACCCAGGCGCGCTTCTGGCTGGCGAATCTCGTCGCGGCTGGCGGTCTCGTGGCGCTGTCGCTGCTCGGTGCCGATGTCACCCACGACGTGCTCCTGACGCAGTTGCAGCTGTGGCGCGTGATCTGGTGGATCCACCTGCTCGTACTGGCGCTCTCGCCGTGGCTGCTGGCGACGCTCTGGCGATCCTCGAGCATGCTCAAGGTGGCGGCGCTTTCCATGGCCGTGTCGCTGCTGGCGATCGGCGCCAACTGGACGACCGGGTGGGTCTTCATGCTCGCTTTCGTGCTGTCCTTGGTCGGGCACTGGAGAAAACTTGCCGTATCGACTAGCTTGCTGCGACTGATCGGCGCCGCATTTGCCATCGCGGCGCTCACGATCACCGCTGTCGTGTTCTCGAGCGACCTGCATGCGCTCTCCGATGGCAGCGATGCCTTGCCCGACGTCTTCTGGCCCCGCATCCTCTTGAGCGTGCAGGCTGCGGCGTTACTGGCGGGCGCTGCCGGGCTCTGGCTGCTGCAGCGCCTGCCACGTTCAGCCGCGGTCGTTGTCTCGGCCGTTCTGCTTGGAGCCGCGTTCTACGGCTGGGATCAACGATCCGCCTGGAGCCGCTACCTCGAATCGCCGCATGCCAGCCCGCATCCGTTCGAGACGGTGATGGCCCCAGGCAGCGAGGTCTACTGGATCGACGATCTCAAGGCTGCCTGGCTGGGATTGCATACGGCCAGCTACATGTCGACCGAACAGTCCGCAGGGCTTCTGTTCAACCGCGCCACGGCGGTCGAATACCAACGGCGCTCCATGGCCTTCGGCCCCCTGGGCGCCCAACGCGAGCTGTGCAGCTTCATGGCCGCTCTGAACGGGCCGGACACGCCGCCCGATCCGAAGTGCTATCCCACACCGCAGGTCGTGCAGTTGATCTGCGACCTGCCCGGTGGCCCGCGCTACCTAGTCTTCAGGACGCCACTGGATGTCGGCGTCGTCGCGCATTGGCGTTTCGAGACATCCCGCCCTGGTCATGGCGCCGATTACTATCTGCACGACTGCAGCAAGATGATTGAGAGGAAGCAGTGAACGATGTTCCTGCCTGGTTCCGCGGACGCACGGGGCGCTCCGCGTTCGGCGCCCTCTGGGTACTGGCACTCTATTTCCTGTGCCGACCCTACCGCGGTGTGCGCCATGACGCGATGCTCTACTTCGGACAAGCGCAGTTGCACCTGACGCCGCACTGGTTGCACGACGACCTGTTCTTCCTTTCGAACTCGCAGGACAACTACAGCGTGTTCTCGGCTTTGTTTGCGCCGGTGTTGCACGCCTTCGGGCTGTCGGCGGCCGAGATCGTGACGCTGCTGGGGCTGCATGCGTTGTTCCTTGTCGCCGTCTGGACGTTGACCGCCGGCATGGCCGCCAACGTCCGCTGGATCTCGTTGGTGATCGCGCTCGTCCTGCCGCACTTCTATGCGACAGACCACCGTTTCAGCTACGCCGAGCCATTCCTCACGGCCCGCACGCTGGCTGAGCCGTTCGCGCTGTTCGCCATCGCGGCTGCCCTGCGCGGCCGCAAGGCGTGGACGTTGCTGGCGCTCGTCGCCGCGAGCCTGGGTCACCCGCTGATCGCGCTGCCGGCGTGGCTGGTGGTCTGGCGCCTCTGGGGCGATCAAGACGAGCGCTGGAACTGGGGCGTGCTGGCGATCTTGCCCCTGGTGGGACTGGCCGCACTCGGCGTTGGCCCGTTTGCTGGTTTGCTGCATCGCTACGACCTCGACTGGTGGCTGATCGTCCAGCGCGCGTCGCCGTTCATCTTTACGTCCAAATGGGATCTGGCGGCGTGCCAGCAACTGGGCTTCGACCTCGGTTTGCTGTGGCTTTGCGGCCGCGATCTCACGACGCCGCTCGGGCGCCTCGCCCGCGCCTCGACGGCCGTGGCGATCTGTTGCCTGATCGTGTCGATGCTGGGCGTCGACCTGGCGCACAACGTGTTGATCACGCAATTGCAGCTGTGGCGCGCCACCTGGATCGCGCACCTCGTCGCCATGCTCTCGATGGGGCCGCTATTGATGCAGCTCTGGAACCGCAACGACAAGGGCCGGCTCGCCGTCTTCCTGCTGCTGTTGGCGGCGATCGCGATTGGCTCGACGGTCAGGACGGGCTGGATCCTCGCGGCGGCAGCGTTGATCTTCGTGCCGCTGGCCGAGGGCCCAGTCGTGATCGGTCGCGGCGTCGTGCGCGTTGGCATCGTCGCCTGCGTCGTCGCGATGCTGGGAATCTCCGGCGTGCAGGCTGTCTCGTATCACGAGCAGATCCAGATGGGCGCTGCCTCGGGCTTTATCGTCGGACGTGACAGTGCTATCCCGGTGGCGCTGCCGGCGCTGGTGTTGCCCCTCGCGCTGGCGGGCCTGTGGCCGCTGGTGCGTCCCTCGACGCGAAGTATCGTTGTCGGCGCGGCGACGGGCGTTGCGGTATTGGTGGTGGGACTCTGGCAATGGGATCAACGCTCCGACTGGGCACGCTATGTCGAACGACACCAGGGTCAGCCGCATCCGTTCCAGGCCCTGATCCCGGTACGCGCCCAGGTCTACTGGCCCGACGACCTGCTCGCCAGTTGGGCGCTGCTTGGCCGATCGAGTTTCTATACCGAGGCCCAGGCGGCCGCGGCGCCGTTCAGCCGCGAGACGAGCATGGCCGCCATCGACCGCCTGAAGGCAGTGACGCCGCTGATCGTCCAGTCGACGGTCTGCCACTCCCTGGTGGAGATGGGCATGACGGACACCAAGGCGTCGGATTGCAAGCCGTCCGACGTCGCCGTCATCGACGTCTGCCACCTGACGGCGCACGGCCCCGATTTCATCGTCCTCGATTCTCCGTTGAAGGCGCCGCCGGTTGCGCGCTGGCGCTATCAGCCGCCGGACGCCTCGCCGGCGACAGAATACCTGCTCTATGACTGCAACAAGACTCACTGATCGCTGGCCCGCGACGCTCGAGTTCATGCGCTATCTGGCCTGCAGCGGCGTCGCGCTTTCGGTGGATACGTCGCTTTACGCGCTAGGACTGCGGCTGGGCTTGGCGTATCCCGTCGCAGCCTGCGCCGGCTTCGCGACCGGACTGACTACCGCCTATTTCCTCAGTGTGCGATTCGCTTTCAAGGAACGCAGTGTCCGCAGCGCGCGCGTCGAATTCATCGTCTTCGCGGCTGTAGGCATCGTTGGCCTGCTGCTGACCGAGTTGCTGCTGTGGCTGCAGATCGGCGTGATCGGCATGTCTGCGCTGGTCGCGAAGGTTGGTGCCTCCGGAGGAGTGTTCATGTTCAACTTTCTCGTTCGCAGGGCCTTGCTGTTCTCGCGTCGCACCCACGCGCTGGAGGTGGCTGTATGAGCGGTGACGGCGGCTTGGTGGACACCGTCATCATTGGCGCGGGCCCCGCGGGCCTTACTGCGGGACTCGAGCTCGTGCGCGCGGGCAAGCGCGACGTCCTGGTGCTGGAGGCCACGAATGACATCGGAGGCTTGTCCAAGACCGTCAACTACAAGGGCAACCGCATCGACATCGGCGGCCATCGCTTCTTCTCGAAGTCGGACTGGGTGATGAACTGGTGGCGCGAGATGCTGCCGGTGGCGATGCCGCCGGGCGCGATCGGCGAAAAGGAGTTCCGCGTGGCCTACCAGGGCGCGTCGCGCCTGCTGGGCGCGGAGCACATCCACGCGACGGAGGCCGACGAGGCCGTGATGTTGCTGCGCAACCGCCTGTCGCGCATCTACTTCAACGGCGCGTTCTTCGCCTACCCGCTGAGCCCCGGCCTGGACATGGTCACCAAGCTCGGCGTGGGCAAGTGCACGCAGTTCGCGCTCAGCTACGGCCGCTCGCACGTGGCGCCGATCACCCCCGAGGTCTCTCTCGAGGACTTCTTCATCAACCGCTTCGGGCGTGCGCTGTACCTGCAGTTCTTCAAGTCCTACACCGAGAAGGTGTGGGGCGTGCCCTGCAACGAGATCAGCGCGGCGTGGGGCGCGCAGCGCGTCAAGAGCCTCAACATCGGCAACATGATTGCCCATGCGCTGAAGAAGCTGGTGCCCGGCAAGAGGGGCGGCGGCGAGGATCAGACGTCGCTGATCGAGAACTTCCTCTATCCGAAGCTGGGTCCGGGCCAGATGTGGGAGACGGCGGCGCAGCGCTTCGAAGCCGGCGGGGGCCGCATCATCCGCAATGCGAAGGTGGTCGGCATCGAGCGCGACGGCGACCGCGTGAAGTCGGTCACCGCGGAGGTGAATGGCTCGGTGCTGCGCGTGGGCGCCAACCATGTCGTCTCGACGATGCCCGTCAAGGATCTGTCGGTGGCGATGCAGGCCGACATGCCCGATCGCGTTGGCAGCATCGGCACCCAACTGCAGTACCGCGACTTCATCACCGTCGGCGTGCTGTATCGGAAGCTGCGCAAGACCGCGGCGGCGATCGATCCGAAGACGCACCTGGTGGCCGACAACTGGATCTACATCCAGGACGCTGGGGTCAAGGTGGGCCGCCTGCAGATCTTCAACAACTGGAGCCCGTACATGGTGGCCGACCCGGACACCGTGTGGGTGGGGCTCGAGTTCTTCGCGCGCGACGACGACGAACTCTGGGCGCTGTCCGATGCGGCGCTCAAGACGCTCGCGCTGCGCGAGATGCAGCAGCTCAAGCTGGCCGACGAGACAGACGCGCTCGACGCCGTCGTGATCCGCATGCCCAAGGCCTACCCCGGCTACTTCGGCGACGCGTACGGGCATTTCGACGAACTGCGCGAGTACCTCGACGGCATCAAGAACCTGTACCTGATCGGCCGCAACGGCATGCATCGCTACAACAACCAGGATCACTCGATGCTGTCCGCGCGCCACGCGGTCGAGGCGATTCTCGCCGGCAGCAGCGACAAGTCGGCGATCTGGGCCGTCAACATCGACGACGACTATCACGAGGAAGCCGAGAAGAAGTGATGAATTCGTCCATCCATTCGATCCGCTCAATCCGCGAAGAGGGTTCTGCACAGGGCATGACGATGCTCGACGCCGCCCTGGTCCTGTACCTGGTGCTGCCGCTGCTGCTTTTCTGTGTCTGGTTCAAGTGGCCACTCGCCATCGGCCTGGCGGTGCTGCTGTCGTACGCGCTCTGCAAGACGTTGGCCGGCGTGCGCCTGCGCGAGTTCGGCGTACGCCCTGCAGCGGTTGGCGCGATCGTCGTCGTTGCGTTGGTCTGGACAGCGATCGCCGGTGTTGGCCACTTCTTTTACGCGAACATCGATTGGATCACGCGCGACGCGGTGTTGCGCGACCTCACGGCTACCGCTTGGCCGCCACGGTACGAGGGCGACGGCGCCTTTGCGCTGATTCTGCGGGCGCCGGTTGGCTACTACCTGCCGGCCGCCCTGGTGGGCTGGCTGGCCGGTCCCGGCGTGGGCGACTTTGCGCTGTATCTCTGGACGGCGCTCGGCTTCACCTTGTTCCTGTGTGCGGTCACTACCTTGTTCTCGACCACGCGACAACGCGTGATAGCCGTGATCCTGATGATCGCCTTCGGTGGCATGGACTTGATCGGCTACATGCTCGTGTTCGGAACCGTGCCGGCGGGGGACACCCATCTCGAATGGTGGGCCTCGTTCGCGCAATACTCGTCCAATTCCACGTTGCTGTTCTGGGTGCCCAACCACGCGTTGCCGGCTTGGCTGGGCACAATGCTGATCCTGCGCCTATGGCGGCAGCCGGAACTCGCGCGAATCGCACCGCTGATGGCGGTCGTGATCCCGCTGTGGGCGCCCCTGGCCGCCATCGGACTGGCTCCGTTCTATGTGGCAGGCCTGAATTGGCGGCGCGATTTCCGCAACTTGTTCGCGATTCGCACGGGCCTGCCGTTCTTGGCGATGGCGTTCATCGTTGCGCGCTACATCACGCTGGATGCGGAGACCATTCCCGGTGGCTGGGCGTTCGAAGGCAAGCCGCTCGGCGAGTACATGACGCGCTACGTGTCGTTCTGCCTGATCGAATTCGCCGTCATCGCCTGGGCGTTGCATCGCCTGAAGGCCTACGACTTGGTGTTGACGATCGCCGTAGTCGTGCTGCTGGCGTTGCCGCTGTACCGATTCGGAGCGGCCAACGACTTGGCGATGCGAGGTTCGATCCCCGCGTTGACCGTGCTGGCGCTGGCCACGGTACGGCCTCTTGTCGATCAAGCGCGTTCGACGTGGCGTTACGTGCTGATGCTGGTGCTGGTCGTCGGCGCGATGGGTGCCGCGCACGAGCCGATGCGTGCCTTCCGCCTGCCGCGTTGGGCGATGACCGGGCATACGCTGGTGCAGAGCGTGAGCCTGAACCCGGCCCAGCCCGACCCCCAGACCGCGTTGCCCTCGAACTATGTCGCCCACCTGAACCAGGCTGGCCTCAGGATGATGATGCGCGAACCCACGATGGTGCGGCCCTATCCGGCCGCCGCTTCGAAAGCGCTGCCGTGAACACAACTCTCACACCCGAACTGCACGCCCGCGCCCGCCGGCGCCTGCTGCAGATGCACTACACCGCCGGCGTGGGACACCTCGGCGGCAACCTGTCGGCCATCGACGCGACGCTGCTGGTGTTCCACGAATACCTGCGCGAGCAGGATCACTTCATCCTGTCCAAGGGCCACTCCGCGGGCGCGCTCTACGTCGCGCTGTGGAGCGTGGGCCGGCTGAGCGACGAGGCGCTGACGACCTTCCATCGCGACGGCACGCTGCTGGCCGGCCACCCGCCGTGCGTGGGCATCGCCGGCATCCCGTTCGCCACTGGCAGCCTCGGCCACGGGCTGTCGCTGGCGGCCGGCATGGCGCTGGGCAACCGGCTGCAGAACAAGGATGCACGGGTGGTCTGCCTGACGTCCGACGGCGAATGGCAGGAGGGCTCGACCTGGGAGGCGCTGATCTTCGCCTGCCATCGACGCCTGGCCAATCTCACCGTGCTGGTGGATCACAACGAGCTGCAGGGCTTCGGCTCCACGCAGTCGGTGGCGTCGATGGCGCCGCTGTGGGACAAGCTCGCCGGCTTCGAGGCGGACGTGCGGGTCGTCGACGGGCATGACATGCCGGCGTTGCGCGCGCTCCTGGACGAGCCGGCCGGCGACCGCCCCCGCATCGTCGTCATGAAGACGGTCAAGGGCAAGGGCGTCAGCTTCATGGAAGGCCGCATGGAGTGGCACTACCTGCCGCTGACCGAGCCGCTATACCAGGCGGCCCTGGCCGAACAGGATCCGGTATGAGACAGCAATTCTGTGAAGCGATGGTGCGCCGCGGCGCCGATCCGAAGATGGTGTTCCTGACCGGCGATCTCGGCTTCATGGCGCTCGAGCCGCTGGAGCAGGCGCTGGGCGAGCGCTTCATCAACGCCGGTGTGTCGGAGCAGAACATGATCTCGGTGGCGGCCGCGCTGTGCCGCACCGGTCTCGAGGCCTGGGCCTACAGCATCGCGCCGTTCTGCACCGCGCGCCCGTTCGAGCAGATCCGCAACGACGTCGCGTTGCACGAACTGCCGGTGAAGATCGTCGGCAACGGCGGCGGCTACGGCTACGGCGTGATGGGCCCGACGCATCATGCGATCGAGGACTACGGCACCTTGCTGGCGTTGAACGCGATGCGCGCCTGCATCCCGGTGTTCGACCAGGACGTGGCGGCGGCCGTGCAACTGGTCGGCGACACGGACGCGCCGTTCTACCTGCGCCTGGGCCGTGGCGAGCCGCCGGCCGGCTACGTGCCGCCGCCATTCGCGCCGTGGCGCCAGCTCACCCGCGGATCCGGCCCGGTCATGGCCGTGGTCGGGCCGCTGGGCGGCACGTTCATCGCCGCCATCGAGGCCTTGCCCGAGGCGGTGCGCCCGAACCTGTGGCTCGTGGGCGTGCTGCCGCTCGAACACAACCCCGTGCCGGCGGACTTTCTGGCGCAGCTCGCAAGCGCCGGCGCCTTGCTGGCGGTGGAAGAACATGTGGCGCGCGGCAGCTTCGGCAGTGAACTGATGCTGCAGCTGGCCCTGCGCGGGCTCGTCCCCGCGCGCTTCGCGCACCTGTGCGCACGCGCGGCCCGCTACGAGCGCTACGGCTCGCAGACCTGGCTGCGTCAACAATCCGGACTGGATCCCGTCTCGGTGATGGCCGCCGTCGCGGCGCTTTGACATGCCCATACTTGCCACCTACATCCGCGCCCTCGAAGGGCCGATCCTGGTCACCGGCGCCTCCGGCTTCATCGGGGCGAATCTCTACAAGGAGATCGCTGCCGTCCGCCGCGACGTCTTTGCCGTGGTGCGCCAGGACAAGGGCTGGCGGCTGGCCGACGTGCACGACGACAAGGTCATCGCGGTCGACCTGAACGACGCCAACGCCACCAAGAACCTGGTCGACTCGGTGCAGCCGCGCACGGTGTTCAACTGCGTGGCCTACGGTGCCTATTCCTTCGAGGAAGACGCCGACCTGATCTACCGGACGAACTTCCTCGCGCTCAGCAATCTTGTCACCGAGTTGGCCAGATATTCGCTGGCCGCGCTGGTGCACACCGGCAGCTCGTCGGAGTACGGCGCCAACTGTGCCGCGCCCACCGAAGACGGCCTGCGCGACGCCAACAGCCACTACGCGGTTTCTAAGGGCGCGGCGTCCGATTTCCTGCGCTATGCCGGCAAGCACCGTGGGGTGCCTTGCGTGAACCTGCGGCTGTACTCCGTCTACGGCCCGCTCGAGGACACGTCGCGGCTGATCCCCAACCTGCTGCGCCAGGCGTTGGCGGGACGCCTGCCGCCGCTGGTCGATGCGCGCACGTCGCGCGACTTCGTCCACGTGACGGATGTCTGCCGCGCACTCATCACTGCCGCGCTGCGGATGCATCCGGACATCTACGGCGAGAGTTTCAACATCGGCTCGGGCAGGCGCACGACCATCGGCGAGCTCGCCGACAAGACACGCGAGCTGTTCTCCATCGCCGACGAGCCGGTGTTCGGCACCATGGAGGGTCGCAACTGGGACCTGGCCGACTGGTACGCCGATGCATCCAAGGCCCTGGACGTGCTCGGCTGGCAGCCCGAGATTGCGCTGGAAGACGGCTTGCGGCAGACGTCCGAATGGGTGAAATCGCTGTCGGACGCCGACATGGCCGTGCTGACCAAGAAGAAGCTGGGCGCCCGCAAGCGCAGCGTCTCGGCCATCATCGCCTGCTACAAGGATGGGCAGGCCATTCCGATCATGCATGCGCGGCTCACCGAAACCTTCGCCAAGCTGGGCTGCGACTACGAGATCATCTTCGTCAACGACTGCAGCCCGGACGACAGTGCGGACGTGATCCAGGCGCTCAGCGTCGGCGACCCGCACGTGGTGGGCATCTCGCATTCGCGCAACTTCGGCTCGCAGATGGCGTTCCGCAGCGGCATGGAGCTTTGCACCAAGGATTCCGTCGTCCTGCTCGACGGCGACCTCCAGGATCCGCCGGAGTTGATCGAACACTTCTACCGCGAGTGGGAGCAGGGCTGGGACGTCGTCTACGGCAGGCGCGTGCGTCGCGAGATGCCGTGGTTCTGGGGGCAGATGTACAAGGCGTTCTATCGGATCTTCGCGGCGTTCAGCTACGTGCCGATGCCGCACGACGCCGGCGATTTCTCGTTGATGGATCGCCGCGTCGTTGGCTGGCTGCTGAACTGCCCCGAGCGCGACCTGTTCGTGCGGGGCCTGCGCGCCTACGTCGGTTTCCGCCAGACCGGCGTCGACTACGTCCGGCCGGAGCGCATGTTCGGGCGCTCGACGAACAACCTGCTGAAGAACATCGGTTGGGCCAAGAAGGGCATCTTCTCGTTCAGCGACACGCCGCTGACCATGCTCACCGCCGCCGGCGTCGTGCTGTTGATGCTGTCGGTGCTCGCGGGGACCATCATGGTGCTGCTCAAGCTGTTCAGGCCCGACATCGCGCCGCGCGGCGCCACCTCGATGCTGGTGACCACGCTGTTCTTCGGCTCCCTCAACCTGTTCGCCATCGGGCTGGTGGGCGAGTACGTGGCCAAGATCATGGCCGAGGTCAAGGGCCGGCCACGGCTGATCCGCTCGGCGCTGATCCGCCACGGCAAGTCCACGCAGTTGCTGCCGGACGGCAAGTCCGCCGAGATGGCGGCCCGATGAGCCAGCGTTCCTGCCCCGTCTGCGAGACGTCGGCCAGCCAGGCGTCGCTGTTCCTGGAAAAGAACTTCGACGCCAGCAAGCTGTCGGCGCTGAGTTTCGCCTCCCGCAAGCCGCCCGAATTCATGTGCCACCGGCTGGTGCGCTGTCCCACCTGCGACCTGGTCTACGTGGACGAGCCGCTCGACCAGGACGTCCTGGCGCGGGCGTATCACGTGTCCGACTTCGACAGCGCCGAGGAGGCCGCGGACGCCGCCGAGTCCTACGTCCGGGCGATCCGGCCGCTGCTGGACCAGCTGCCGCGCAAGGGTCGGGTGCTGGAGATCGGCTCGGGCACGGGCGTGTTCCTGGAGAAGCTCGAGGCGTTCGGATTCGGGCAGATGGTGGGCGTCGAGCCCTCGTCCGCCGCCATCGCCGCGGCGCCGCCGCGCCGTCGTGACTGGCTTCGGGAGGCCATCTTTCGCGAGGCGGACTTCGAACCGGCGTCGTTCGATCTGGTGTGCTGTTTCATGACGATGGAGCACGTGAGAGATCCGGGCCTGCTCGCCGGTGCCGTCGCGCGGCTGCTGCGTCCGGGTGGCGCATTCGCGATCGTCGTGCACGATCACCGGAGCTGGGTCAATCGCCTGCTCGGACGGCGCTCGCCCATCATCGACATCGAGCACATGCAGCTCTTTTCGCGTCCGGCCGTCGAGCGGCTGTTCCGCGCCGCGGGCATGGAGCGGCCGGCGATCCGCAGCTTCAGGAATCGCTACGCGCTGCGCTACTGGGTGCGGCTGCTGCCGCTGCCGGCGCCGCTGCGCGGCGCGGTCGACGCGGTGCTGCGATTCACCGGGCTGGCGCGCGTGAAGGTGGGCATGAACGTGGGCAACATGATGTGCTTCGCATTCCGCCCCGGCGATGCTTGACTCGCAGATCGTCCGGTTCCTGCTCGCCGGGGTCGCCAACACGGTGTTCGGCCTCGTCGTGTACGCCGCCGCCCTGCATTTCGGGCTGGCGATCTGGCTGTCACTGCTCGCGGGCCTGCTCGCCGGACTCGCCTTCAACTTCGTCACACTGGGTGGATACGCGTTCCGCGACCTCTCCGTGAAGCGGTTGCCGCGCTTCGTCTGCTGTTACGGCGCGACCTACCTCGTCAACCTCGGCGCGCTCCATCTGTTGCGTTCGTTCATCGTCGACGCCGTCGTGTGCCAGGTGATCCTGACGCCGCCGATGGCCATCTTTTCGTATTTCTGCCTGTCCCGGTTCGTCTTTCGGCGGACGCCACCCGGCTGATGGCCGCACGTCGCGGTATCGCTTGAATCAGGCCGGCGGCGGGCAACGCAGCGCGCTCACGAAGTAGCCGAGGGGATCTTCCTTCGCGCCCAGGCCCAACGCCATCGACACGTGGCTGGCGGCGAGCATGACGATCGCCAGCGGCGCCACGAGCACGGCGAGGGGCAGGGACCAGGCCATCGTCGCGAGGCGTCCAGGCTTGAGCAGCCTGATGGCGAGCACCACCAGCTTGCTTGCGATCACCGCGATGTCGTTGCCCCGCTCCTGGATGTCCAGTTGCCCGAAGCCGGCACGCTTCAGCAGGATCTGCAGCCGTTCCCGCGTGAAGCGGTGGTAGTCGTGCGGGATGTGATGGCGCCGGGCCGACCAGGGGACGGTCAGCAACAGGGTCGATTGCGGCTTCAGAACTCGAGCGAGCTCCGCCATGAAGGCTTCCGGATCTTCGACGTGCTCCAGCACTTCGATGCAGATCGCGCCGTCGAAGCGGGCTGCCTGGAACGGGAGCGTCTTGCCGTCGTAGTAGGTGACATCGTGCTGCTTGCGCATGCCGTAATCATCCGCATTCGCGACGTCCACGCCGTGATAGGTAGAGCCCTGAGGCAGCCATTCCCGCCAGGGCGATTCGCCCGCACCAACGTCCAGGACGTCTCCGCCGAGCGCTGCCATCGCGGGCCGGAGCGCGCTCACGATCGACCCGAGCTGCAGGTCCACCTTGCAGCGCAGCCAGAAGAGCGCCGGATTGCTCGAGGGCGGCTTGACGGAAATCGGCTTGAAGGATTCGGTATTCATCGGTGCGTCACGCACTTGCCCGGCCACCCGATGTGCCCCCCGTGAATCACCGTTGCCTGATCGACCGCCTTGGCCATGTTGTTGGGTCCGTCGATTTCCAGGGGCCGGCAACCGCTGAAACCCCGAGTTCCTCGAGGGTGCCGAGAACGCCGCCCATCGCTGTTCGGGACGGCGCGCAAAAACGAATCGGGCCAGTGCTCCATTGTTGTCGTGGGCTTGCGAAGACTCTACAAGGACAAGGTAGACCGGCCTGTGCGCCGAATTGTAGCGACCCTCGAACAGCATCTGACAATCCGACGCCGAGGCGGCCGCGGCTGCGCCTGGATTGGCCCATCCGGACCGCTGCGGGGTGACGGATCGCACACCGGCGCAGGCGTGGCAGCTCCGAATTCGCGGTACCCTGTGCAGCGCTTGTTCCAGTCGCGGCAATGACCCATCAGAATCTCAACGTCAACCCGGAGTTGCGCCTGCTCGCCTGCGCACGCAGGCCGTCCGCGCCGCTGCACGGCATGCGCGCATGAGTTCTGACGACCACGTCGACACCATCATCATCGGCGCCGGCCCGGCAGGCCTGACCGCCGGCGTCGAACTCGTGCGCGCGGGGCGCAAGGACGTGATCCTGGTCGAGGCGAGCGCCCACATGGGCGGCCTGGCGCGGACGCTCGACTACAAGGGCAATCGCATCGACATCGGGCCCGAAGGCTTCGTCTCGGAGTCGGCCTGGGTGATGAACTGGTGGCGCGGCATGCTGCCCGTCGCGCTTCCGCCGGACGCGGGCGACGAGAAGACGTTCCGGCGCGACCGGCCCGGCACGTGGCCGTTGCTGGGCCCCGGCACGCCGTTGCCGTCCGAGGCCGGCGATGCCTTGCTGCTGCGCAAGCGCCAGGCCTGCGTGGCCTTCGACGACTTCGCCATCGGCTTGCCGCCGCCCCCGCTGGCGCAACTGGCCAGGACGCTGGGCGCGGGCGCGAGCCTGCGCGCCGCGCTGGGGCTGGCGCGCGCGCGCCTGTGGCCGATCCGACCCGAACGAACGCTGGCGGACTACCTCGTCAACCGCTTCGGCCGCGTGCTGTATCTGCAATTCTTCAAGCCGCACGCGGAGAAATGGTGGGGCTTGCCTTGCGAGGAGATCGCCGCGGCCAGCGGGCCGATCTGCATCGGCGCGCTGTCAGCCGCCGAGCCGGCCGACACGATGCTGTACCCGAAGCGCGGGTCGGGCCAGATGTGGGACGCCGCGGCCAAGCGCTTCGAGGCCGGCGGCGGGCGCATCCTGCGGCGGACGCGCCTCGTGGGCGTCGAGCGCGAAGGCGACCACGTGGTCGCGGTCAGCATCGAGGCGCAGCTCGGGGCCGTCCTGCGGCTGGCGGCGAAGAACGTCATCTCGACGATTCCGCTGAAGGAGCTCGCGATCATCATGCAGGCGGATCTGCCGGACTTCGTCGGCAGCATCGGCACGCAACTGCAGTACTGCGCCATCATCAGCGTCGGCGTGCTTTACAGGAAGCTGCGCAGCCCGCGCGGCACCGAGGGCGAGCCGGCCGGCCGGCCGCCGGGCGATTGCACGATCCATGTCCAGCAGCCGCGGCTGAAGGTGGCGCGCGTGCAGGTCTTCAACAACTGGAGCCCGTACATGGTGGCCGACCCCGGCACGACCTGGGTGGGCCTCGAGTACTTCGCGCGCGAGGATGAAGGCCTCTGGGCCATGTCGGACGCCGCGCTCAAGTCGCTGGCGCTGCGTGAAATGCAGCAGCTCGGCCTGGCGGACGAGGCCGATGCGCTCGACGCCATGGTCATCCGCGTTCCCAAGGCCTTGCCGGCCTTCTACGGCCACGCGTACGACCATTTCGCCGACCTGCGCGCGCACCTGGACGGCATCCGCAACCTCTACCTGGCCGGCCGCAGCGGCATGCATCGCCAGGGCCATCAGGACCTGGCGATGCTGACGGCGCGCCGGGCGGTCGAGGCGATCGTGGCCGGGCGCAGCGACAAGTCGGCGATCTGGAACGCAGGCACCGACCTCGACCGCGACGGAAGGGCCGACAATCCGGCGAGCTGACGCGTCTTCAGGTCGCCGGAAGCGTCGGCCCGCGTGCCGGCCCGGAATCGCGTTACCCTGTGCACCGTTTGCGCCGCGCTGCGTTGCGCGAGGCGGCATTCGCCCGCCGGCACCTCATCCTACCGAGCAATGACCAGTCAAATCTCGCCCGACCAGCGTTCCAGCCTTCGCATGACCGTCTATGCGATCGCGTTGATCCTTCCGCCGCTGCTCGCCTACAACCGCACGCCTTCGGCGACGCAGCTCAACGAACTCCTGTGCGTGTTCGGCTGGGGGCTGTGCATGCTGCTGCACACCGGCACGCCGCCCGCGGGCGCGCGGCGCGGCGCCCTCAACGTGTTGTTCGCCGCCCTGACCGTGCTGAGTCTGGCCGTGGTCGCTTCGTGGACGATCGGCTCGCTGCCGACGTCGCTGGCGCTGCCGCCGCTGGCCCTGCTGATCGTGGCGGGCTTCGTCGCCGCGCTCGGCGCGCGCGTCGCGCAGGGCGGCGAGCAGGACGGCGTGCAGGCGTTCACGCCGTTCGCGTTCGGCGTCGTGATCGTGGGCTGCCTCAGCGCCGTGATCGCCGTGATCCAGGTGTATTTCCCGAGCGTCGCGGCCCTGGCCGACGGCAAGCTGGTCGCCGAGTCGGGCCTGCCGGGCCGCGCCATCGGCAACCTGCGCCAACCCAACCACCTCGCCAGCCTGCTGGTCTGGTCGGTGATCGCGCTGGTGCCGCTGGTCGAGTGGAAGCGCATCCCGGGATGGCTTGGCGCGATCCTCGGCCTGTTCATCATGGTGGGGGTCGTGCTCAGCGGCTCGCGCACCGGACTCATCGGCGGCGTGGCAGTGCTCGTCTTGTGGGGCCTGTGCGACACGCGCCTGTCGCGCCGGACGCGCATCCTGCTCGTCGCCACGGTCGTCTTTCCGCTGGGAGTGCGCGCGTGGTCCTGGCTGGCCTCGCACTTGTCGTTCATCCCGCATGCGGTCGGCGCAGCCACGCGCGTGTCCGAAGGCGACAGCTCGCACTTCGCCATCTGGAAGAACGCGGTCGAGATGGTGCACCAGCAGCCGTGGCTGGGCGTCGGCTGGGGCGAGTTCAATTTCGCCTGGACGCTGACGCCGTTCCCGCATCGGCCCACGGCGTTCTTCGACAACGCGCACAACCTGCCGCTGCAGTTCATCGTCGAACTCGGCGCGCCGCTGGCGGCGTTGGTGCTGGCGCTGTTGATCTGGGCACTCGTGCAGGGCCTCATGCGCGCGTGGGACACGAAGGGCGATGCCGGCCACGGCGCGCGCGCGGCCTGGGTGATGATCCTGATGATCGCCATCCACAGCCTCGACGAGTACCCGCTCTGGTACGCCTATTTCCTGCTGCCGGCGGCCTGGGCCTGGGGCTTCACGCTCGGCAGCGGCCCGGCACCCAGGCCGGCGGAGGAGCCGACCTTGAGCGGTGTCGTCGGCAGCCGCCCACTCGACAGCGGCAAGCTGATCCGCCTGAGCAGCGAGGGCGCCGGCCTGCGCTGGTTCGGCGGCGTGATGGTGGCGGTGGCCCTCCTGCTCACATTCGACTACTGGCGCGTCTCCACGATCTTCCTCGACGATGCCGACACGCCGCTCGCCGACCGCATCGCCGCCGGCGAGACCAGCCTGTTCTTCGCGCATCACGCCGACTACGCCGAGGCCACCACCGCCGATCCGCCGTCACGTGCCCTCGGCGCGCTGGAACACGCCACGCACTCGTTGCTCGACAGCCGGTTGATGATGGCGTGGGCCAATGCGCTCGCCGAGAGCGGGCAGACGGAGCGCGCGCGCTACCTGGTGGCGCGCCTGCGCGAGTTCGACAAGACCGACACCGAAGAGTTCTTCGCGCCGTGCGCCGATGCGACGGTCACGGTCAAGCCGTTCCAGTGCCGGCCCGAACCCAAGGGCTTGACCTGGCGCGACTTCCAGTGAAATGCGAAGGCCCGCACGCTGCGGGCCTTCTTCACTGGCGGGCTGGCGTCATTGACCCTTCTGCGTGCGTCCTCCCGATCGCCACCGCCGGACGACCGACCTGTATGCTGGTGCGATTCAGATTCACTCAAGGAGCCCACATGGCCATCAGCAAGAGCAAGCAATCCGCCATCAACAGCAAGATCAAGATCGCCAGCCGCAAGCTCAAGAGCGCCCGCCAGGACGCCGCGCGCAAGTTCCCGGGCGCCGACGTCCGCGTCACGACGCACGTCGCCACCGTCGCCCGCCTCCAGCAGGCCAAGGGCAAGCCGGCTGCCGCAGCCCGCTGACACCCGGACACGCCGATCGACCAGGCCCGCGCGATGCGGGCCTTTTCAATTGGCGGCTCACCGGCCTGCCGGCCACGGGGCGCGCCGCAAGCTTCAGGGTTGGGCGACCCAAGAACCGGATTTGCCGCCGTGCTTCTCCAGCACCCGGATATTCTCCATCACCATCCCGCGGTCGATCGCCTTGACCATGTCGTAGATGGTCAGCAAGCCCACCTGAACGGCCGTCAAGGCCTCCATCTCGACGCCGGTGCGGCCCAGGGTCTCGGCCTGCACCGTGCAGTGCACCGCGCGCGCCGCGTCGTCGATCACGAACTCCACCTGCACGTGCGTCAGCGGCAGCGGGTGGCACAGCGGGATCAGGTCGGCGGTGCGCTTGGCGGCCTGGATGGCGGCGATGCGGGCGACGGCGAGGACGTCGCCCTTCTTCGCGCTGCCGCCCGCGATCGCGGCGAGCGTGGCGGCCTGCATGCGGATCGAGCCCGCGGCACGGGCGATGCGGCGGGTCTCGGGCTTGCCGCCGACGTCCACCATGTGGGCCTGGCCCTGGGCGTCGAAGTGCGTGAGTGCTGGGGCGGCGGAAGGATCGTGCGAGTCGTTCATGGAACCTTGGAGGGGCGGCGGTGATCCGACAGCCATGGTTGCAGACGCTCGCCGCAGGCGTGCGCCACATGGCCGATACACGGCAGTGTCATCATAGCGACCGCGTGCCGCCACCAGGGCACCGAAACGACCGGACAGGAAAGCTTCTCCCTTGCGCCCGAAACTCGCCACCCTTGCCGCCGCCGCGTGCCTTGCGCTGAACGTGTTCATCGTGCCGGCGACGCCGGCTGCCCAGCTGAACCTGCCGGCGCTCGGCGAAGCCGAGTCGGATCAACTCAGCATCGACGACGAGAGAAGGCTCGGCGACCAGATCATGCGCGAGATCCGGCCGGATCCGGACGTGATCGACGACCCGGTGCTGTACCAGTACCTGTTGTCCGTGTTCGTGCCGCTTCACGAGGCGGCGCTCCGGCGCGGCAACATCAGTCCCGAGCAGGAGGAGAAGCTGGCGTGGGAGCCGTTCCTCGTGCGCGACCCCGAGTTCAACGCGTTCGCGCTGCCCGGCGGCTACATGGGCGTGAACCTGGGCATGATCGCGGCGGCCGGGTCGCGCGACGAGATGGCCTCCGTGCTCGGCCACGAGCTGTCGCACATCACGCAGCGCCACATCGCGCGCAGCATGGTGGTCAACAAGCACCAGAGCATGGTGGCGATGGCGGCGATGCTGCTGGGCCTGCTGGTGTCGGCCAAGATGCGCAACGGCGACGTGCCGATGGCGGTGATCCAGAGCAGCCAGGCCGCATTGGCCACCGGCCAGCTGACGTTCTCCCGCCAGATGGAAGCCGAGGCCGACGCCTTCGGCCAGGACGTGATGACGGATGCCGGCTTCGCGCCATCCGGCATGGCCGCCATGTTCGGGCGGCTGGAGGAGGTCAGCCGGCTCAACGACAGCAACCAGTATCCGTGGCTGCGCTCGCACCCGTTGACGATCGAGCGCATCGCAGCTGCGCAGCTGCGCGCGCGCCAGGGCGCGCCGCAGGATCCGCGCAACAGCCACATCACCGAGCATGCGCTGATGCGGGCCCGCGCCCGCGCGTTGATGGATACCTCCGAGGTCGCCCTGCGCCGCATGCAGTCGCAGGCGCGCCTGAACGTGCCGCTCAACGACGCCGAGCGGCTGGGCACGCTGTACGGCGGGGCGCTGGCCTCGATCGAGCTGCGCGACTTCGCGTCGGCCGCGACGATGCTGGCCGCCGCCCAGGAGGTGATGGCGCAGCACGCGGCGATGGTCGAGCAGCAGGCGCGCGAGGCGGCCGCCGCACCCGCGTCGCCGCACGAGGCGACCGGCACCGCCGGCATCGCACCGAACCCGCCCGCGGAGGTCATCGTGACCCCGCCCGTGTACCCGATCGAGCCCGAGGTGGCGCGCGATTTCGCGCTGTTGCGCGTGCAGGAGGCCGTCGGCAAGCGCTCCGGCCCGGAGATCGCGGCGGCCGTCGCCGCGCTGGGCGACGGCCGTTCGCGTCCGATGCTGCTGGCGCGCGCCGATGCCGCGATCGGCCGTGCCGCTGCGCACGACCCGAGCGCCGGCCCCGCGCTTCAGGTGGCGGTGGAGTCGCTGCAGACCTGGGTGGCCGAGCATCCGCGCGATGTGCTGGCCTGGACGCTGCTGGCGCAATGCGCCGAGCCGCTGGGCCAGAGGCTGCGCGCGATCCGCGCCGAGGCCGAGGCACATGCCGCGCAGGGCGACCTGCTGGGCGCGATCGATCGCCTGCGCGCCGGCCAGAAGCTGACCCGGACCGGCAAGCTCGATTTCGTCGAGGCGTCGATCATCGATTCGCGCCTGCGCGAACTCCAGGCCGAGCGCCGCGCTCTGGGCCGCGACCTGCACGACGCCGATCACCCCTGAAATTCGGGCGTGGCGCCAGCGGCCGCCGCCGCGGCGTCATTCCTCGAACAGGTGCTCGATCGCCACGTCGATGATGGTGGACGCGATGCTGTAGATCACCGAACCGATCAGCGCCGCGCCGAATCCGTCCACGTGGAAACCGTCCAGCAGTCCGGCCGCGGCCCAGAACATCAGCGCGTTGATCACGAACAGGAACAGCCCCAGCGTGAGCACCGTGACGGGCAGCGTGAGCAGCACCAGCAAGGGCCGCACCAGGGTATTGAGCAGGCCCAGCACGAGTGCGGCGATCAGTGCGGCGCCGAAGCTCTTGACGGCGACGCCTGGCGACAGGTGCGCCACGAGCAGCAGCGCGGCGGCCAGCAGCAGCCAGCGGACGATGAGTTTCATGACGGGTGGAAGTTGGTTGGGGTCCTGCGTCGGATTGTGGGGCAAGCACGCGCCGTCCGTCACGCGACAAAGCGCAGGACCGGGGGGCGATGGACCTGCAGGCGGCATGCCCGTGCTTCGTCGCGAGCCGCTTCGCGTGCGGGACAACCCGGTGCGCGCGGCCGTCTGCGGCCGCGAAAGACGCGCGTCAGACGGCGCGCGACGGCTTTCGCAGCAACGTGCGGCAAAATGCAAAATACCGCCAGGGGTATACGGAATCCGGCGCCGATCCCACCTCTTCAGGGCCGAATGACGCCTCCACGAGACAAAAACTTGCGTTTCCCTCGTGAGATTGACGATTTTCATAGGTGAAGTGGCTTCTCACGCAGAGCGACAGGCAGTACCATTCGCTTCGCTGAGACCTGTAGAGAAATGAGCGTTCATGCGGCGCTCACCCAGATCCCGGCGCATCAAAACCTCTTGATGGAGAGAATCAACATGGCAACTGCAACGAAGAAGGCTCCGGCCAAGAAGGCCGCTCCGGCCAAGAAGGCTGCTCCGGCAGCGAAGAAGGCTGCACCGGCAAAGAAGGCCGCGGCTCCTGCAAAGAAGGCGGCGCCGGCCAAGAAGGCGGCAGCTCCCGCAAAGAAGGCCGCTCCGGCCAAGAAGCGTACCCCCAACGCCGCGTTCATGAAGGCGATGACGCCTTCGCCGACGCTGGCGGCCGTGATCGGCTCCACGCCGATCCCGCGCACCGAAGTCACCAAGAAGGTGTGGGAGTACATCAAGAAGAACGGCCTGCAGGACAAGGCCAAGCGCACGATGATCAACGCCGA
>FTKD01000810.1_pt2 | contig 24527 bp, 21 predicted proteins | sample 1658191 | NCBI WGS metagenome assembly FTKD01 (sample SAMEA3914808, study PRJEB12502) | metagenome | biome: forest; material: soil | place: Canada | collected 2011-08-03 | depth 0.3 m
TGGCGCTTGCCATCCAGGACCAGGTCGGCGGGCTGCTGCGGCCAGTGGACGGCGGCCTGCTGATGAGCTGTTCGGCGCATGGCGCCATCGAGCTGCGCCTGCCAGCTTCCGCAACGCCGGAAGCGCTGGACATCGTCGACAGCGGTCATGTCGAGCGCTATGTGCGCCTGCCCGAGGCCGGGCCGCCAGCCATCGAACTGGCGCCGCAGCTGGTCGGCCGCTATCGCCAGGCCGATCTCGGCCTGGAGCTGAGCGTGATCCTCGAACAGGACAAGCTCTATCTCGATCTGCACCCCCGCTGCGGCACCACCCGCTTCGAGCTGCTGCCCTACTCCGCCGACGTGCTCGGCTGCACCCTGCTCACTTCCTGGCCCATGCCGCTGCCGGTGCAGATGCTCGGCGCCGTCATGTCGATCGAGCGCCGCGACGGCAAGGTAGCCGGCCTGTGGCTGAATACCTGGCGCACCAGAAACCTGTGGCTGGAGCGCTGCCCCGCATGAACACCCCCCCGCCGCGGGAACCGCCGCTGCGACGCGGCATGCTGCTGGCCTTCGTCCTGCCGGCGATCATGCTCGGCTTCATGCACGCGCCGGAAATGCAGGTCCAGGGGATCTACGCCAAGTACAGCGGGTTGTCGCTCACGGCGCTGGCCGGCGCGGTGCTGCTGACGAGGATGTTCGACGCCTTCACCTACCCGCTGATCGGTCACTGGTCCGACGCCAGCTTCCGCAGGAGCGGCAGCCGCAAGGCCTGGATTCTGGCCGGTACCGTCGTCACCGTGGCCGGCCTGTGGTTTCTGTACCGGCCGCCCGCGGGTGTTTCCATCACTTATTTCACCCTGTGCATGGCAACCACCTACGTCGGCTGGAAGCTCACGGAAATTCCCTACAGCGCCTGGAGCCTGAGCCTGACGCGCGACTACACGCAGCGCGTCCGCGTGCAGCTCTGGCGCGCCATGGCGGTGATGATCGGCGCGCTGGTGTTCTACGCCGTTCCGTATGGCGCGAAGCTGCTGGGGCTTGCCGCCGACACCGAGCTGAACCTGCAGTCGCTGGCGCTCACCGCGGTGGTGGTGGTGGTCTGCGTGCCGCTGCTGAACCTCTACTCCCTGGCCCGCGTTCCCGACGGCGAGGCGCCGCCGGCCGCGCCGCCGTCGCAGCGTCCCGGCGTGCGCGAACTGCTGCGCGCCCTGGCCGGCAACGGGCCCCTGCTGCGTCTGCTGGCGGCGCTGCTGCCAGCCGTGTTCCTGACCGGCATGTCCGGCGGCGTCACCTACCTGTATGTCGACAGCTACATGCACCTGGGCAAGCAACTGGCCCTGATCCTGCTGGTGTCCACGCCGTTCACCCTGCTCGGCCTGCCTTTCTGGGGCTGGATGTGTCTGAAATTCGAGCGGCACCGGGTCTGGAGCGTGGCGCTGCTGCTGTCGGCGCTGGGCTATGCCGGCATGGGCTTCGCGCCGCCCGGCGAGGCGGGGCTTTATCCGATCCTGGTGCTGTACTCGCTCTCGGTGTTCTGCGTGGTGTCGATCGGCGTGACCGCGCCGGCGATGATGGGCGACATCCTCGACTACGATCGCTTGCGTACCGGTGAGGACCGCGCCGGCATGTACTCCGCCATCCTGGCCTTCCTGACCAAATCCATGCTCGGCGTCTCCGGCGCGCTGGGGCTGGCGGTAGTGGGCTGGTTCGGATTCGATGCCAAGGGCGGCGAGCAGAGCCTGATAGGTGTATTCGGCATCAAGCTGGTGGCGGTGTGGCTGCCAACCCTGGGCCTGGCGCTGGGCGCCCCGATCATCTGGAACTTCCCGATCAACCGCGCGCGGCAGGAACAGATCCGCCAGGCGATCCACAGGCGCGACGCGGCGCTGGCGGGCACTTCCCCGGTGCATCTGGCTGAGGCCGCAGAGGGCTCTGACCGAAGCCGCCGGAACAATACCGACGCTGGAACTGTAGCTTGAAGCCGCTTTCCGAGCCGTGGCCGGGCTGACGGCAAGAATTGAACGCAGCGGACACTTCCCCGGCCTGTAACTGCGGTCTCGCCGTCGTCTCCTTTATCGACGCGCCGCGGTCGGAGGAACAACCGGCCGAGCCTTTGCTGTACGGGCTGCAGGTACTGCGGCAGTTGTCGTCGAGCGGGCGCCGCGTTGCGCAGCTGGTAGCCCCGGGGCATGCGCAACGACGGAATCGGCGATCACCTGTGCCGCTCGCACCGTACCGTCGAATTCCGGCTGAACTTCATCCGGGGAGTCCTTCGACCGCTGCGGGCCCGCCGACGGGGGCTGGCGCTTCAGCCAGCGTAAAATGAATCTGCCCGCCTGGCGCGCACCCCTGCCCTGGTCGCGGCAACACAGCCAGGGCCACAAGCGCACTCACCAGGCAAGCCAAAGTACCACGGAGACAACAGATGAAGGCCGAAAGCGTTGGCACGACGGATAAGGCGCGGTTGACGCCCGCCGATGCCGATCCCGTGGAAACGCGCGAATGGCTGGATTCGTTCGACGCGGTGCTGCACGACGCGGGCAGCGAGCGCGCCCAGTTCCTGATCCAGCAACTGGAAGAACGCCTGCGCGACAGCGGCAATGTGACCCTGGCCCAGGCTTACTCCGCTTACCGCAACAGCATCCCGCTGGAACGGCAGGGCGCCTACCCGGGCGACCTGGCGATGGAGGAGCGCATCATCGCCATCGTGCGCTGGAATGCGCTGGCCATGGTGATGCGCGCCAATCAGGCCTACGGCGACCTCGGCGGTCATGTTGCGAGCTACGCCTCGGCCGCGGAGATCTTCGAGGTCGGCTTCAATCACTTCTTTCGCGCCCCCGGCGATGCGCACGGCGGAGACCTGGTTTACTTCCAGCCGCATTCGGCCCCCGGCGTCTATGCGCGCGCCTTTCTGGAGGGACGGTTGAGCGAGGCACAGCTGGCGCACTATCGCCAGGAAGTCGCCGGTGGCGGCCTCTGCTCCTACCCGCACCCCTGGCTGATGCCCGACTTCTGGCAGTTCCCAACCGGCTCGATGGGCATCGGACCGATCAGTGCGGTGTACCAGGCGCGCTTCCTGCGCTATCTGCGCGACCGCGGCCTGGCGCAGACCGACGGCCGCCAGGTCTGGGGCGTGTTCGGCGACGGCGAGATGGATGAGCCGGAGTCCATCGCCGGCCTGACGCTGGCCGCGCGCGAGAAGCTGGACAATCTTACCTTCATCGTCAACTGCAACCTGCAGCGCCTCGACGGCCCGGTGCGCGGCAACGGCCAGATCATCCAGGAGCTGGAGGGCCTGTTCGCCGGCGCCGGCTGGAATGTGATCAAGGTGCTGTGGGGTTCGGACTGGGACGCCTTGTTTTCGCGCGATACCCAGCACACGCTGCTGCGCATCTTCGCGGCGACGCCGGATGGCGAGTACCAGACGCTGGGCGCCAAGGACGGCGCCTACAATCTCGCCAACTTCTTCCAGCGCGACCCCGAGCTGGCGAAGCTGGTGGCGCACATGAGCGACGCCGAGATCGATGCGCTCAAGCGCGGCGGCCACGACCTGCGCAAGCTGTGCGCGGCGTTTGCGGCGGCGCGCAATCATCGCGGCAGGCCGACGGTGATTCTGGCCAAGACCAAGAAAGGCTATGGCATGGGCAGCGCGGGCGAGTCGCGCATGACCTCGCACCAGGCCAAGAAACTGGACGTGGAAGGCCTCAGGCAGTTCCGCGACCGTTTCCATCTGCCGCTGTCCGATGAGGATATCGCGGCGCTGCGCTTCTATCGTCCGGCCGAGGACAGCGCGGAGATGAGCTACCTGCGCGCCCGCCGCACCGCACTGGGCGGTTATCTTCCCGCCCGCAAGCGCGAGGCGGAGCCTGTCGCCGTGCCCGCGCTCGACAGCTACGCCAGGTTCGCCTTGCAGTCCGACGGCAAGGAGATGTCCACCACCATGGCCGCGGTGCGCATGCTCGGCGGACTGCTCAAGGACAAGCAGCTTGGGCCGCGCATCGTACCCATCGTGGCGGACGAGGCGCGCACTTTCGGCATGGCCAACCTGTTCCGCCAGGTCGGCATCTACTCGCCGGTAGGCCAGCTCTACGAACCGGAGGACGCGGGCTCCCTGCTGTCCTATCGCGAGGCTGTGGACGGACAGTTGCTGGAGGAAGGCATCACCGAGGCGGGGGCGCTGTCCTCCTGGGTGGCGGCGGCGACCTCGTACAGCGTCAACGGCCTGGCCATGCTGCCGTTCTATATCTACTACTCGATGTTCGGCTTCCAGCGCGTGGGCGACCTGATCTGGGCCGCGGCCGACCAACGCTCCAGGGGCTTCCTGCTGGGCGCCACCGCGGGACGGACCACCCTGGGCGGAGAAGGCCTGCAACACCAGGACGGCACCAGTCACGTAATTGCGGCCGCCGTTCCGAATTGCCGGGCCTACGATCCGGCCTTCGCCGGCGAGCTCGCGGTGATCATGGATCACGGCGCGCGCCAGATGATGGAGCGGCAGGTGGACGAGTTCTACTACGTCACCGTCATGAACGAGAACTACGCCCAGCCCTCGCTGCCGGCAGGCGTGGAGGCCGAGGTCATCAAGGGAATGTACCGCTTCGGCGGACATGCGCCCGACAAGGCTGTGGCGCAGGTGCGGCTGCTGGGCTCCGGCGCGATCCTGCGCGAAGTGATCGCCGCCGCCGCATTGCTGGCGCAGCACTGGAATGTCGGCTCGGACATCCACAGCGTCACCAGCTTCAGCGAACTGGCGCGCGAGGCGGCCGAGGTGCAACGCTGGAACCGCCTGCATCCCGGGCAGGAGCCGCGGCTGAGTCATGTCGAGCGGCAGATGGCCGGATCGGAACTGACGGTGGCGGCCACCGACTATGTGCGCGCCTACCCGCAACTCATCGCCCCCTACCTGCCCGGCCGCTTCATCGCCCTGGGCACCGACGGCTTCGGCCGCAGCGATACGCGCTCGGCACTGCGGCGCTTCTTCGAGGTCGATGCACAGGCCATCGTGCTCGCCACCCTGGATGCGCTGGCGCGGCAAGGCAGGCTGGAACGAAAAGTTGTCGCTGAAGCGATGCAGCGTTACGGCATCTCTTCCGACGCTGCCGCGCCCTGGACGATCTGATCCCCGGGCGGACGATCCACGAACACGGCACACCGAAAAGGCGGCCGCCTGTCCTTTAGGCGTTAGCTACCGGTGTCCTTCGGCGGATTCTTGGCGAACCACGCCGCAATGCCCGGCATGTCGGGCTCGAACGGACCCGGCACGGAGAAATTGAGGATACCGGCGCGTACACTGCCCCGGTTTTCGAAATCATGGGTGATCCCGCCGGGCACCAGCACAAACGAGCCCCGGGCGGCCTCGAACCATTCCTCGCCAACCAGGACGCTCATGGTTCCTTCGATGACGTAAAAGAGGTCGTCTTCCGCATGGCAATGCGCGCCCGGGCCCTGGGTGCGCGGTTCGAGCCACCACTCCGAAACCGAGTAGCGCGACTCCGTTTCAGGTCCGTCGGCCTTGAACACCGCACTGATGCGACCCATGGGATAGGCGCGACCCTGACCCGCGGCCAGGACGACAGGTTTTCGATCTTCGGCCTTCGAGGTCTTCATCAGTCCTCCACTTTGTACCGAATTACTACTATGGCGCCTGCCGAATAGCAATGGTAGGCAAGGTCCGAAGACTGTGCCCACGCGGATTGGCAAACGCTGGACACGCTGCACTTTTCCCCGGGCACACGTATGGACGGCTTATTCAAGCCGTCAGGCAGCCCGCGATTTGCGGCTACAATGACTGCGAACCAAGCGATCCATCGCCATTTGCATCAGGGCCTGTCGCCCCATCCGGTCCGCGCCGACAGGCGCATCACCCAACTCATAGAAAGCATGAAGTCCCCGAAAAAAATCGAACGCACACTGGGACGTTTCGCGATCCCCAATCTGACCTTGTACCTGGTCGGAGGTCAGGGCGTCGCGCTGTTGCTGGGCCTGGGCGCACCCGGGTTCCTGGGCGCCATTCAGCTGATTCCGGCCGCGGTGATGGGCGGCGAATGGTGGCGGCTGCTGAGTTTCGTCTTCACCCCGCCGTTCGGCAATCCGATCTTCGCGGTATTCACGCTGTACCTGCTCTACTTCATGGGTGGTTCGCTGGAAGCGCACTGGGGCACGTTCCGTTACAACCTCTATGTGCTGATCGGCTTCCTGCTGACCATCGCCGCCGCCTTCGTGTTTCCGTTCAGCGCGGCGAGCAACAGCTATGTCACCGGCTCGATCTTCCTGGCCTTTGCCTATCTGTTCCCCGATTTCCAGATCATGCTGTTCTTCGTTCTGCCGGTGCGCATCAAGTGGCTGGCCCTGCTGACCTGGCTCTTTTACGGCTATGTATTCCTCATCGGCGGCTGGTCGGCGCGCCTGCTGATCGCGGCGGCGATCGCGAATTTCCTGTTGTTTTTCGGCAGGGACATTTTCTACAAGGCCCGTTACGGCCATCGCCGGATCAAAAGCCAGGCCAGCGCCATCGCCAATCGCGACAAGCCGATTCACGTCTGCGCGGTCTGCGGCATCACCGACAAGACCCACCGCACCATGGATTTCCGCTACTGCACGAAGTGCGAGCCGCCGCTGGCCTATTGCACGGATCATCTGCGCAATCACCAGCACGTGCCTGACAATCAGGCGCTATGACGCGGTGATGGGCAGCCCCACCGTATAAGCCGCCGTGTAGCCGCTGCTGGTGCTGCCGCTCAGCGTCAGCAGGGTTTCCCCATCGGTTTGCTGCGAGTAGACGCGGTCGCTGGCATTGGTGGTGGAGTTGCTGCCGTGGCTGCTGTACGGCGCAACGCTGGTGTCGAGCGTGTCGATCAGCGCCTGCGGGAAGAACACTTGCGTGGTGTTGGTGCCGTCGCTGGTGGAGGATGCCTCGCTGTACTTGGAGCGCACGCGCACGTGGATGTGGGTGGTGCGCCCCTGATACCAGCCCGGGATGATGGTGGTGAACGTCGCGAGGCCGTTGCTGTCGGTCAACTGGTAGCCGCGCAGCCAGGTCTGGCTGCTGGTGCTTTCGGCGGCGATATCCGAATAGACGCCATAGGCATTGCAATGCCAGATGTCGATCTGCGCGCCTTCGAGCGCGGCACAATCGTTTTCCGTGTCTACGACAGTGATGCTCAGGGTCAGCGCAACCCCGGCCTGGGTGTCGGTTCCATCGAGATTGGACAGGACATTGGAGCGGTCGAAGCCGCTGGCGCTGTCGTCGGCGAAGTAGGGGCCGATCTCCCCTTCCGGCGTCACCGCGCAGGAGCTTGAGCTGCCGCCGGAGGAGCTACTGGAGGAGGAAGAGCTGCCCGAGGACGAGCTGCTGGAGGAACTGCTGCTAGTCGATGAATCTCCGCCGCCGCAACCCGCCACGGCAAAGGCTCCAACCGTGCTGCCGATGAGGCCGAGAGCCTGACGCCGGCTGATCGGCAGGTCTTCGCTGCTGGTGCGCTTCATCCTTGCAGTTCCTTTTTGGGCTGTCGATGCGGAAAAACTCCGCGGCGATGCTATGGCGAGCGCGGCCCGAAGCCGGGAAAGGTTTACCAGCGCTTAACAATTCGGGCGCTGCTTCGCGCCCATCGTCGTGGAGTGATCGAATTATTTATATCCGGGTGATATTGACGATCTATTTTTACCCGGGTATTATTTCGGCCACTGAAACTCTACCGAATCCGCCACCTTGAACGACATGCTTTTTCCGCCCTGCACCGCCTTTGACGGCCAACGCCGCCTCGCCTCCGGCCCGCTCGACCAGATCGCCCTGGCGGTCAAGACCGCCATCGAAGGCGGCGCGGCCGGCCCGGTGCTGATCTTTGGCGATGACAGCGGCCGCGTCATCGATGTCGATACCCGCGGCACCGCGCAGGAAGTGGTGGCGCGGCTGGCCCTGGCCGCAGTGGAAAGCGCGCGGCGCGAAGCGGCGCAATCCGCCTCAGCCGCAACGGCGGCAACAGCACGTCCGGAAAGCGAGCCACGCGGACGCGGACGCCCCAAGCTCGGCGTCGTCGCCCGCGAGGTGACGCTGCTGCCGCGCCACTGGGAGTGGCTGGGCATGCAGCCCGGCGGCGCCTCAGTGGCCCTGCGCAAGCTGGTCGAGACGGCGCGCCGCGACAATCGCGCCGGCGAGCAAAGCCGCCGCATGCGCGACGCCGCCTATCACTTCATGTCGGCCATGGCGGGCAACCTGCCGGGCTTCGAGGAAGCGGTGCGGGCGCTGTACGCCAACGACGGCGAGCGCCTGCGCGATCTGGTCGCCGCCTGGCCGCGGGATCTGCGCGAGCACGCCATCCGCCTCGCCTTCGGCGATGGTGCGAAAACACCTGAGTGAAAAGCCATCAATCAAGGAATTCGAGGACGACCGTATCTGGGGCCACCGGCAGATCAGTGATCGCCGCGACGGCTTCGGCAAAACCCCTGGCACGCCAGGGCGAACGCGTGATCCCGAAGCGCCTGCATCTGTGCGGCAGCGTACCGACGCCCGGCTGATCCCCGGTTAGGGTTTGAGGCTACAGTCACCCCGGCACTTCGCAATTTCACGGCTCAGTGGCTTCCGAGGTCAGCATGAGCATTCAGCCGAACACGGCGCAAGCATGGCCCCCGCGAGAGGCGCCGCAATGACCCCGCTGCCCACGGCAAGGCGGATGCCGGCGGACGCCGTACTGGCCGGGGCCATCGCGGCTGCCACCCTGCTCCTGCTGTTATCGGGAATCGCCCTGGACTTGTTGCCGCGGTCCTCCTGGACACTCGACAGCGCCATCGCAACGAGCTTCGGCCTCGTGCTGATTCTCTACATCGCCCTCAGACAGCTGCTTGCTTCCAGAAGCCGTCGTTAAAAGTTGAGGCTACAGGCATGCGGCACGGGGCGGCTGCGGCGCCGGTACGGTAGCACGCTGACAAAATCCGCGGCGGCGCGTAGCTTTGGAAGCTGCGCGATTGCGTATACGGAGCAAGTCACATGAATCCCATCACGACTTTCCTGGTATTTATCTGCATCGCCGCCGGCCTCGCTGTCGGCTACCTGGTGGCGCCGCTGCTCGGCCTGCTGTTCTTCGGCGCCGCGGCCCTCCTCGCCATGTCGCTGAAGATGGCCAACACCTGGGAGAAGTTCGTCGTCCTGAGGATGGGCAAGCTGCAAGGCGTCAAGGGCGCCGGCCTGTTTGTCATCATCCCGGTGATCGACAACGTGGTCGCGGTGATCGACGAGCGCATCCAGACCACGGCCTTCAACGCCGAGCAGGCCCTGACCAGGGACACAGTGCCGGTCAACGTCGACGCGATCATTTTCTGGCACGTCCACGATGCCGAGAAAGCCGCCCTGGCCATCACCAACTACCGCGAGGCCATCGACCGCGTGGCGCAGACCTCGCTGCGCGAGATGATCGGCGCTTCGATGCTGGCCGCGCTGCTGTCCGACCGCAGGGAAGCCGATCAAAAACTGAAGTTCGAGATCGGCCAGAAGACCGCGCCCTGGGGCATTTCGGTCAGCTCGGTGGAGATCCGCGACGTCGCCATTCCGGTGGCCTTGCAGGACGCCATGTCGCGCCAGGCCCAGGCCGAGCGCGAGAAACAGGCGCGCATGATACTCGGGTCGGCCGAGGCGGCGATCGCCGGGCAGTTTGTCGAGGCCGCCAACATCTACGCCGGGCATCCGGTGGCGCTGCAACTGCGGGCCATGAACATCATCTACGAGACCACCAAGGAACGCGGCGCCACCATCCTGATGCCGAGTTCGATGGTCGACAGCGTCAATCCTTCCGCCGCGACCCTGGCGCTTGCGCTCGCCGGTAAAGACGCAGCCACATCAGATCCCGCTCCGCCCCGGCGCCCGGCCTGATCGCACTAGCGGCCGACCAGCGCCACCGCCAGATACAGCACCGCCGCGCCCAGCAGAGTCATGGCAGTGGTGAGGAATTTTGGATGGGCGTGGTGGCTCTCGGGAATCAGGTCGCTGGCGCCCATGTAGAGGAACAATCCCGCGAACAGCGCCACAATGAGGCCGAGCGCAGCACTCGGAATGGAGAAAAACAGAGTCGAGGTTATGCCCGCGGCCGGGGCCAGCGCGTCGGCCAGCAGCCAGCGCAGCGCCTGCCGCCGGTCGCCGCCGTTTTTCAGGATGACGTTGGTGGTGTTGATGCCGTCGGAGAAATCATGGGCCAGCACCGCCATGGTGACGACCGCGCCGATGGAAGCGGAAGCCTGGAAGGCGATGCCGATGGCGATGCCGTCGAGGAAGCTGTGCGCCGAAAGGCTGCCGGCGCCGAAAGCGCCGCGCTGCATCACCTGGTGCGCATCGCCGTCTTCATGATGCTCGCCACGGCTGCTGAAAAAACGCAGGCGGTCCAGAACCAGGTAGAGCAGGAAGCCGAGCGCCACCCAGGACAGGATCTCCGAGGGCGTATGGGAATTCCCCGCCAGGGCGATGGCTTCCGGAATCAGGTCGAAGAAGGCCACCGCCACCACCGCGCCGGCACTGAAGCCCAGCATCAAGTGCAGGCGGTCCTTCAGCCGCAGCGCCAGCAAGCCCCCCGCATAAGTGGCGCAAAACGCAGCCACCGCAATCGCCGCCATCAACATCGGTGCAGCCTCTTTTTATATTTGATGCGTGAGTGAATGAGACCTGCCAGCTGCAAAGCCTGTATGGCGACGCGACGGTCCGCGCTCACCGGACCAGGCCGCCGTGCACTTGCCGCAGGCGCCACGCCTCGGCCATGAAGCCTTTTGCCTTTATAGTGGCTTCATTGCCTTTTGAACAGGGAGTTTCAGTGAAACAAGCGAATCTGATCATAACCGCTCTTTTCCTGTCGTCGCTGGCCCTGTCGGTCAGCGCCGACGATGCCGCATCCAAGGATAAGGACAAAACGGAAACCGCGAAGATCGAGTCGTTCAAGCCCGAGGAAAAGACCAGCGAAGGCTCGGTCGACGTCGGCGGCCGCCGCATCGACTATCAGGCCACGGCCGGCACCCTGGTGGTGCATGCAAAGGGTTGGGACGATGTGCCGCAGAACGCCGACAAGGACGCCAAGGAAGGGCCGGCCGAGGCATCCATGTTCTACGTCGCCTACGTCAAGAAAGGCAGCAAGGCCGCCGAACGCCCTGTCACCTTCATCTTCAACGGCGGCCCCGGCTCGTCCTCGGTGTGGCTGCACATGGGCGCCTTCGGCCCGCGGCGCGTGGTGACGGCCGACGACTCGCATTCCGCCGCGGCGCCGTATCCCCTGATCAACAACGACTACAGCCTGCTCGATGCCAGCGACCTGGTGTTCATCGATGCGCCCGGCACCGGCTTCAGCCGCATCGGCGGCAAGGACCGTGAGAAGGCTTTCTACGGCGTCGATCCGGACGCCCATGCCTTCGCCGAGTTCATCACCGGGTTCCTGAGCAAGTACGGCCGCTGGAATTCGCCCAAGTACCTGTTCGGCGAGAGTTACGGTACCACCCGGTCCGCCAACGTGGTGAACCTGCTGGAGACGGACCGCGCGGTCGACATCAACGGCGTGATCCTGCTGTCGCAGATCCTGGCGTTCGACGCCAGCGCCGACGGCCCGCAGTTCAACCCCGGTGTGGACCTGCCGTATCAGCTGGCGCTGCCGACCTATGCGGCGAGCGCCTGGTACCATCACAAGCTGCCGGGCAATGCCACCGAGCTGGCCCCCTTGCTGGCGGAGGTGGAACGCTTCGCCATGAGCGACTACTCCGCCGCGCTGCAGGCCGGCTCGACGCTCGAACCGGAACGCAAGAAGGCCATCGCCGAAAAGCTGCACCAGTACACCGGCCTGCCCGTCGACTACATCGAAAAGGCTGATCTGCGCATCAACGGCGGCAAGTTCGAGCAGAATCTCCAGGGCGACAGCGACACCGTCACCGGCCGTCTCGACACGCGCTTTTCCGGGCCGGCGATCGATCCGCTGAGCGAGGAAGCGGACTATGACCCGCAATCCGCCGCCATCAGCTCGGCCTATGTCTCGGTGTTCAACGACTACGTGCGCAAGGATCTCAAGTACGGCGAGGGCAAGCAGTTCAAGCCGGAGATCGATATCTGGAAGAGCTGGAACTTCCAGCACCAGCCGCCGGGCGCGCCGATCCCGCTGCCGCTGAGCGCCAACGTCATGCCGGACCTGGCCATGGCGATGAAATACAACCCCAAGCTGAAAGTCCTGCTCAACGCCGGCTACTACGACCTGGCCACGCCGTTCTACGAAGGCGTCTACGAGATGCACCACCTGCCGATCCCGCAGAAGCTGCAAGGCAACATCGAATTCCGCTTCTACGAGTCGGGGCACATGGTCTACGCCCACGAGGCTTCGCTGAAGCAGCTGCACGACAATGTTGCCGGCTTCATCCGCAGCACCGACAATTTGTCCGCGAATTGATCCGGAACTGGATCGTGCGCGCCGGCTGCCCCGGGGGCAGGAAATGCCCCCTGGCGGCCGGCCCGGCCGGTGGTAGAGTAGCGCTTGAACAGGAGTTGAACCGTGAATCCATGGATCCGCAACAATCGGGGATTTCTGATCTTCCTTCTGCTGTTCGGCCTGTTCCGCACCGCGGTGGCGGACTGGAATCCCATCCCTTCCGGATCGATGCGCCCGACCATCCTCGAGGGCGATATGGTTCTGGTCAATCGCCTGGCCTTCAATCTGAAAGTGCCGCTGACCAATATCGTCGTCGCCCGCACCGGCGAGCCGAAACGCGGCGACATCGTCACCTTCTTCTCGCCGAAGAACGGCACCCGCCTGATCAAGCGCGTGGTCGGACTGCCCGGCGACACCGTGGAAATGCGCGACAAGGTGGTAATCGTGAACGGCAGCCCTGCCAGCTATACCCCCCTCGGCACGGCAACCGAGCAGGTGGCGGCAAGTGTCCGGGTCGATGCGCTGCGCCTGGATGAAAAGACCGGCCAGAAAGACCACGTCGTGCAGTGGCTGAATATTCCAGCCAACCCCGCGAACGACAACTTCGGCCCGCTGCTGATCCCGCCCGACCGCTACCTGATGCTCGGCGACAATCGCGACAACAGCGCCGACTCCCGCTATTTCGGCCTGGTGCCGCGCCAACTCCTGATCGGCCATGCGGTCGCCATCCTCGGTTCCGCCGACATCAAAGGCAACTGGGCGCCGCGCTTCGAGCGCTTTGGCGAATTTCTGAATTGAGTCCGGCCAAAGGGGATGGAGGTCGATCAATCGCGCCACTGATTCTTCTGCTGACGCATTGAACCCCGGTCCGTAGCAGCTTGCACCCGCTGCCCTCTCTCATCCGGCTTCGACATCTGGCATATTGGGAGGGCGGGCTATCGTGGCGGCAGCCGTCGGGCAATACCCGCCATCGCCTGGTCCGGAACATAGCGTTGTTCGGGTCTGAACCTTCAGGGAGAATCAACATGCGTCAGGTTCCTTCCGCTCGCCTGCTTCTGCGCCGCGCACCCCGTGCGTCCTGGTGCATCGGCCTGCTCTGCGCCTGCCTGGCACTGCCGGCTGCCGCGGACCTCAGTGCTGTCAGCACACCGGACGCCAAGGCCCTGCTCAACGCCCAGGCCGACGATGCCAACTGGATCCTGCCGGGCAAGACCTACCAGGGCAACCGCTATACCGCGCTGACCCAGATCAACCCTCACAACGTCGGCGCGCTGGGCAAGGCCTGGCGCACCAACATCGCCGACGATGGCGAGCAGGAAGCCTCGCCCATCGTCTTCAACGGCATCATGTACATCTCCACCCCGCACGATGGCGTGCTGGCGCTGGATGCCACCACCGGCAAGCTGCTGTGGCAGGCTGCCTACAATCCCGCCTATGTGCTGTCCTTCGCGGTGAACCGCGGCATCGGACTGGCCGACGGCAAGATCTTCATCGCCACCCAGGACTGCCGTGTCGTCGCCCTCGACGCCAGCAACGGCAAAACCCTGTGGAGCGTGCAGGGCTGCCGCGATACCAGCAACAGCTTCTATACGATGGCGGCCTACGTCTTCAAGGACAAGGTCATCGTCGGCACCGGCGGCGGCGACTACGGCAACATCGGCATGGTCAGCGCCTTCAGCACCGCCGACGGCAAGCGCATCTGGGACTGGCAAACCATCCCCGGCCCGGGCCAGCCCGGCCACGAGACCTGGCCCGGCGACTCCTGGAAGCATGGCGGCGCCGATGTGTGGAGCGGCGTCAGCATCGACCCGGATACCGAAACCCTGTTCGTGGCGCCGGGCAACCCCGGCCCGGACTGGGTGGCCAAGGGCCGGGAGGGCAAGAACCTCTACACCAACTCCCTCGTCGCCCTCGACATCTCCGGCGATGCGCCGAAAATCAAATGGTATTACCAGCTACTGCAGAACGACACGCACGACGCCGATGCCGCCATGATCCCGGTGGTGTTCGACGGCCAGGTGGACGGGCAGACACGCAAGCTGGTGGCGATCGGCGACAAGGCCGGCAACTTCGCCATTCTCGACCGCGACAGCGGCAAGCTGGTGCATCGCCTGGCGCTGAGCAACCAGACCGGACTGAACGACACCGTGCCGAGCAAAAAGGGCACCAAGGCCTGCCCCAACCACGGCGGCGGCATCGAATGGAACGGCGGCAGCTACGATCCGAAAACCAACTCCTTCCTGGTGCCGAGCACCGAGGAATGCGCCATCTGGAAGATCTCTTCCGACGGCAAGGTGCCCTACATCCCCGGCCAGCCCTACAAGGGCGGCCCCTCCCCCACGCGCGAGAACGGCACCGGCGTGCTGAGTTCGGTGGACGTCAGCAGCGGCAGGCTGCGCTGGCGCAATCCCCTGCCCTACCCGGCCAATGGCGGCGTGCTGATCACCGCCAGCGGCATCGCCTTCACCTCCGACCTGGGCGGCAACGTCTACGCCGTGGACGCCGACAGCGGCCATGAGTTCTGGCGCGACAACACCGGTTCGGCCATCGTCGGGCCGATCTCGGCCTATAGCGTCAACGGCAACGAATACATTGCCCTGGTGGTGGGCAAGGCCGGCAATCAGCAGACCCCCAATATTCCGGTTTCGGAGGGCAGCCGGGTCATTGCCTACCGCCTCGGCGACGCACCCACCATCGTCAACGAGACCACCGGCCAGGTCGCCCTGGCCAACGCGCCGAACGGCGCGGGCGGCGAATCGGCGCCGCCGTCGAAGTCCAAGGGCTCGGCGCCCTACACCCTGGCCCAGGTGACGCAAGGCAGCGATCTGTTCGCCAGGGATTGCGCGGTGTGCCATGGCGCCAATCTGCAAGGCGTTTCCGCCCCGGCGCTGACCGGGCCGGGCTTCGGCCGCTCGCATCTCACCGGCGCGCAGCTGCGCACCGTGGTCACCACTACCATGCCGATGACCGCGCCGGCCTCGCTCAAGCCGGAAGAATACGCCTCGATCATGGCCTTCCTGCTCAGCTACGACTGCGTGCAGCCCGCCGGTGACGGCCAGCAGCCGTTCCCCACCACCGACCTGCCGGCGCTGCAGCAGGTCGAACTCGGCGGAGCGACCTGCGCGCCGAAAAAATAGGCGCGGGGCTGTGCTCCGGGCGATCGGCCCCACCCACCGCGGCCGGACCAAGGCATGGCGCTGCAACGAAGGAGATGGCGCATCGAGATGACGAACCCCGGCACCCAATCACCCGGCAAGGCAGCCGCGTCCGCCAGCCCGGACGAGGCCAGGACGTCAACGCCGCCGAAACAGGTCCTGGTGCTGGACGTCGGCGGCAGTTACCTCAAGGCATTGATCCAGGGCGGCAGGCAGCCGATCAGGATCGTCTCGGGAGCGGATTTCACCCCCGATGCCATGCTGACCCGGCTGCGTTCCCGCCTGCATGGCCGGCACTACGACGCGGTCAGCATCGGCATTCCGGCGCCGGTGATTCATGGCCGCGTGCTGCACGACCCGTACAACCTGGGCAAGGGCTGGGCCGGTTTCGACTACCAGGCGGCATTCGGCTGTCCGGTACGCCTGATCAACGACGCGGCGATGCAGGCCCTGGGCAGCTATAAAGGCAAGCACATGTTGTTTCTCGGCCTCGGCACCGGCCTGGGCTCGGCCATGATCGTCGACGGCGTGATCGCCCCTCTGGAACTGGCCCACCTGCCCTATCGCAAGCACACCTACGAGTATTACGTCGGCGAGCAGGCACGCGAACGCCTCGGCGGCAGGAAATGGCGCGCCAATGTCGATGCGGTGATCGAAATCCTGCGCGCCGCCCTGCAACCGGACTACGTCGTCCTCGGCGGCGGCAATGTCAAACACCTGCGCGAGCTGCCGGAGGGCGTATACCGGGGCGACAACGCCAATGCCTTCCAGGGCGGCTTCCGGCTGTGGCAGGAAGTGGTATAGAGCAGGCATGAGCGCCGGCGTGGCAAAATCGCCTATGCCGCCATAGGCAAGCGCCGCGACGGCGACGGTGATGGCGCCGTCGACGGCGGCCACGGAGAAGGCGAATCGAGATGACCACAGCGAGATCGGATGCGCTGGTTTTTTTTGGCGCCACCGGCGATCTGGCCCACAAGAAGATCTTTCCCGCACTGCAGGCGCTGATCCAGCGCGGCGAGCTGGACCTGCCGATCATCGGCGTGGCCCGCGCCGGCTGGACCCTGGAGCGCTTGCGCGAACGCGCGCACGACAGCCTCCAGCACAACGGCGGCGTCGACGCCGCGGCCTTCGCTAGGCTGTCGGCGCAGTTGCAATACGTCGATGGCGACTACCAGGACCCCGCCACCTACCAGCGCCTGAAGCAGGCCCTGGGCAGCGCCAGGCGCCCGCTGCACTATCTGGCGGTTCCGCCCAGCATGTTCGGCGCCGTGGTGCAGGGCCTGCAACAGGCCGGCTGCAGCCATGAGGCGCGCATCGTGGTGGAGAAGCCGTTTGGGCACGATCTCGCCTCGGCCCGGGCGCTCAACCGCACCCTGCACCAGGTGTTCGAGGAAGCAGCGGTGTTCCGCATCGACCACTACCTGGGCAAGGAGGCGGTGCAGAACCTGCTGTACTTCCGCTTCGCCAACACCTTCCTCGAACCGGTATGGAATCGCAGCTACGTCGACAGCGTGCAGATCACCATGGCCGAGAACTTCGGCGTACAGGGCCGCGGCAGCTTCTACGAGGAAGCCGGCGCGATCCGCGACGTGGTGCAGAACCACCTGTTGCAAGTGATCGCCCTGCTGGCGATGGATGCGCCGATCGGGCACGACCCGCTATCGATGCGCAGCGAGAAGCTGCGGCTGTTCCGCGCCATGCGCCCGCTCGATCCGGCCGAGGTGGTGCGCGGCCAGTTCCGCGGCTATCGCGAGGAAAAGGGCGTGGCGCCGGATTCCAGGGTCGAGACCTTCGCCGCGCTGCATCTGCATATCGATACCTGGCGCTGGGCCGGCGTGCCGTTCTACATCCGCGCCGGCAAGTGCCTGCCGATCACCGCCACCGAGGTCAGGGTCAACCTGAAGCGGCCGCCGCTGGCGGTGTTCGACCCGGTGGCGCCGCCCGAGGCCAACTATTTCCGCTTCCGCCTCAGCCCGGAAGTGGTGATCTCGACGGGTGCGCGGGTCAAGCAGCCGGGCGAGGCCATGCGCGGCGAGGCGGTGGAGCTGGTGGCGCGGCATCAGCCGCAGCACGAGGAGCTGCCCTACGAGCGGCTGCTCGGCGATGCCATGCATGGCGACTCGGCGCTGTTCACCAGCGACGACTGCATCGAGGCGGCATGGGCCGTGGTCGATCCGGTCCTCGACGACGCCGAGCCGGTCAGCGAGTACGCGCCCGGCAGCTGGGGGCCGGACGCGGCGGCGCGCATCGTCAATGGAGAGCAGGGCTGGCACGATCCGAAGCCGGAGGAAACCGCGCCGTGCTAGCCGGGAATGCGGCGCCGGCGGGCGGAATCGTCTTCCCGCCCGATCCGCAGACATGAGCACCATCATCAGCCCGCTGGCCGGCAAGCCGGCGCCGGCCTCGCTGCTGGTCGATGTGCCGAAACTGCTCGCCGCCTATGCCGAGCTGCGCCCCGATCCCGCGGTGCCGGCGCAGCGCGTCAGCTTCGGCACCGCCGGGCACCGTGGCGGCGCGTTCGAGCGCGGCTTCAATGAATGGCATGTGCTGGCGATCACCCAGGCGATCTGCGACTACCGCAACAGCAAAGGCATCAACGGGCCGCTCTATCTCGGCATCGACACCCATGCCCTGTCGCAGCCGGCATTCGAGAGCGCGCTGGAAGTACTGGCCGCCAACGGCGTCGACGCCATGATCGCTCCGGGCGGCGAATTCACGCCGACGCCGGCGGTGTCCCACGCCATCCTGCTGCATAACCGCAGCCATCCCCAGGGTCTGGCCGACGGCATCGTCATCACGCCCTCGCATAATCCGCCGGACCACGGCGGCCTCAAGTACAACTCGCCCAATGGCGGCTCGGCCGATACCGACATCACCGGCCGCATCCAGCATCGCGCCAACGCGCTGCTCGAAGGCGGCGTCAAGACGGTGCGGCGCATGCCGTACGCACAGGCGATCCGCGCCGCGACCACGCACCAGTACGATTTTCTCGACACCTATGTGAACGATCTCGGCCAGGTGATCGACTTCGAGGCGATCCGCGGCAGCGGCCTGCGCCTCGCCGTCGATCCGCTCGGCGGCGCCGGCGTGCATTACTGGGCGGCGCTGGCGCAACGCTACGGCATCGACCTCAGTGTGATCAGCGAGGAAATCGATCCCGCTTTCGGCTTCATGCCGGTGGACTGGGACGGCAGGATCCGCATGGACCCGTCCTCGCCCCATGCGATGCAGCGGCTGATCGGCCTGAAGGACCGTTACGACCTGGCCTTCGCCTGCGACACCGACCACGACCGCCACGGCATCGTCACCCGCGGGGACGGCATGCTGCCGCCCCGGCACTACCAGCCGGTGCTGATCGACTACCTGTTCCGCAACCGGCCGCAGTGGCGCAAGTCCGCTGCGATCGGCAAGACCCTGGTCAGCACCGCCCTGATCGACCGCGTGGCAACGCGTCTGCAACGCAGGCTCTACGAAGTGCCGGCCGGCTTCAAATGGTTCGTCGACGGCCTGTTCAACGGCGCTCTCGGCTTCGGCGGCGAGGAAAGCGCCGGCGCTTCGTTCCTGCGCCGCGACGGCACCGTGTGGACCACCGACAAGGACGGCATCGCACCCGCCCTGCTGGCGGCGGAAATCACCGCGCGCAGCGGCCGCGATCCCGGCGAACTGTATCGCGAGCTGGTGCGGGAGCTGGGCGAGCCGTTCACCGATCGCATCGACGCAGCGGCCAGCCCCGCGCAAAAGGCCCGGCTGGCGCAGCTTTCATCCAGGCGGATCAAGAGCACCGAGCTGGCCGGCGAGAAAATCCTAAGCGTGCTCGATCGTGCGCCGGGCAACAACGCGGAGATCGACGGCATCAAGGTGGTCGCCGCCAACGGCTGGTTCGCCGCGCGTCCCTCCGGCACCGAGGATCTCTACAAGATCTATGCGGAGAGCTTCCTCAGCCAGGGCCATCTGCGCGACATCCTGCGCGAGGCGCAGGATGTGGTCGATGCCGCGCTGGCCGGAGCATGACAAGTGATGCCAGCAAGCGGATGCTGCCCTGGCTGGTGGCCGTCGCGTTCTTCATGGAATCGCTCGACACCACCATCCTGAATACCGCCGTGCCCTCGATTGCGCAGGCGCTGCAAGTGGCGCCGCTGAGCATGAAGGCGGTGCTGTCGAGTTATACGCTGAGCCTGGCGGTGTTCATTCCGGTCAGCGGCTGGGTGGCGGACCGCTTCGGCACGCGCCGGGTGTTCGCCGCCGCCATCGGCATCTTCACCCTCGGCTCATTCCTCTGCGGCATCTCCCGCGACATCCATGTTCTGGTCGCCTGCCGCGTGCTGCAAGGCTGCGGCGGCGCCATGATGCTGCCGGTGGGCCGGCTCACCATGGTGCGGACGTTCGCCCGCTCCGAACTGATCCGCGCCATGAGCTTCGTCGCCATTCCCGGCCTGATCGGCCCGATGCTGGGCCCCGTCGCTGGCGGCCTGATCATCGGATACTTCCACTGGAGCGTGATTTTCTTCGTCAATATTCCGATCGGCCTGGCCGGCCTCTACCTGGTCTACCGGCATCTGCCGGATTACCGCGGCGAACAGAGCCGGCCGCTGGATATCGTCGGCCTGATCCTGTTCGGCTCCGGCATCGCCCTGCTCTCCTATGTGCTGGAAGTGTTCGGCGAACACAGCCTGAGCGGACGCGAGATCCTGGGCCTGCTGGCGCTTTCCGGCCTGCTGCTGGCCGGCTACGGCCTGCATACCAGCACCATCCTGCAACCCCTGCTGCGCCTGAGCCTGTTCCGCATCCGCACCTTTCGCGCCGCGGTGGCCGGCAGCTTCCTCACCCGCCTCGGCATCGGCGGCATCCCGTTCCTGTTTCCGCTGCTCTACCAGGTCGGCCTCGGCTTCACGCCGATCCAGTCCGGCCTGCTGATGATGCCGCAGGCGCTCGCCGCGATGAGCCTGAAAATGAGCATGCCGGGGATCCTGACGCGCTTCGGCTATCGCGGCGTGCTGGTTTCCAACACGCTGATGCTGGGACTGATGATCATGCTGTTCGCCACCATCGGCGCCGCCACGCCGGTGTGGCTGATCGTGTTGCAGGTGTTCTGCTTCGGCTTCCTCACTTCGATGCAATACACCAGCATGAACACCCTGGTCTATGCCGATGTCAGCGCCGAGGAGACCAGCAGCGCCAGCACCATCGCCAGCACCGTGCAGCAGATGTCGATCAGCTTCGGCGTCGCCTCGGCCTCGCTGGCCGCCGCCGTGTTCATTCCCGACCGCTTCCACAGCAGCGCGCCGCAACTGATCCACGGCATCCACCAGGCCTTCCTGGTGCTGGGCGCGATGACCGTACTGTCCACCATCGTCTTCCGCAGCCTGAAAAGCGACGACGGCGACGTGGTGAGCCAGCACAAGGCAATCCTGCCGGCCGGCTGAGATTCACGCCCGGTCCGGCGGAATGATTACATCAACTATTCCGACTTGATGGCATGCCCGCCGAACTCATTGCGCATCGCCGACAGCAGCTTGTCGGAAAACGATTCGGTATCGCGCGAACGCAGCCGCTCGATCAGCGACTGGGTGATCACCGGCGCCGGCACATTGAGCGCGATCGCCTCGTCCACCGTCCAGCGGCCCTCGCCCGAATCGACCACGTAGGGCGCGATGCCCTTCATGCTCGGGTTCTTGCCCAGCGCGTCGGCGGTCAGGTCCAGCAGCCAGGAGCGCACCACGCTGCCGCTGCGCCAGATCTCGGCGACCTGGTGCAGGTCCAGCCCGAACTCCTCCTTGTGCCTGAGGATGGAGAAGCCCTCGGCATAGGCCTGCATCATGCCGTACTCGATGCCGTTGTGAATCATCTTGGTGTAATGGCCCGAGCCGGCCGGGCCGACGCGGCCCCAGCCTTTATCCCTGGCCGGCGCCAGCGTCTCGAAGATCGGCCGCAGCTGTTCGACCGCCGCCTCGTCGCCGCCGACCATCATGCTGTAGCCTTCCGCCAGGCCCCAGATGCCGCCGCTGGTGCCGCAGTCGACGTATTTTATGTTTTTTTCCGCCAGCATTCTGGCGCGGCGCTGCGTGTCCTTGAAGTTGGAGTTGCCGCCATCGATCAGCGTATCGCCCGCCGTCAGCCCGGGCAGCAGGGCTTCGATGGTCTGATCCACCACCTCGCCGGCGGGCACCATCAGCCACAGCGCCCGCGGCGCTTTCAGCTTGCCGACCAGCGCCTCCAGCGTAGCGGCGGCTTCGACACCCTTGCCCTCGATATTCTTGCGCACCTGCTGGTCCGGGTCGAAGCCCGCCACGCGGTGTCCGCCCTGCACCAGACGCTGTGCCATGTTGGCGCCCATGCGCCCCAGACCGATCATGCCGAGTTCCATTCCGCTGCTCCTGGTTGGGTGTAGCCAATGCCGGCGCACCTGAGGCCGACGCTGCCGGGTTCATGGTATCCGCTAAAACCGGTGATCGGTGGGCTGGTTCAAAGCCGGCCGCCGCCGCCCGCAGAGCCGCATCCGGCAAGGCGCGGGCGGGACTTGCGAATATGTTGTGTGCGAAAGCGCACACAGAAGCCGCATTGGACTATTCTAGGGCCAACGGCGGTATCAGCCGCCGCCTGCACCGCGCTCCGCCCGCACATGTCCGAAACGCCCACCCCGCAGCAAAACCACCTGTTGGCCGCCCTGCCGGCCGAAGTCCAGGGCCGCCTGCTGCCTTATCTGGAGTTGGTGCAGCTGCCGCTCGGCAAGGCCCTGTACGAACCCGGCGACGCCCTGCGCCATATTTATTTTCCGACCGACTGCATCGTCTCCCTGCTCTACGTCATGGAAAACGGCGCCTCGGCGGAAATCGCGGTAGTGGGCAATGAAGGGCTGGTCGGCGTCGCCCTGTTCATGGGCGGCGAGAGCACCCCGAGCCGGGCGGTGGTGCAGAGCGCGGGCCATGCCTACCGGCTGCTGGCGCAAAGGCTCAAGGACGAGTTCAACCGCCACGGCGAGATGCTGCTGCTGATGCTGCGCTATACCCAGTCCCTGATCACGCAGATGTCGCAGACGGCGGTGTGCAACCGCCACCACTCCATCGACCAGCAGCTATGCCGCTGGCTGTTGCTCTCCCTGGATCGCCTTCCCGGCAACCACCTGGTCATGACCCAGGAGTTGATCGCCAACATGCTCGGCGTGCGCCGCGAAGGCGTCACCGATGCCGCCGGCAAGCTGCAGAAACTCGGCGTGATCGAATACATGCGCGGCCAGATCACGGTGCTCGACCGGCACCGGCTGGAGCAGCTGAGCTGCGAGTGTTACGCCGTGGTCAAGAAGGAAACCGACCGCCTGCTGCCCTACGTTCCCGCGCGCTCCCATTGAGCTGAACCCGGCCATGGCCGGGCCGCCGGGACAGCTATGCGCGGCAACGCACTGATAATCCGTCAATAACGGCCTATGCTCGCCCATCTGGGTCGCCCCGGCACGGTCCCCGTGCCGGCGGCATGGCTCCATAAAATGGCAGGAGGGTTGAATGTCTCACGCAACTCCCCCGCCCGTGGTCAATCGCCTGCTCGGGGCCTTGCCGCAACAGGCCCGGCAAAGGATGCTGCAGCGCTGCGAACCGGTCGAACTGGCTTTCGGCACGGTTCTCAGCGAGCCCGGCGAGCACATCCGCCACGTCTACTTCCCCACCGACAGCTTCATTTCCCTGATTGCGGCGCTCGAAGACCAGGCCTCGCTGGAAGTGGGCCTGATCGGCAACGAGGGCATGCACGGCGTTTCGCTGGCGCTGGGGGTCGATACCTCGCCGATGCGCGCCCTGGTGCAGGGCTCGGGCCGCGCCCTGCGCATGCCGGCCGCGGTCTTCCGCGGCGAGTTGGAACACACTCCTGCGCTGCGGCGCCACCTCGACCGCTATATCTATGTGCTGCTGGCCCAGCTCGCGCAAACCGCCGCCTGCACCTGCTTCCATGTGCTCGAAGCGCGCCTGGCGCGCTGGCTGCTGATGACCCACGATCGCGCCCACACCGACAATTTCTACCTCACCCACGCCCTGCTTTCGGACATGCTGGGGGTACGTCGCAGCGGCGTCACCCGTGCCGCCGGCGAGTTGCAGCGCAGGAAGCTGATCCATTACAGCCGGGGCGATGTCACCGTGCTGGATCGCAGGGGCCTGGAAAAGGCCTCCTGCGAATGTTACGCGGCGGTGATCGCGGACTACGACCGGCTCTTCGGCTAGCTCTCGCTGTAACAGGCGTCGGACATCAGGCGACCCGACTCCTTCCTGACCACGTCGTAACACTCGCAGGCACGGCTCTCCAGGCCCGGCCGCTCGATCACCGAAATATGGCCGCGGCGGTAACTGATCACGCCGGCGCGCTGCAGGTTTCCGGCGGCCTCGGTGATGCCCTCGCGCCGCACGCCGAGCGCGCTGGCAACCAGTTCCTGCGTCATCACCAGCTCATTCGCGGGCAGGCGGTCGAGGGTGGCCAGCAGCCACCGGCTCAGCTGCTGCTCGATCGAATGAAAGCGGTTGCAGGCGGCGGTCTGCGCCACCTGGGTCAGCAGCACCTGGGTATAGCGCAGCAGCAGGCGCTGCATCAGCCCGCCACGATGGAACTCTTCCTTCAGCAGCCGGCCCTGCAACCGGTAAGCATGGCCGGCTGTCTGCACCGTCGCCGAGCTGGACGTGGTATCGCCGCCCATGAACAGGGAAATGCCGACCATGCCCTCGTTGCCCACCCCGGCCAGTTCGGCCGAAACGCCGGATTCCAGGATGTAGAGCAGCGAGACGATGGCGGTGGTGGGGAAATAGACATGCTGCAACTGGCCGCCCGGTTCGTAAAGGCAGTCGCCGAGCCGCATCGGCACCAGTTCCAGATGCGGCGCCAGCCGCTCGAAATCCGCGGCAGGAAGCACCGCCAGAAGATGATTCTGACTCGGGCTATGTGTCGAAGCCATGGCGATATCGACCCTAATGCTTGGCGGTAAGCTCGATGCCGATGCCGCGATAGCCGAGGAAGCGGCAGGCCTGGTTGAACATCGGCTC
>FTKD01000300.1_pt1 | contig 24368 bp, 24 predicted proteins | sample 1658191 | NCBI WGS metagenome assembly FTKD01 (sample SAMEA3914808, study PRJEB12502) | metagenome | biome: forest; material: soil | place: Canada | collected 2011-08-03 | depth 0.3 m
GAAAGCGGCCGATCGACGCACTGATCTGACTGACGGCTGCCGCTGCAAAGTCGACAAAGCGTCCCGTCGTCAGACGTAGTGGTTCGAATCCTGGCCTGTCCGCCGGCCGTACCATCGGGGCGCTGAGGAGAATTGGTCAAGCTTCTCCCAAACGGTGAAGGTCTCGGTCACGGCGACGACTGTGCCGGCGCCGGTGCCGACCAGCGCGCCCGACATGGTGACCCAGCGCGACCTGGGCTCACACACGGTCTGGACGAGGAAGCCACTTCACTTGATGCGAGGCGATGACGCGGTCCAGGGTGTTCGCCATCGAGTGCGCCTCGACGTCGGTAATGGTGCGCGGCGGCGGCCATGTGAGCGGCGGGCTCATCGCCGGCCAGAGCTGGAGAGCCTTGGCCTTCGATTTCTCCTCGATGCCGATCCCGATGCGGCCGCGGTCCAGCACGGCGAATGCCAAGAACTGGGCCGCTCCAAATGTCATGCACTGAATGCTCTTCGCGCCTATCGGTTGGTGTTGGCGATCAAAACTGATCGTCGCTGCATGTCGATGGAATTCGGAGGACCACAGCACGCCGTTCGTGCGCGCGATCCAGATGTCGAGGAACGCTGGCAACTGGTGATCGGTCATGAACGCGGATCGCTCCTCGCGGGTCATGACGGTGTCTTGCGGCACATTGGCGTCAGCGACGATCACCTTCAAAGCGATCCAACGCGCAAGCAGTGCCTGCTGCGTGTCGCTCAAGGCGAATTCGTTGCCCGCCATCATTGGTGTCAAGACAGGTCGGACGGCCTCCTCCAGCGCGCTCATCCATCCGCCATTGCACTGGCGGCAAACCACCTTGATGGTCTTTGTGCGAGCTCCGCCCTGACGTTCGACATTCCGAGGCACGTCGACCAGCTTGCCCTTCTCCGTGAACGTCATTCGACGCTCGACATGCCTCGGATCTGGTGCCGGAGGAAGCAGGGGGTGCATCCATTCTGGCCAGAAATGCTCGCGCGAGAGGCCGAACCGTCCGCAGAAGATGCAGGGACGGGCGCTCTGTTTCATCAGCGCAGCGTGTAGCTCCGCGCGCCGTCGAGCGTCTGGAACACTTTCGGGTCGTCGGTCGCGTTCAGGCGCTCGCCTGTGGCTAGGCGATACGAGGCCAGTCCGGGCCGGCTCGAGCGGCCGCTCAAGTTGCTGGCGTCGACGTCGTCCGCGGTGCGCACGATGATGCACGCCTCCCCGCGGGGGCCCTTCGCTTCGAGGCGATCGACGGTGCTCATGGCGGGATGGTACCGGGTTCGGATGATGCAGCGGAAACCTGGCTGTACGGCGCAAGGCGCTCTCGTTCGTGTGCGTCGGCCGCGCGGGCGCTGCTGGCCAGCACCTGGGCAAGCCGCCGCTTCGCTCGTCGATCTGCGGTGCTGGCTGCCCACCAGACCATAGCCATCCAGATGGACCACATGCATCCATCCGCAACCCAGACCGCCCAGGCGGGTCCATGAAGCTCGAGGCTCACCAGGTCGACGACGCCTTGCGCCGCGGCGATCGCCAGGAACACGAACCAGCCCCACATGCTCATGGCTTGCGTCTCGCTAGTGCGTGAAGAGGCGGCATGCTGTTTCCCTTCGAAGGGCTGCAGCATAGCGCCGGCGCGGCCGCGCGCGGAGTCAGGCCGGCCGGAACTGGACGCCGAGGCACTCTTCGAGATTCCCAGGCCCGCACAAGTGCAGCGCGCCGACGACCACCAGCGTCCGGTGGGGCAGTGCCATCAGCTGACGCACTTTGGTTGCCCATGCACGGTTGCGGCTCACCAGACCGGCCTCGTGCAGAGCGGGGATCTTGAACATCACCGCCTGGCTGCCCACTTCCAGCACCGCGGCGCGATCGCCGGTTAGCCATGCGGCGTGCAACGCCTCGAATCGTTGTTGCAGCAGAGGAAGGTCGAGCAGCACCTGGTCGAGAGCATCTTCGACGACGGCCAGCGGCGCGCAATCAAATGCACGGCGAAGGTCGTCCGCGGTTTCCAGGGTCTGCAACGCCTTCCCGTCAACCGCGGCGCGCGCCAACACTGCCGCCTCCACACCAGGTTGCGACGTCACCGCACCGGCGCCCAATGCGATGAGCGCTGCCCAGGGTCGTAGCGCGTCGAATGCTGCGCGCGCCTCATCGCTGGGAAGGGCGGTGGCAAGCGCCGACCACGTCGCCGGCCGCAGGAGTGTCTGAAGCGGCGTGTTCCCTTGCATGCATGGCAGCACCTGCGCGTTGTCGTGCTCATGGATGACCACTGCGCACCAATCGTAGGCCGACTTCACCGATTCGGGCATTGGCCCAGCGCCGGCAGGAACCATGTGCAGCGAGCCGAGCACGCGGACGTTGGTACCTGGGATCTCGAAATACATGATGTTCCTGGCTCCGCGCCAAGACGCGATCCCCGCAGTTTGCCGGACCGCTCGCCGCGGTTCGGGTACCCCCAGGCCTCAGCGACGAGTTAGGATCCGCCGTGACCAAGTTCTGGCCACGCGTCCCGAATCGAACTGGAGATGCGCATGAGCGGGAAGGCCAGTCGCGACTACAGCCGAGAGCTGCAGGAAAAGCTCGAGATCTACCTGCTGGGCCTGATCTTCACGCTCCTGGCCGCGGCAGTGCAGACGGCGAAGTTCGGTCAGAGCGCTGTGGCCGACGCTTCGGAGCTCACAAGCTGGCTGCTGCTGTTCGCGTCTGGGCTGGCGGGGCTATCCCGGCTCGAGTGGCTCCCCGTCGCTCACCTCGTCGGCGGTGCGACGCAGGATGTGGAGGAAGAACTCGAGCACTTGGAACAACTTGCCGACCAAGGTCAGGCTGAAGTGACCGATGACGAGGAGGTCGTCCCGGTGGCCGATGCGATTGCTAGACGCAAGACGACGCTGGAAGGCCTCGGAGCGAAGGAGTCGGCATTTAAACTCAGCACGCATCGCAAGTACTTGGCGCACAAGTGGACGTTCGTGGGCGGCCTGGCACTCCTGCTGGTGGCTCGCGGATACATGCCCGCCCAAGGCGTGATTGCAGCAGCGACGTCGCCTTCCACGGCGAGCGGCACGCCGACTGTGCGGGTCGGGCCGAGCAGCGCACCGGCCGCGGCGCGCCCCAGTTCGCATTGAAGCCACGCGCCACGGCGCGGGCGCGAAGAGAATGCCGGCTAGGCGCACGCCGTGAGCCTGCCGTTTGCCACATTCGTGAAATGTCACCTCTCCCCATCCCGACCGAGCCTGAATTTGAGCAAGAATCCGCTCGACAGCGCGGCGCGGTCGGTCGTAACCTGCGCGCTAACTTCGAGCCGGAACGGCCGTACTTCGCGGGGAGACGAACATGCAGGGAGCAGGAGACAGCCAGTGCAGAGCTGCCGCTGGGCGTGACCGATGAACGCACTCGCAGCGTCGCTGTTCGTGCATCCGGCTTCGTATGCCGGCCCAGTTCGGGTACTTGGCGGCGGTGTACGGGCCTGCACTCACCTGGCGCGCATGAACATACCTGGCCTGCCGCTGGCCTGTGTGAAGGCGTTTCCCATCAGTGCTGGACAGGGGCTTTTCAACGAGATCGGCGGGTTCGTCCTCGCACGGAGCGCTGGCCTCGACGTCGCTGGCGGGGGCATCCTGCCGGTGCCACTCTCGACTGTCGAGTCGTTGTTCCCCCAGGCTCAGTTTCCCGGGGTTGCGTTCGCCAGCCAGAACGGAATGGTCGAGTGCTTCGTCAGCTCTCCGGTTTGCGATACATACGGCGCGATGTCGGCCAACATCTATCAGACCGCAGACGGCAAGCCATCGGCAATCGCCGCGCTGCTGATGCGGTGGGATCAGTTCGGGCGGCTGCTAGCGTTCGATCAGTGGATCGGCAATCACGACCGCAACGATGGGAACGTTCTGATCGGGCCGGGATGTCGGCCACTGCCCATCGATCACAGTGATTGCTTCTGGGGTCCAGACTTCTTCGACGGCATCCACGACCAACCGCTCGCATGGACTTGCATGAAGGCGATGTATCACCTGCCGGAGCCGTCGCGCTGGCCTCCGAACCTCCGCTCGGCGATTCTTCAGGAGTGCGATCGATGGGTGAGCGTCTACGCGCGTGCGCACGCCGAGATTGCGCAACTGCGGGAGTGGCTGCCCGAGCCGATTGGACTACGATGGATGCACTGGCTCTGGAAGCGTTCCGAAATTACTCGCGACCTCTGGGCCGAGCGCCTGGCAATGCTGTGAGGGACGCATCATGAATGCTCGAGTCGATTTTTCGTCCTTGACCGCGGGCGCCGGCCGAGCTGATACCTCTCCTCGAGGCTACGCGAGCATCGTGCAGTTGGAGCCAGACATGGGCGCCTTTGAACGCGTGAACGTGGGCGTGCTTGTCGTGTCCGCCGGTGGCAAGCGCTACGTCAAGGTGCTCACGCAGTTCGATCGCATCGCCTGCCTCTATGGAAAGGAACTGGCCGAGCTGCTCGAGTTCATGACTGACGCCACGCGCGAGGCGCTGCTGGCCGATGGCAAGACCGGGAGCGACAGCGCATCGTTGACGATGCCGATGCCCTTCTTCAATGTCGAACCTGAGGCCTACGCTGACCAACTGTTCGCGGCGGTGGTGCCGGCGGCGAAGATGACGCGTGCGCCCATCGATTCAGCCTCGCAGCGGACCACAGACAAGCTCTGGAACCAAGTCTACGAGTCGATCAAGAAGCTCGTGCCCGAGCGAGCAGACGACATCATCGCAAACGTCGCCTACACGACCGTCGACACACGAAAGGGGCCCCAGCGGATCTGTGTACCCCTCACGCCGCCTGGCGGCGCCGGGGCGCTGGAGTCCGCTGACTTCGCGCTTCAGACAACGCAAATCAAGCTCATGCGTGCGCTATTGGACGTCGAATTGGCGGTCGAGACGAAGCGCCTGCCCTCACTCGGGTTTTTCATTGGCCGTCCGGCTCGGATTCGCGACCCCGCGCAGTTAAAGAGCCTGGACCGCATCATCGACGAGATTGCAGCGCGTGTGCCGGCTCATGGCCTGGTGGAGGTGTCGGACAGCCCCGTCGTCCTAGCCCGCAACATCGTTGACTGGGCGGATTCGATCGCGGTTGCGTGAGACGCGGGACGGTTCACGGTGGCGGTTGGAGGGCTCAGGCGGATTTGGCTGGGCCGTCGAGGGGCCCTGCGTCCTTCCCACTGAGCCACGCATCGAAGGATGCGATGGATTCTTCATCGGGCGGCGGCCCTTCGATGTCCAAAAACCGGAATGAGTCCGCGACATCCCGGCGGCTCATCTCGCACAGAACAAATTTCCCGTTCTCGAGCTCGTAGTCGAGGGAGCCGCACCACCTGTTGATGCGGCCATGACCGGGGAACAGAGCAATGCTCTTTCCCTTGCCGCTGACCTCGTGCTTGGCAATCGCCACGCGCAGATGCTCGAGCATCGTGAAGGGCATGTACAGAACGGCGAGCTGCTTGCGGAGCCGCGCGATGATCGTTGGGTTGGCCGCGGCTTCTTCCAGTTGTCGAATGCGCATTTCGCGACCCGAGTGCTCGTAGCCATCGTCGATCGCGCGCAAGGCGGTGATCTTGCTTGGAAATCCTCCGTTGTCGGCAAGCTTGACGAAGTCCTTCGCTCTCTGCGTCCAAGTGCGGATCAGCTCATAGGCTGCGAAGATCCACATTTCTGACTGTGCGGCGAGGAAGTGAGCCTCCGCCGGCGTGCGCTCCTGTTCACGCAGCTTGCGCAGGACAGTGGCTTCTACATCCAGCAGGAACTGGTCGACGATGTCCAGGTGCGAAGATTGGACTGTCATAAAGAGGTCATCTTGCAGCAGCTCGAGGCGTCTTAGTGACGCCCCAAGTTGACCGGCTTTCAGCGACGCTCTGTTTGCGCACGGGGGCAGGTCGCGATCGACAGGCTCGAACTCGTCGTAGTGGTCAGACATCGAGGGGGGAGTCTACGCTGTAGCCATCTTCGAGCCGATGGCTCGCTTGGCCGGCCGTCCAGGCGCACACCCGAGGAATGTCGGATCTCGCTCGTGAATTCCGTTCTCTCTAGTGCCAGCAACTCGCCTGGCGATCATGGAGACATCGCAAATGGCAAACGTCTACGTCGAACCTCGCCCGAAAGGGAGAGACGGAACGGCGATCACTCACTACGTCCTCGAATTGGCTGGCGACCTGCCCGTTGCCGGCGCCACGCCAACCTATAGCACCCAGGAGCTGGCGATCGCGGATGCGAAGAAGCTCGGACATCACCCCAACGTCGCGCGGGTTCGCCATACGGACAAAGGGAATCCAGACCACTGGCGCCGGGCCTGAACAAGGCCGCTCGTCGCCGCTGCGGTGCGGGGACTGGGCGGCCTGGCGGTGCTCTCATGGGGCCGAGCCAAGAGCTCGGACGTCGCATGGCGCGGGAGCGAGCGCCATACGGCCGGTAGACGATCAGCTGGCTCCTACCTGCGGCCATCATCGGCCACTCGTACTTTCCGCATCGGATGCACTGTGTTAGCATACAGTATCCGCAGGGCATGACGGACGGCGCTTGCGAATGGCATCGCTCGATCCGACGCTAAATGTCGGGCACCGAGCCTAAGCGATACTCAGCAGTTATCGAAGTGCGCGGGCTGGGCTTGGAGGGTCGAGCACGCGCTTTAAGGCCTTGCATGGTGCGCGAATGTCCCGTCCCCCACAGTCGCCCAAGATCTATCACATAACGCACGGGCAGAATCTGCCGTCGATTATCGCGGACGGTCGTCTTTGGTCCGATGCCGCGCTCATCGCGCGGGGTGGCCCAACTGCGTCGATTGGGATGGGCAGCATCAAGCAGCGGCGGCTTGGCCTCCCGGTCAGGTGCTACCCCGGTGATTTCGTGGGCGGGTATGTGCCCTTCTACTTTTGCCCGCGGTCGATCATGCTGTTTCTGATCCATTGCGCTAATCATCCTGAGCTGGCGTACCGCGGGGGCCAGGCGCCAATCCTGCATCTGGAACTGGACTTGCACGAAGTGATGGCCTGGGCGAACGGTATCGGTAGGAGATGGGCATTCAGCTTGTCGAACGCCGGCGCAGCGTATTCGGAATTTCGGAGTCGAGTTGATCAGCTTGACCAAGTCGACTGGGACGCGGTCGCGAACACGGACTTTCGGAATCCGACAGTCAAGGAAGGCAAGCAGGCTGAGTTCTTGGTCACCGATTTCGTGCCATGGCAACTGGTCAGACGCGTTGGAGCAATCAATCCGGTGGCCCAGGCTGAAGCGATGCGGAACATGGGAGGGGCGGCACATCGCCCAGCCGTCGAGGTGTGCCGTTCGTGGTACTTTTGAGAGGGGGCTTTAGTCATGATTCGGTACACGACAGGGAACATCTTTGACGCTGAAGTTGACGCGCTCGTCAACACCGTCAACTGCGTCGGGATCATGGGACGCGGCATAGCCCTGCAATTCAAGAATGCGTTTCCCGAGAACTTCAAGGCCTACGAGGCGGCCTGCCAGCGCAACTCTGTCGAACCCGGCCGCATGTTCGTTTTCGACACTGGCGAGCTCACGGGCCCGCGCTACATCGTCAACTTTCCTACCAAGCGCCATTGGCGCGGCAAGAGTCGAATTGAAGACATCGAGGCAGGTCTCGAGGCGCTGGCTGGAGAAGTTCGCGCCCGCGGGATTCGATCGATTGCTGTGCCTCCGCTTGGAAGCGGGCTCGGCGGCTTGAATTGGTCGGATGTGAAGCCGCGGATCGATCGAGCCCTTGCTGGCTTGACCGATGTCGACATCATAGTGTTTGAGCCGGGTGACAAGTCGCCGCAAGACCGTCCTAATCGTTCAACCGACGTTCCGGCAATGACTACTGGCCGAGCTGCGCTCATCAGTCTCATGAGTCGATATCTTGCCGGATTGATGGATCCGACGGTCTCACTTCTGGAAGTTCACAAGCTTCTCTACTTCCTCCAGCGCGCAGGGGAGCCGCTGCGGCTGAGGTATGTCCAGGCAACGTATGGACCGTATGCAGAGAATCTGAGGCACGTGCTGCGAGAAATCGAAGGGCATCTTGTCTCAGGCTATGCCGACGGCGGCGATGCGCCGGACAAGCTGTTGTCGATCATTCCGGGTGCTGTCGAGGAGGCCGAGAAGTTCATAGCGGCGCACGAGGAAACTCATGCTCGCTTCGAGCGCGTCGGCCGATTGGTCGATGGCTTCGAGACTGCGTTCGGTTTGGAGCTGCTCGCGACCGTGCACTGGGTGATGAAAGAACACGGTGCATCGGATCAGGCCAGTATCGAACGTGAGGTCTACAACTGGGGACCGCGGAAGACCCGCTTCTCGCCAGGGCAGATCGCACTCGCCGCGAATCGGCTCCAGACCGAAGGCTGGATCAACTAAGCGAACCTCTGACCGGGACGCGAGCCTCCGCGCGGCGGAACTGGAATGCGAGGGCCGGAGAACCAGTATCCATGCGGGGTTGACAGGACACCCTCGACGCCGAAGGAGCGACTGCAACGCAGGGCGGATTCAACCGGTCGATGCAACACACTAACCACCGCGTAGGCGGAAGGAGTGTTGCAGATGAAGCAGCGGCCTCGAATCTACTATTCGGCCAGCCAGAAGGCGTTGATGTGGGAGCGCTGGAAGCAAGGCTGGACCCTCCACCAGATCGGACAGCTATTTGGCCGACCGCACACGTCGATCCATAACATCCTCTCCAAGACGGGTGGCATCCGGCCGCCCGAGCGCAGCCGCAGCGCAACCGCTCTGACCCTGGTAGAGAGGGAGGAGATCTCGCGAGCGCTCGTGATGGGCGAGTCGATGCGCTCCGTCGCCGTCAGGCTGGGAAGATCGCCGTCAACGATCAGCCGCGAGATCAGACGCAACGGCGGGCCCGAGCGGTATCGGGCATCCCGCGCCGACGAAGCGGCCTGGGAACGCGCCCTGCGTCCCAAGCGCTGCAAATTGGTCAGGAACCGAGCGCTGGCCGGCGTCGTGTCGGAGATGCTCCGAATGCGGTGGTCGCCGGAACAAATCGCGGGGTGGCTCAAGCATACTTACCCAAACAACTCCAGCCTGCATGTGTCACACGAGACGATCTACCGCAGTCTGTTCATTCAAGCGCGCGGCGCCTTGAAGAGAGAGCTGCTTGAGAATTTGCGGCGAACGCGCGGCATGCGCCGCTCTCGTTCCTACACGCAAAAGACTGCGATCCACGGCCAGATTGTTGACGCCGTGTCGATTAGCGAGCGCCCCGCTGGCGTCGAGGATCGGGCGGTGCCTGGTCATTGGGAAGGCGACCTGGTCTTCGGCAGTTGCAACAGCCAGATCGCGACGCTGGTCGAGCGACAGACACGGTACGTGATGCTGGTGAAGCTGGAAGGCAAAGACTCCCAGACGGTCGTCAACGCGCTCATCAAGCACGCTCGCAAGCTGCCCCAGGAGCTCTACAAGTCGCTCACCTGGGACCGAGGCACGGAGATGCACGGGCACAAGCAATTCACGTTAGCTACCGACATCCAGGTCTACTTCTGCGACCCGCAAAGCCCTTGGCAGCGGGGGAGCAACGAGAACACCAACGGGCTGCTCAGGCAGTACCTGCCCAAGGGCATCGACATCTCGGGATACTCACAGTCTCAGCTCAATGCGATCGCCAGACAATTGAACGAGAGGCCACGCAAGACGCTTGGCTTCCGGACGCCCGCTGAAATGTTCAGCGAATGTGTTGCATCGACCGGTTGAATCCGCCGCCAGGAGCGGACCTTCGGCAACGATAGCTAACGGGAAGCCCACCGAGCAGAGATGACGCCGTGCGCATACCGAACAACGCTCTAACGCCGTCGCTATTTCGCGACGAACTTCGTCAGCGTTGCGTTCACGGGGTCGGCCACATAGACGTCGCCTTTCGGACTCACGGCCACCATGTGCGCTTCGCCGAACTCGCCGAGCGCAATCCCGGGCTTGCCGAGCACCGCAATCACCTTGCCGTTCTGGTCGAGCTTCAAGAGCTGCCCCGCGAAGCCGTTGACCATGAAGATCGACCGCCGCCCGATCTCGAGGTCGCACGGCAGCCCCGCGTACTTGATCTCGCGCACGTAGGCGCCGTCGGCGGTGAAGATCTGTACGCGCTGATTCTCGCGGTCCGCGACCCAGATCCGCCCATGGCCGTCGATGTCGATGCCGTGCGCCACCTGGAACTGGCCGTGACCTGAACCCTTGCCTCCCCAGGACTTGAGGAACCTGCCGTTCTTGTCGAACTTCAGCACGCGCGCATCGCCGTCTGGCCCCGGCGTGTGGCCCTCCACCACGAACACGTCTCCGTTTGCACCGATCGCGACGTCGTTCGGCTCATTGAGCCTGTGCGAGCCCGTCACCTCGTTCCACTCACCGGCTTCGCCCTTCGTCCCGAGCGTGAGCAAAACGTCGCCGCTTGGGCTGAGCTTCAGGACGACGTGGCCGCCCACGTCCGTGGCCCAGAGGTTGTCGTCTCGATCGATACGCAGGCCGTGAGCCCGGACGAACAGGCGATCGCCGAATGCGCGCAGGAATCTTCCGTTGCTGTCGAACTCGAAGAACGCCGTGTCGCCGCGCGTCAGCACGAACATATGCCCCTTCGAGTCGAACTTCACGCTCGCCGGGGCGCCCATCGACATGCCGGCCGGCAGGTCGAAGGCCTTCGGCGCCGGTGCGTAGTCGAGCGCGGGGGCGACCGCGGGAACGAGCAGCGCTGGATTGGAGGGTCGTTGCCCCAACGCGCCGGCGCAGCAGAGAAAAACGGCGATAGCGGCGACGATCGTTCTCATGCTCCTACCCAGTGCCAATCTCGACCAAGCGTAGCACCTGGGGTAGCGGAGCAGGAGCGCGCAGTGAAGCCTGCGCGCGAGCGCTCGCGCAATGCGCGTATCGGCAGTTTGGGTGGAGCGCTTTAGCTCTCGTGGCAACTCAGGATGGCGTTGCCGGTACTCTTGCGGAACTATCCAACGGAAGTACCAAATTCCGTGACGGCTCTTGTACAGATGCAGTGCGTTGGGGCGCATGAAGGTGCTCGACTTGGATCACTTCGAGCAGGACGAGCCCCAGAAAGCAAAAAAGGCCTTGTGGAACAAGGCCTTGATGCTTCGATTGGTGGAGACGAGGAGGATCGAACTCCTGACCTTCGCATTGCGAACGCGACGCTCTCCCAGCTGAGCTACGCCCCCATCAACTCTCAACTATAGCAGAGGATTTTCCGCCAGAGAACGGGCGGCGGCTCGCGGCGCGGCCGCGATCAGGCCGCTGCCGGCATCGCCTTGGCGGGCTGGCCGAGGCGGTCGCAGTAGCGTGCCACGTAGTCGGCGTGCGGCGGCAACTGGGCCACCGTGCGTTCCACGCGGCCGCGGATCTCTTCGAGGAATCCGTTGAGCTCGGAGTCGCCCATCAGGTTGGCGATGTGATGGTGTTGCGTGGGCTGGATGCCCTGGCCCAGCATCACCTGGATCCACGAGTTCTCGGCGAAGAGTTCGTTCGGGATGCGGAAGACGCGGGCGGATTCGCGGAAGAGGTCGATGCGGTGCTGCAGGCTCGCCGGCACGGTCATCGTGCGGCAGTAGTTCCAGAACTCGCTGTCGGTGCGGTTGGTGACCTTGTAGTGCAGGATGATGAAGTCACGGATGTGCTCCATCTCCGCGTTGGTCTTGCGGTTGTACTCTTCGATGTCGACCTGCCGAATTCCTTCGTTGGGGAAGAGCTGCAGCAGGCGGATGATGCCGCGCTGGATCAGGTGGATGCTCGTCGATTCGAGCGGCTCCAGGAAGCCGCTGGACAGCCCGATGGCCACGCAGTTGCGCTCCCACACCGTCTCGCGCTGCCCGGGCTTGAACGGGATCACGCGCGGCTTGGTGAGCAGCTCGCCGTCGATGTTGTTCGACAGCTTCGCCAGCGCCTCCTCGTCGCTCGCGTGCCGGCTGCTGTAGACCATGCCGTTGCCCACGCGGTGCTGCAGCGGGATCTGCCACTGCCAGCCGAACTCGTGCGCGATCGCGCGGACGTAGGGGACGGCGGGGCGCACCGACTGGGTCTGCACGGCGACCGCGCGGTCGCAGGGCAGCCAGTGGCTCCAGTCCTGGTACTTCACGCCCAGCGTCTCGCCGAGGATCAGCGAGCGCATGCCCGTGCAGTCGACGAACAGGTCGCCCTCCAGCACCGAGCCGTCCCCGAGCCTGAGCGCGGCGATGTCGCCGTCCGGGTGGCGCAGCACCTCGGCGATCTTGCCCTCGATGCGCTGCACGCCGCGGTGGGTGCTGAGCTTGCGCAGGTACTTTGCGTAGAGCGAGGCGTCGAGGTGGAACGCGTAGTTGAGGCCGGCGCGCGGCAGGTGGGCGAACCGGCTTTCCTCGGCGGCGCGCAACTCCAGGCAGTAGTCGCCGTACGCGCGTGCCAGGTTGCGGTCGCGGCCCTTGAGCCAGAAGTGCTGGAAGCCGGCCGTCCAGTGGTCCGTGCCGGTGAGGCCGAAGCTGTGGATGTAGTCCAGGCCGACGTCGCGCCAGTTCTCGAACTTGATGCCCAGCTTGAACACGGCCTGCGTCTCGGCCATGAACTCCTGCTCGTTGATGCCGCACAGCTCGTGGAAGGTCAGCAGCGTGGGGATCGTGGCCTCGCCGACGCCGACGGTGCCGATCTCGTCGGACTCCACCAGCCTGATGTCCAGGCATTTTCCGAGCGTCTTGGACAGGCAGGCGGCCGCCATCCAGCCGGCGGTGCCGCCTCCGGCGATGACGACGCGGCGGACGGGTTGGCGGGAACGGTCGGCGGTTGCGTGGGTCATGGCGGCCTCAGCGTTTGAATCGGTTGATCAGCGCCTGGCGCAGGTGGCGCGCGCCGCTTTCGGTGAGCGGCGCCAGCGCGCTGCGCGCGTGCGGCGGGATGTGGGCGGCGGTGTCGGCGTCCGCGCGGAAGACGTAGTGGTCGAACAGCGTGCGCCAGATCTCGCGCTGCGCGGGCGGCAGGTCGCGTATCGTCAGCAGGCCGGCCATCAGCGCGCCGATCGGCGAGTCCATGTAGTCGGGCGACTGGCGCCACCAGTAGTTCACCAGCGCGTTGAACGGCGTCAGCGATTCGACGTGGTGCCACCACATGCTGGGAATGAACACGGCGTCGCCCGGCTCGAGCTCCACCACCTGCGCATGTTCCAGTGCCTGCGCGAAGCGCGGGAAGCGGTCGAAGTCGGGCTTGGCGAAATCGACCAGGCTCACGGCCTGGCCCGCGGGCGTGATGTCCAGCGGGCCGACGTAGAGGTTGGCCACCTGCCCGGGCGGGAACAGCGTGAAGCGGCGGCGGCCGGCCACCACGCAGGCGAGGTTGTCGGGCAGGTCGAAGTGCGTGGCGATGCGGTTGCGGTTGCCGAACCAGATGCTGACGATCGGATTGCGCTCGCCGAACGGCAGGTCGTTGGCGGGACGGAAGCCGGGCAGGTAGGTGTCCACCGTCGTCGAGCCCACATAGACGCCGGGCGCCTGCGGGTCGTCGGCCATCTTCAGCAATGCGTCCAGCACCACGGGCAGCGGCGCCTTCTCGCGGCGGAAGTTCATGCCGGTGAGCGTCTCGTTGTAGAAGAAGCGGCCCTGCGCCTCGGGCGGCGCCAGCAGCATGCCGATGGGCTGGCCGCCCCAGGTGCTGTTGAGATAGGCCATCGCGTCGGCGGTGGAGCGGCGGGCGGCCTGGGTGATCGGCCAATGGGCGACCAGGCCGCGCTGCACCCAGGGCTGCGTGTCGCGCAGCCGCGCATCGGACATCGCGTCCGACGTCGGGCCCGTGAGTTCTCGGATCGGGGTCATGGCCAAACGGTATGGACGTTCAGGCCACGCGCACGAGGCGCTTGTTGTAGCGGTCGATGAGGTCGCGCAGGTGCGCGATCGACGCCAGCGTCATGTAGATGGCGGCCAGCCAGCCCCGCGCGTGCAGCTCCGCCACGGCCGGTGCGGCCAGCGCGGCCAGGCGCTCCTCGTTGATCGTGTAGAAGCCGATGAGGCGGTTCTGCGAGCCGTCGGCCGCTTCGACATCCAGCACGAAGGATTCGAGCAGCTCGTGGCGCAGCAGCGCGGCCGTGAAGGCGGGCAGGGCCTCGACACCCTGGTGGATGGCGAGCAGGGCCGAGTTCATGCGCTCCAGGTAGTCGGTGTTCGCGCCGTGCGGCAGGAACACCGGGGCGCCTTCTCCGCGGCCGATGCGCGGACTGTCCATGTCCAGGTGCACCACCAGCTCCGTGCCGGCGCGCCCGATCATGAACGGCCCGCGTTCGAGCGCCAGCGGGATGTAGGGCGCGTCCCAGCCGCGCGCGTCCAGGAACAGGTTCTCGCCGTTGCGCAGGCCCAGCAGCGCGACGGGATGCATGCCCGACTCGTTGGCTCCTTGCTGGAACACGATCGGGTAGGTCGCCTGCACGCTGCGGAACTCCGAAAGGAAGACGGGCGCGGTCATCTGGTCGTCGCCGAGGTCGGCGCTGCGCGTGGTGACGATGCGCAGATCGCGGTGGCTGACGTTGTCGAGCAGGACGGGGTTCATGGCGGTCTCGAGGCTCTAGTCGCGCGGCAGGCCGTGCGCGTGGATGTGCTGGATCAGCGCGCGCTGCAGCGGCAGGGCCGCCAGCATGCGTCGCGCCAGGTGGGCGGTCTCGCGGAAAAAAGGTTCGGCGGCCGCGCCCACGCTCGGATGGCGCAGCCGCGCGGACGGCTCGGGCAGGAAGCCCATGCCGTGCAGCACGTACTGGTAGCTGGCGGCGGGGAACACCTCCTCGACGCGGAAGAAGTCCTGGCGATTCGGCGCGCGATGGCGCCACAGCGTCAGCAGGTCGGCGAGGCGGTCGGGCAGCGAGGCGCGGTCGCGATGGTCGCGCCAGTACGCGCTGTCGTCGCGCCGGCTCAGCACGTAGTGCAGCTTGAGGAAGTCGACCACGCGTTCCCAGCGGTAGGTGAACGTGTCGTTGAAGCGGCGTTCGACCAGCGCCATCTCTTCGCGCGTGGCCGGCATCTCGTTGCTGATCATGGACGCGGACTGCTCCACCAGCGCCAGCGCCGACGCCTCCAGCGGCTCGACGAAGCCCGCCGACAGGCCCACGGCGACGCAGTTGCGATGCCAGAAACGTGCGCGGTAGCCGGGGTCGAACGCGATGCGCCGCGGCGTGGGCAGCTCGCTCTCCCTTGGCGCGCCGCCGCTGCGCCGCACGTGGTCCAGCAACTGGCGCTCGGCGTCGTCGTGCGACATGTGGGCGCTGGAGTAGACGTGGCCGACGCCGCGTCGCGTGGGCAGGCCGATGTCCCAGGTCCAGCCGGCGGGTTTCGCCGTGGCGATCGTCTCGCAGGCGATGGGCGCGTCGGGCGTCGCATAGGGCACCTGCAGCGCCAGCGCGGTGTCGTTGAACAGCAGGTGCTTCTGCGAGTGCAGGACGATGCCGAAGTGCTGGCCGATCAGCACCGACGCGAGGCCGGAACAGTCGATGAACAGGTCGCCCGCGATGTCGCCGTGATGGCGCGTGCGCAGCGCGGCGATGTCGCCGTCGTCGTGCGAGACCACCGAGTCGACGTCGTCGGCGACGTGGCGCACGTGCAGGTGCGCGACCGCGTGCTCGCGCAGCTGCACGCCGAACTTGCCGGCGTCGAAGTGGTAGCCGTAGTTGGCGACGGCGGCGTACTCGGGCGTGGACGCCTGCTTGGGCGCATGGCCGGCCGCGCACACCTGCGGCTGCGCGCAGACCACGTCGGCGAACGGCCGGTCGCCATGGCGCTGCAGCCACGCCGCCACGAGGTCGACGTCGCCGAAGCCCAGCGGCAGCGTGAACGGATGGCGGTACTGGTCGCCGGCGGACGCGCTCGCGCCGCGCATCCAGCCATGGAAGTGGGAGCCTTGCTTGAAGGAGGCGTCGCAGGCGCGGAATAGCGTGGTCTCGGGCAAGCCGATACGGCGCAGGGTGTCGCGCATCGACGGCCAGGTGCCTTCGCCGACGCCGATGGGCGGGGTGTTCGGGGATTCGATCAGGGTGACGGCCAGGCCGCCCGGTTCGCCCGCGTGATGCTCGCGCGCGAGCAGGGCGGCGGTCAGCCAGCCGGCCGAACCGCCTCCGAGGATCACGACGTGTCGCACGTCATCGTTGAGGCGCATCTTCATCTCCGGCCATGATGCCGGGCAGGGGTAGGTTGCGCCACCCGGCGATTCCCCTGGAGGCGGCGCCGGGTGGTTCAACCGTTCTCGGACCGCCTAGAACTTGTAGCGCGCGCCGATCATGAAGAGTCGGCCCGTCTGCGTGATGGACGCGAGGGCGTCCTTCGTGCGTTCGTGCTGACGGATCACGCCGTCGTTCAGGTTGATGGCGTCCAGCGAGAACGACAGGTGATTGTCGTAGGCGTAGCCCAGCGTCATGTCCACCTGGCCGTACGGCTCGGTGTAGACCGGATTCGACCCCCCGCCGCCGTCGACTGTCGCGGCCAGGAACTGGCCGCGCCAGTTGTAGGCCACGCGTGCATTGAAGTGGGCATCCTCGTAATAAGCGACGACGTTGGCCGTGTCGCTCAACCCGATGAGCGCGAACTGCTGGGCCAGGCTGTCGTTGTTGTACTGCAGCCCCGATATCACCAGCGTGTAGTTCGCCGCGACGCCGAAGCCCGAGTTGCCGAACGCATTCTGGATGTTGAACTCGAAGCCGTGCAGGCTGGCGTTGTGCGCGTTGACCGGCACCGTGATGGTGAAGTTCGTGATCGGGTTGCCGGGTACGCCCGTGATCGTGCCGGTGGTGTTGCCATTCGAGTCCACCGGCCCCGCCACCACGCCCGGTTGCCCGTTGTAATGGGCAAAGATGTAGTTGCGGATGCAGGTCGTGTCGGCCGTGGTGCAGCCGTTGGCCAGCGCCGCGTTCCAGTAGGCGCCGCCCACGGGCGTGGGGACGTTGAACGGCGTCTCCGTGACCGTGCTGGTGCCGATGTAGTTGCTGACGTTCTTGTGGAAGAAGCCCACCGATGCGTAGCTGGACTTGCCGTAGTACCACTCGAGCGAGGCGTCGAGGTTGTGCGAGCGCAGCGGCTTCAGGTTGGGATTGCCCTCATTGCCGGTGCCGCCGTCCACACGCACTCCCTGGGCGAGCGACTGGCCGCCCTGGATCTGGTCCCAGGTCGGGCGCGCAATGCTGTCGCCGTAGCTCAGGCGCAGCTTGAGGGTCTTGGTCAGGTCCGCGTCGTAGTCGATGCTGGGCAGCAGATAGTGGTAGCCGCCCTTGAGGGTGGTGAAGACGCCGGCGCCGTAGGTCAGGTCCAGTTCGTTCTGCGATTTCATCACGACGCCGGTCGGTTGCGGAACCAGCGCCGACGAGGTGACGTCCGTCTTCTCGTAGCGCAGGCCGGCCGACAGGTTCATCGGGATGCCCGCGGTCTCCCAGTCGCGGTTGTACTGGCCGTACAGGCTGGTGGTGTTCTCCTTCGTGCGCTCGTCGGTCGTGAAGTTGTTCGAGGCCAGGTAGTTCGCCGGATTGCCGACGCTGGCGGCGATGCCGCGCACCTGCGGGAAGTTGAACGTGTACCAGGGCTGGAACTGCGCCGGGTCGTTGCTGCCACTCATCTGGCTGAAGTACTTGCTCACGGTGGTCGGGTGCCAGACGCTGTCCGGATAGTCCGCCGGGCTGGTGGCACCGCCCCAGCTGTCCTGCTCCACGTTGGCGTAGGCCGTGCGGTTCTTGACGTGCTGGATGTTCAGGCCGAAGTCCACCGACGACTGGTCGCTGGCGTCCCAACTGCCCTTCAACTGCAGCTGGTTGACGCTGGACTTCATGTAGCTGTTGCGGAACGAGTCGCCCGTGACCTCTTGGTCGGCCGTGCTGGGACCCGCACCGGCGATGCTCATCACCGGGAACGGATGCGTGAAGTCCACCGAGGTGGTGCCGCGCGTGAAGCTGGCCGTGCCCAGGTCGGAGTTGGTGCCGTAGGGGCTGTCCGAACCCGAGGTCGAGTTCGACGAATGCGCATCGGCCTCGAACTTGAGGGTGGGGCTGGCCTTCCAGAGCAGGTTCAGGCCGAGCGAGCGCAGGGTCGTCTTGACGCCGAACCAGCCGCCGCCCATGGCGATGTCCTGCAACCCCGGGTTGGCCGGCGCGCCCGGGGCGGCGGCGACGCCGAGGAGCTCGGAATACATCGTCGGGCCGGACACCGGGCCGTTGGTCCAGCTGCTGACCGACGGGCCGAAGTTGAACCACGACGAGACGTCGCTGAACTTGGTGTCGACGCGGTTCTGCGCGTACGTGTAGTCCAGCGTGCTCGTGAGCTCCTTGACCGGCTGCCACTGCAAGGTCAGCTGGCCGTTGGTGCGTTCGCGATGGACGCCGTTGACCGCATAGTCGATGTTCTGCGGCACCTGGTAGATGTCGTTCGGGCCCGGACGGTTGGTGATGTTCGCGGAGCCGGGCGCACCGGGCTGCGGGATCACGCCCCAGCTGTTCGCATCGTTGCCCTGGAACGAGTGCCACCCGCTGGGGACGCCGGCGGTGTTGACGCCGAGGTCGCGCACCTGGTAGCTGCCGGTGAGCGACACGCCGAAGGTGTGGTCGGCGAACGTGTTGCTGTAGATGCCCGAAAGCTCCGGCGTGAGGTTCTTGCCCTTGTCGTCGGTCGGCAGGCGCTTGTTGGACTCGTCCGTGATGCCCTTGATGCCGAAGCTGGCGATCATGCCCGGAGCGTCCAGCGGCCGCGCCGTCCTGATGTTGATGGTGGCGCCGATGCCGCCGGCCGGCTTGGACGCCTGACTGGTCTTCCAGACCTCCAGCGAGGACACCGATTCCGCGGCGAGATTGGCGAAGTCGAAGGCGCGCGAGTTCGACGCGCTGGTGTTCTGCACCGTGGTCGCCGGCATCTGGCGGCCGTTCAGCAAGATCATGTTGTAGTCGGGCCCGAAGCCGCGCACCGTGATCTTGGAGCCTTCGCCGTTCGCGCGGTCGATGGCCACGCCGCTGATGCGTTGCATGGCTTCGGCGAGGTTGGTGTCGGGGAACTTGCCGACGTCCTCGGCGGTGATGCCGTCGACGATGCCGTGGGCGTCGCGCTTGAGCGCCATCGAGGTGTCCAGGCTGGCGCGAATGCCGGTGACGACGACGGTCTGGGTATCGGCGGACTTGCCTGCCGCGCTGGCCGCCGACGCGGGTGTCGCGGCGGACGCAGCGCCCTGGGCGTGTGCCGCCGTGACCCCTGCCAGCAGCAGTCCGCAGGCCGATGCGAGGCGGGTGCGCCGGAACGACGGCGGGTGGCCCGGCTGCGGCTGGCAGAGTCGTGTGATCTTCATTGACTGTCTCCGATTGTTTTGTGAGCCGAGTCGCCGTTGGGGAACGTGCGCCCAATTCCTGCCCCGTCGTTGATCGCGGGTTGGTGAAAGCGCTTTCAGAAGTCGATATGAATCCCCCTGAAAGCGGTTTCAAATGTAAGGCAGATGGCCAGCATGTGATCTAGGGAACTCCCGTATACGGTCGAGTTTCGACTTATGCGGGCAACATTTCTTCAAATTCTCGGGTTTGTCCCAGGGCGCGGCCCGGTGGCGTGCGATCTGACCTGTCCGGCGAAGCCTGTTGCTTGTCTGTCCTGTTGCTTGCCGAACAGCTCGCCACGGACGGTGGCGGTGAGGCGATCCGCGTCTGCTGTATCCGGCAGATGTTCCTTTGTTGCGGTTGATGGCGTCCAAAAACAGAAAGCGCTTTCATGATCGCGACCAGGATGCCCGCAACCGACACGGCGCACGCGCTTCGTCTAGGATGGGCGCGCCGTTTGGCCGCCCCTTTCGCCTCTTGCAGGAGTTCGCCGTGAGCCCGATCACCGCCCCCCGCGCAGCGCGCCTCGAGCCGACCTGGCTGGACGCCGAATACAACCAGCGCGCCCGTCATCCGGAGCACGTGGAGATCGGCGCACGCTGGCAGACCGCCTCGTCGCTGGTGCAGCGCCTCGAATCCTGGCGCAGCGACGTGCGCTACGGCGATGGCGACGGCGAGACGCTGGACATCTATCCGACGCCGCACGCCGATGCCCCGGTGCTCGTGTTCATCCACGGCGGCTACTGGCGTTCGTCGGACAAGTCGCTGCACGGCTTCATCGCGCCGTCGTTCACGGCCGACGGCGCGCTGGTGATGGTGCCCAACTACGCGAAGTGCCCGGCGGTGGGCATCGAGCACATCGTGCTGCAGATGACCCGGCTGCTGGCCTGGGTGCATCGCCATGCCGCGATCTACGGCGGCGACCCGTCACGCATCGTCGTCGTGGGCCATTCGGCGGGCGGGCATCTCGCGTCGATGATGCTCAGCTGCCGCTGGAGGGAAGTGGATGCGGCGCTGCCGGCGCAACTGGTGAGCGGGGCGCTGGCGATCTCCGGCGTGTTCGACCTGGAGCCGCTGCGTCATGCGCCGTTCCTGAAGGACGACGTCCAACTGACCCCGGCCAGCGTCAAGCGGCTGAGTTCGGCGTTCTTTCCGCGGCCGCGCCGGCCCTTGCTGACCGCCGTGGGCGGCGAGGAGAGCGCGGAGTTCAAGCGCCAGACGGCGCTGATCCGCGACCAGTGGGGGCCGACGACCGTGCCCGTATGCGAGACGATCCCGAGCGCGAACCACTTCACGATCCTGCACAACCTGGCGGATCCGAACGGGCGGCTGCACCGGCACGCGCTCGGGCTGATGGGCCTGCGCCGCTGAGCACGGCGGGCCGGCCCATTCGCGAAACACGCGAACCGGATAGCGGTGCTGGAGCGCTGTCGTTAGCCCTGGCCTATTCCCGCGATAGCCGCATTGAATTTGGTGTCTCGCGGTCAGTCTGCTACGGTGTGTCCGGGCCTGTCGTTCCGACGTCGGCGCGAGAGGTTGAAGTCCGTTTTTCGTCCGTTTTCCGTTATCACGAGGAGACCATCATGGGACTGAAAGGCTCGAAGACCGAGCAGAACCTCAAGGACGCGTTCGCCGGCGAATCGCAGGCGAATCGGCGCTACCTGTACTTCGCCGCGAAGGCGGACGTCGAGGGCCAGAACGACGTGGCGGCGCTGTTTCGCTCGACGGCGGAAGGCGAGACGGGCCATGCACACGGCCATCTCGAGTTTCTCGAGGAAGTGGGCGACCCGGCGACCGGCCTGCCGATCGGCCCGACGCGCGACAACCTGAAGGCCGCCGTGGCCGGCGAAACCCACGAGTACACCGACATGTACCCCGGGATGGCGCGCGCGGCCCGCGAAGAGGGTTTCAGCGAGATCGCCGACTGGTTCGAGACCTTGGCCAAGGCCGAGCGCTCGCACGCCAATCGCTATCAGAAGGCGCTCGATGCGCTGGTCGACTGAGTAAGGTTCGAGCGGGCCCGGCGCGCCCGCTCGACACGACTGCATGGCAGGGGGCTTCGCGGCCCCTTGTTCGTTTGCCCGACGGCGCGGCGGCCCCGCCGCGCCTGACCGGCGGTGAGCCGGAGTTCCCCGAGTCCATCCTGAAGGCGACACCCGCATGACGCAGCGCGAAGGCAATCTCGAGGCGCCCACCCGCCATCCGATCGACTGGAAGTCGGCCACCTACTACGACGAGGCGGATTGCAACCGCGAGCTGGAGCGCGTGTTCGACATCTGCCACGGCTGCCGGCGCTGCGTGAGCCTGTGCCAGTCGTTCCCGACGCTGTTCGACCTGGTCGACGCCACCGTCGACGGCGAGGTGCACGGCGTCGCCAAGAGCGACTTCGGCAAGGTGGTCGACCAGTGCTACCTGTGCGACCTGTGCTACATGACCAAGTGTCCCTACGTGCCGCCGCACCAGTGGAACGTGGACTTCCCGCACCTGATGCTGCGGGCGAAGGCGATCAAGTTCGAGCGCGGGGGGGTCTCGCGTGGCGAGCGCTTCCTGGCCTCCACCGACGTGCATGGCCAGTTCGCCGGCATCCCCGTGGTCGTGCAGGCGGCCAACGCGATGAACCGCACGAAGACCATGCGCAAGCTGCTCGACAAGTCGCTGGGCGTGCATCCCGACGCGTGGCTGCCCGAACTGGCCACCACGCGCCTGCGCTGGAGCGAACGGCACGCGGGCCCGGCGCGCATCGTGACGAACGGCGAACGCACGCCCGGCAAGGTGGCGCTGTTCGCCACCTGCTACGTCAACTACAACGAGCCCGGCATCGGCCGCGACCTGCTCAAGGTGCTGACGCACAACGACATCGCATACGAGATCGTCGACAAGGAGTCGTGCTGCGGCATGCCCCGGCTCGAGCTCGGCGACCTGAAGTCGGTGGAGCAGGCGATGCGCGCGAACATTCCCGTGCTCGCGCGCTATGCCCGGCAGGGGTATGCGATCCTGTCCGCGATCCCGAGCTGCACGCTGATGTTCAAGCAGGAACTGCCGCTGCTGTTTCCCGACGAGGCCGACGTCGCCCTGGTGCGCGACGCGATGTTCGACCCGTTCGAATACTTCGTCGCGCGCCATCGCGACGGCTTGCTCAAGACCGACTTCAAGGCGGCGCTCGGCAAGGTGAGCTATCACATCCCCTGCCACGGCCGCGTGCAGAACATCGGGCGCAAGACCGAGGAGATGTTCAAGCTGATCGGCAAGAGCGTCACGGTGCAGTTGAACACCGTCGAGCGCTGTTCCGGTCACGCGGGCACGTACGGCGTCAAGACGCTTTATCACGCGAACGCGATGAAGATCGGCAAGCCGGTGTTCAAGGCGATGGCCCGCGACGAGCCCGACGTGATCGCGAGCGACTGCGCGCTGGCCGGCCACCACATCGCGCAGGGCATGGCGCTTGCCGGCACGCCGGCCAAGGCCCTGGCGCATCCGCTGAGCCTGCTGCGCGTCGCCTACGGGCTCGACTAATCCATATTGCCTGGAGACCGCCATGTCCACGCCGTTGAGCCGGACGAGCCTGATGACGCTGGAGGCCTATGCCCGGGCCCGCAAGAGCATCCAGGCCGAGATCATCCCGCACCGTCGCCTGCGCAGCGTGCTGCTGGGTGAGCATCTCAACCTGCAGTTCGAGGATGAGCGCACCGTGCGCTACCAGATCCAGGAGATGCTGCGCGTCGAAAAGATCTTCGAGGAGGACGGTATTGTCCAGGAGATCGAGGCCTACGCGCCGCTGATCCCCGACGGCAGCAACTGGAAGGCCACGCTGCTGATCGAATACACCGACCCGAACGAGCGCCGGCGCGAACTGGCGCGCCTGATCGGCGTCGAGGACAGCCTGTTCGTCGAGGTGGAGGGGCATGCCCGCGTGTACGCGATCGCCGATGAGGACCTGGACCGCGAGGACGCCGAGAAGACGTCGGCCGTGCATTTCGTGCGCTTCGAGTTCCCGCGTGCCGCGCGTGACGCGATCCGCGCGGGCGCGAGCGTGAAGCTGGGCTGCGACCACACGAACTATCCCTCGCATGTGAGCATCGCGGCCGACACGCTGGCCAGCCTGGCCGGGGATCTGCGCTAGCACTGTCCGGATCGCGGACCCGCGTCAGGCCTTGGCGGCGTCGTCCTTGGCCTGGCCTGTTGCGCAGGCCTTGCAGGGCCCGCAGCTGCCGCACCCGCCCGCGTTGGCGGCGGCGTTGACGGCCTTGATCTCGATGCGGCGCGCCACCTCGGCGGATGCGCCCGTGGCGCGCACCAGCGTGCCCGATTGCGCGGCCAGCTTGTGGCGCAGCGCGGCCGGTGCGAGCTTCCAGACGCTGTAGCCGACGGCGCCGAGCACGATGAGGAGAGTGATGAGCGTCTGCATGCCTAGCTCCCGAAAAAGTAGCGTACGCCGTAGAACGTGAGGCCGGCCGCGACGTAGGCCATGGCGAACAGGTAGGTTGCCATGATGATGGGCTGGCGCCAGCCGCCCGTCTCGCGGCGGGTGACCGACAGCGTGGCCACGCACTGCGGCGCGAACACGTACCAGGCCAGCAACGCGCAGGCGGTGGGCAGCGACCAGGTGTGCTGGATCAGCGGCGACAGCTGCTCGGCCACGGCGTCGCCGGTGGCCGACAGCGCGTACACGGTGCCCAGCGCGCCGACGGCCACCTCGCGCGCCGCCAGGCCCGGCACCAGCGCGATGGAGATCTGCCAGTTGAAGCCGATCGGCGCGAAGACGTATTGCAACAGGTGGCCCAGCCGGCCGGCCAGGCTGTATTCGATGGCCGGGCCCGTGGCGCCCGCCGGCGGGCCGGGGAACGTGGAGAGGAACCACAGCACGATCATCAGCGAGAGGATGATGGTGCCGACGCGATTGATGAAGATGCGCGCGCGCTCCAGCAGGCCGATGGCCAGGTTGCGCGGGTTGGGCCAGCGGTAGGCCGGCAGCTCCATCATCAGCGTGTGGTGCGCCGGGCCGGCGCGGCGGCCGATGCGTTGCAGCACCCACGCCACGCCCATCGCGCTGACGATGCCCGCCAGGTACAGGATGAACAGCACCAGGCCTTGCAGGTTGACGCCCAG
>FTKD01001664.1_pt1 | contig 24304 bp, 16 predicted proteins | sample 1658191 | NCBI WGS metagenome assembly FTKD01 (sample SAMEA3914808, study PRJEB12502) | metagenome | biome: forest; material: soil | place: Canada | collected 2011-08-03 | depth 0.3 m
TCGCGTCTGGCCCGGCGCCCGGCGAAGAGGCCGGCCGCGGGCATCGTCGCGGCCTCGATGGCCCGACGATGCCTACCCCAACTTAAAAAGCGGGGAACCGTGTTTGTCCCAACCGCCAAGCCGTCTCGGCGAGCGGCGGCTGCGTCCCGTCGGGGCTGGCGTTGAGGAGCGCAGCGCAGTCGACCCGCAGGGGCGACCGCCACGATGCCAGCCCCGACGGGACGCAGCCCCCGCTCGCACGCGAGGTCGTCGCCGGCCAACAGCCAACAGCCAACAGCCAGCAGCCAACAGCCAGCGGCTCACCATTCACGGCGCCAGACGCTACGCGCCTGCTTCCCGCAGATCGGCGAAGAACCAATTAAATGGCCAACCGCAGGGCCGTCTTTCAAGCCGCGCCGCTGTGCCCCAGCGCCGACGAGATCCGCGCCGCGGTCTCCTTGACCCGTTCCAGCCACGACTCCTCCAGCCGGTCGGCGGGTGCCGAGACGGACAGCCCGGCCACCAGGCGGCCCTGGTCGTCGTAGATGCCGGCGGCCATGCAGCGCACACCCAGTTCCAGCTCCTCGTCGTCGCGCGAGATCGACGTCTTGCGAATCTTGTCCAGCTCGCGTTCGAGCTGCACCAGGTCGGTGAGGCTGTTGCGCGTGTGTCCCGTCAGGCCCGTGCGCGTGGCGTACGCGCGCACGCGCTGGGCCTCGTCGTTGGCCAGGAACAGCTTGCCCACGGACGTGAGGTGCAACGGCGCGCGGCCGCCGACGGCGCGCACGACCTGCATGCCCGAGCGTTCGCTGTAGGTGCGCTCGATGTAGACGATCTCGTCGCCCTGGCGCACCGACAGGTTCACCGGCTGGTGGGTGAGCTTGTGGAGCTCGCGCATCGGGCCGATGGCGGCCTCGCGCACGTCCAGGCGCGCCTTGACCAGGTTGCCCAGCTCCAGCAGGCGCATGCCCAGCCGGTAGCTGCCGGCCTCGGGGCGCTCGACGAAGCGGCCCTCGGCCAGGTCGTTGAGGATGCGGTGGGCGGTGGACGGATGCAGCCCCGTGCGGGCGCTGAGCTCCTTCAGCGGCACGGGGTCGGTGTGGGCGGCCAGTACATCGAGCAGCGCGTAGGCGCGTGCGAGTACCTGGATGGTGGGTCCGGAGCCGTCTGACTTGGACATGGGGTCGGCCTGGGGCTGTGGGGCCTTCATTCTCGCATGGTGAAAACAATAACCACGTTGCGATTTGTCGACGTGCGCCCCTAGCTCCCCTGGGCCGCCGCCTCGCCGGCCCGGACGGCAGCCTCCAGCGTGGCCGGGTAGGGGCCTGCCACGTAGTCGGCGGCGGCGCGCAGGCCCGGCAGGATGTCCATGCCCGGCCGCGCGACGCCGGCCGTGCAGCGGAAGGTGGCCCGCTTGTCGGTGCGCACGCTGGCGACGGCTACGCCGTCGGCCATCCCGAACACCTGGCGATACTGCGCGGCGCAGGCCGCCGCGACGGCGTCGCCGCCGCGTTCCAGCCAGCGGCCGGCGGCGCTGACGACCAGCGTCACGCGATCGACGCCGTCCGCCTGGTCGCCGAGCTTGAACGCGAACTGCGCGGGCGCCTGGGTGTCGTCGCTTCGCAGCGCGAGCATGGGGGCGGGCCAGGCGCGTGGGGGCGCGGTCAGGACCACCGTCACGATGGGCTCGTGGGCCAGCGCGCCGGCCACCGCCGACCACGCGGGGGCCAGCGCCTGCGTCAGGCGGGCGGCCTCCGGCGCCGGCGTCGCGAGGATCACTTGATCGAATGCGGGCTCCGGTTTGCGCAAATCGGACGGCTCTGTGCCCAGGTCGATGCGCCAGCGCGCGCCGTCGCGCGCCAATGCCGTGACCCGGCTGCGCAAGTGCACCGTGGCGCCCTGCGCGCGCAGCCAGTCCAGCGCGGGCAGGGGCAGCAATTGCGCCAGCGGACGTTGCGGCAGCAGCAGGTCGGAGGCGTCGCGCGCGCCGAACAGGCTGTCGCGCATCACCGCCAGGAAGACCTCGGCGCTGGCCTCGGCGGACGGCGTGTTCAGCGCCGCCACGCACAGGGGCTCGATGAGCATGCGCCGCACGCGCGGCGTGGGCGTCCGCCTCAGCATGGCGTCGACCGTCCAGGCCGGCGGGCAGCGGAACCGGCGCCACTGCCACCTGGCCGCCATCCCCAGCGTCGAGACCTTGTCGATCCAGCCGAAGCCGCGCGCGTACCACAGCGCCCGCGCGGCGGCGAGCAGGCGGGGGCCGTCGGGCGACAGCGCGAAGCCGCTGCCGTCGGGGTAGGTCAAGGACAGCGGCAGGCGCAGCAGCGCGCGCTCCGCGTCGACGCCCACGTCGCGCATCAGCGCCAGCGTGCGCGCATAGCCGCCCAGCAGGATGTGCTGGCCGTTGTCGGTGGCGCCGTCGCCGGCGCCATCGTCATGATCGGAGCGGGCGCGCCCGCCGGGCATGCCGGCGGTCTCGAACAGCGTGACGTGGTGGCCCGCCTGCGTGGCGCGCACCGCCGCGGCGAGACCGGCCCAGCCGGCGCCGACGACGGCGAGTCTCATCTCAACGCCCGCGCCACTGCGTCTGGCACGCGATCCAGAGCTTGCGGATCGGCGTCAGCGAGATGCGCTGGTGCAGCACCTGGAAGCCTCCGGCCTCCACCTCGCGCAGCAGGCGGCGGTAGATGTTGCCCACCATCAGCGCCGGCACCTGGGTCTTGCGATCCTCGGGCGGGAGCAGCGCCAGGGCCTCGTCGTAGAGGCGGTGCGCGCGCTCGGCCTGGAACTTCATCAGCGCGGTGAAGCGCTCGCTGTAGCCCCAGGGTGCGTCGCGCTTGAGGATCTCGGCCGCCTTCACGTCGAACTGCTGCAGCTCGGAGACGGGGATGTAGATGCGGCCGCGGCGCGCGTCGTCGCCGACGTCGCGGATGATGTTCGTGAGCTGCATGGCGAGCCCCAGCCGGTGCGCGAACGTCACCGTCTGCGCCTGGCTGCGGCCCATGATGTTGCTGGCCACCTCGCCTACGATGCCCGCCACCAGGTGGCAGTACTTCTGCAGACCGGGATAGTCGAGGAAGCGCGACTGCTCCAGGTCGGTCTGGCAGCCCGCGATGACCGCGTGCAGGTGGTCGGCGCGCACGCCGTAGTTGCCCGCGTGCAGCATCAGGGCCTTCGTCACCGGATGCGTGGGCCGGCCCGCGAAGGCAGCGTCCACCTCGCGCCGCCACCAGTCGAGCTTGGTCGCGGCCACGCCGGGATCCTGCACGTCGTCGGCCACGTCGTCCACCTCGCGGCAGAACGCATAGAACGCGGTCATGGCCGCGCGGCGCGCGGGTGGCAGGAACATGAAGGCGTAGTAGAACGAAGAGCCGCTTTTCTGCGCCTTGTCCTGGACGTATTGTTCGGGCGTCATGCGGGGCGCTTGGACTCGGGAAGGGAAGAGCGCATCGTCAGGGCGCGGGCGCCCGCGACCAGATGGTCGATGGCGTTCAGTCGGGGTCGGCGGGCGAAGCTCGCAAAGTTCATCCCGTCGATTTTCGCAAGAATTCGAAGACCGCCCTGGACGACCGCGCGAAGTTCCCAGCCGACGCGCCCCGGGACGTCCAGCGCGATCGGCGCGCCCTCGCGCATCAGGCCTGCGGCCCACGCGCACAGGTCGCGCACCAGCGCGCGCGACGCGTCCGAGTGCGGGGACAGCAGGCAGGCCTCCACGGTGGTGCCGTGCGCCAGCGCGTCGGCCAGCGGCACGTAGCGGCGACCGCGTGGGACGTCGACGCTCAGGTCCTGCCAGAAGTTGATCAGCTGCAGCGCCGAGCACACGGCGTCGCTGCGGCGCAGGAGCGCGGGGTCGTCGAGGCCATGAAGGTGCAGCAGCAGGCGGCCGATCGGGTTGGCCGAGCGGCTGCAGTAGTCCAGCAGGGCGGCGCGGTCCGCGTAACCGGCATGGCGGGTGTCCTCCTCGAAGGCGTCCAGCAGCGCGGCGAGCAGGGGCACGGGCAGGCGGTGGCGCGCGATCATCGCGGCGAGCGGATCGAACACGCCGCCCCAGCGGCCGGAGCCGGGGCGGCCGGCGGCGGCGTGCAGCAGGTCGGCGCGGTAGTGCGCCAGCAGCGCCTGGCGCTCGGCGGGCGGCGCGTCGCCCTCGTCGGCGATGTCGTCGGCCGTGCGGGCGAACCAGTAGATGGCGCGCACGGCAGGGCGCAGCTCGGGCGGACACAGCCACGAGGCGACGGGGAAGTTTTCGTAGTGTTCGACGCTCACAGGCGGCGAATTGTGCCCGTGCGCCGCGTCATCCCTCCGGGTTTCGCGATGGCCGTGTTGCCCCTTTCGGCGCCGATGGTGGATTGACGAGCTGGCCGACTGTTCGTATATTACTGACTGACCGGTCAGTAACTACGAGCACCACCCCATGCGCCATTCCCCTTCGCCCCATTTCCTTCCGACCCGGCCGCGTGCCCTGATGGCGTTGCCCCTGGGCCTGTCGCTCGCCGCGACCCTGGCCCTGGTCGCCTGCGGCAAGGAGCCCGTGACCGCCGAACCGGTGCGCGCGGTGCGCACGATGACGGTGGGACAGCTGTCGGGCGCCACCACGCGCGACTACGCGGCCGAGGTGCACGCCCGCGTCGAATCCAGGCTGGCGTTCCGCGTGGGCGGCAAGGTCACGCAGCGTGTGGTCAACCTGGGCGATCGCGTCAAGGCCGGCCAGGCGCTGGCCCAGGTCGATCCGGCCGACCTGCGCTTCGGCCAGGACGCGGCGCGCGCCGGCCTCGCCGCGGCCCAGGTCAACTACGAGCAGACCGCCGTCGACTACAAGCGCTACGAAGACCTGCGCGCCCAGGGCTTCATCAGCGCCGCCGACCTCGAGCGCCGCAACAGCGGGCTGCAGGCCGCCAAGGCGCAGTTCGACCAGGCGCGCGCCCAGGCCGGCATGCAGACCAACCAGGCCGCCTACGCGGCGCTCACGGCCGACGCGCCGGGCGTCATCACCGCCGTCTACGCCGACGCCGGCACCGTGGTGGCCGCCGGCACGTCGGTGGTCAGCCTGGCGCACGACGGCCCGCGCGACGTCGTCTTCGCGGTGCCGGAAGACCAGTTGCCCATCTTCCGCAGGCTGCAGGGCAAGGCTGGCGGCGTCAGCGTGACGCTGTGGGGCGGCGATGTGGCTATCCCGGCGACCATCCGCGAGGTGGCCGCGGCCGCCGACCCGGCGTCGCGCACGTTCCAGGTCAAGGCCGACGTGCCCGCCGGCGCCGCCGAGCTGGGCCAGACGGCCACCGTGCACGTCGAGCTGGCGCCCGCCGACGGCAAGCTGCGCCTGCCGCTGCAGGCCGTGACCGGCAGCGGCAGCCAGAGCCACGTGTGGATCCTCGACAGGGCCACGATGAAGGTGCGCGAGCAGCCGGTGGTGGTGCTGCGCCCCGAAGGCGACAACCTGGTGCTTGATAGCGGGCTGAAGGCGGGCGACACGGTGGTGACCGCCGGCGCGCACGCGCTGTCGCCCGACCAGCAGGTGAGCCTGTACGTCGAACCCTCGAAGCGCTGAAGGCCCGACGTGAGCATCGAACAGACGACGAGCGCCGCGGCTGCCGAAACCGAAGGCGGCCGCTTCAACATCTCGCGCTGGGCCCTCCAGCATCCCGCGCTCACGCGCTACCTGATGATCGTGCTGATGGTGCTGGGCCTGGCCGCGTACTTCCAGCTGGGCCAGGACGAGGATCCGCCGTTCACCTTCCGCGCGATGGTGGTGCAGGCCTACTGGCCGGGCGCCAGCGCGCACGACATGGCCGAACAGGTCACCGACAAGATCGAGCGCACGCTGCAGGAGGTGCCGTACTCCGACAAGATCCGCAGCTACACCAAGCCGGGCGAGTCGCTCACGATCCTGCAGCTGGCCGACTGGTCGCCGGGTCACGAGGTGCCCAACACCTGGTACCAGGCGCGCAAGAAGATCGGCGACATGCGCTCGACGCTGCCGCAGGGCGTGATCGGCCCGTTCTTCAACGACGAATTCGGCGACGTCTACGGCTCCATCTACGCGCTGTCGGCCGACGGCTTCTCCGACGAGGAGCTGCGCGTGCGCGCCGAGGACATCCGCTCGCAGCTGCTGCGCGTGCACGACGTGGCCAAGGTGGAGCTGTTCGGCGTGCAGTCGCAGAAGATCTGGGTGGAGCTGTCGCAGAAGCGCGCCGCCGAGATGGGCGTCGACGTCAATGCCGTCATCACCCAGCTCAACGCGCAGAACGCGGTGCAGGGCTCGGGCGTGGTCGACGCCGGCACGCAGAACGTGCAGGTGCGCGTGGCCGGCGCGTTCCAGTCGGTGGACGCGATCCGCGCGCTGCCGATCCGAGTGGTCAACCCGGCGACGGGGCAGGCCGCCAGCATCCGGCTCGGCGACATCGCCGACGTCAAGCGCGGCTACTCCGACCCGCCGGACGTGAAGGTGCGCGCCAACGGCAAGCAGGTGGTGGCCATCGGCATCTCCATGGCCAAGGGCGGCGACATCATCGCGCTCGGCAAGGGCCTGCAGGCGCAGGTGGCCGAGGTGCGCAGGCAGCTGCCGGTGGGCATGGAGCTCACGCAGGTGCAGGACCAGCCGCAGGCCGTCAGCCGGTCGGTGGGCGAGTTCGTGCGCGTGCTGATCGAGGCCATCGTGATCGTGCTGCTGGTCAGCTTCGTGAGCCTGGGCCTGCACTTCAACCCGATCCGCATCGACATCTGGCCGGGGCTGGTGGTGGCCATCACGATCCCGCTGGTGCTGGCGATCACCTTCGTCACCATGTACTACTGGGGCGTCGGGCTGCACAAGATATCGCTGGGCTCGCTGATCATCGCGCTGGGCCTGCTGGTGGACGACGCCATCATCGCGGTGGAGATGATGGTGCGAAAGCTGGAGGAGGGCTACTCGAAGGAGCGCGCCGCCACGTTCGCCTACGAGGTGACGTCGATGCCCATGCTCACCGGCACGCTGATCACGGCCGCGGGCTTCCTGCCCATCGGCCTGGCCAAGTCGATGACCGGCGAGTACACCTTCGCCATCTTCGCGGTGACGTCGGCCGCGCTGCTGATCTCGTGGGGCGTGTCGGTGTACTTCGTGCCGTACCTGGGCGCGCGCCTGCTGCACACGCGCGTGAAGGCGCACGAGCCGGACGGCAGCATCTCCACCCAGCCGCACGAGACCTTCGACTCGCCGTTCTACGAGCGCTTCCGCCGCGTGATCGCGTGGTGCCTGTCGCACCGCTGGATCACCATCGGGGCCACCATCGCCACCTTCGTGCTGGGCCTGGTGGGCATGGGCCTCGTGCAGCAGCAGTTCTTCCCCGACTCGAGCCGTCCCGAGATCCTGGTCGACTTGTGGCTGCCCGAGGGCGCGACGATGAAGCAGAGCGAGGAGGCGGCCAAGCGCTTCGAGGCGCGCCTGCTCAAGGAACCGGGCGTGAAGGCGGTCACCACGTGGGTGGGCAGCGGCACGCCGCGCTTCTACCTGCCGATGGACCAGGTGTTCCCGCAGAGCAACGTGAGCGAGGCCATCGTCGAGCCCGTCGACCTGGCGGTGCGCGAGAGCCTGCGCAAGAAGCTGCCGGCCATGATGGCCGCCGAGTTCCCCGAGCTGCGCACCCGCGTGAAGCTGCTGCCCAACGGGCCGCCGGTGCCGTACCCGGTGCAGTTCCGCGTGATGGGCCCCGATTCCGACCAGGTGCGCAAGTGGGGCGACGAGGCCAAGGCGGTGCTGCGCGCCAACGCGCACATGCGCGGCGTCAACGACAACTGGAACGAGAACGTCCTGGCGATGCGCCTGGCCGTCGACCAGGACAAGGCGCGCGCGCTGGGCGTGAGCACGCAGGCGATCGCGCAGGCGACGCAGACGCAGTTCTCGGGCTCCACCATCGGCCAGTACCGCGAGGGCGACCAGTTGATCGACATCGTGCTGCGCCAGCCGCTGGCCGAGCGCGACGCCGTCACCGACCTCGCCAGCGCCTACGTGGCCACCAGCAACGGCACGGTGGTGCCGCTGGCGCAGGTGGCCAAGCTGTCGCTGGGCTGGGAGCCGGGCGTGCTGTGGCGCGAGGGCCGCAGCTACGCGGTCACGGTGCAGGGCGACGTCGTCGAGGGCATGCAGGGGCCGACGGTCACCGACGAGCTGTGGGGCAAGGGCGACACGGTCGGACCGCTGCGGGCGCTGATGAAGAAGATGCCGCCGGGCTACGAGATCCAGGTGGCCGGCGCGGTGGAGGAGGCGTCCAAGGGGCAGGGCGCGATCGCGGCCGGCGTGCCGGTGATGCTGTTCATCATCTTCACGCTGCTGATGCTGCAGCTGCACAGCTTCGCGCGCGCGGTGCTGGTGTTCCTCACCGGTCCGCTGGGCGTGGCCGGCGCCGCCGCGGCGCTGCTGGCGCTCAACCGGCCGTTCGGCTTCGTGGCGCTGCTGGGCGTGATCGCGCTGATGGGCATGATCATGCGCAACTCGGTGATCCTGATCGACCAGATCGAGCAGGACCGCAGCCACGGCGTGCCGGCCTGGAACGCCATCATCGAGTCGGTGGTGCGCCGGTTCCGCCCCATCGTGCTGACGGCCGCGGCGGCCGTGCTGGCCATGATCCCGCTGTCCGCGAGCGAGTTCTGGGGCCCGATGGCCGTGGCCATCATGGGCGGGCTGCTGATCGCCACCGCGCTGACCCTGCTCGCGTTGCCCGCCATGTATGCGGCGTGGTTCAGGGTTCACGAGGACAAACCCGCCGCGTGACCTGAACCGCTTCATCGCGAAGCGAGACGGTTCCGCCGCTGGCGCAGGAAACACGGCGAGAAGTTCAAGGGAGCGGCGGATCCGGCTCTGCCGGGCCGCTCGGGGGCAGGGAGCGCGAGCGACCGTGGGGCGCCATGTCTCGGCTACAATCCCGGGTTCACCGGAAAGCGGGGGGTGCGTTTCAATCCTGTCCCCAGCTCTGGATCACGAAGCGCGGGTGGCGAAATTGGTAGACGCACCAGGTTTAGGTCCTGACGCCTTCACCGGCGTGCGGGTTCGAGTCCCGCCCCGCGCACCAGAATTTGCGAACCAAGAGTCCCATCATGGCAGTTAACGTAGAAACCCTCGACAAGCTCGAACGCCGCATCTCGCTGAGCCTCCCGGCCGACGAGATCAACAAGGAAGTCGAGACCCGCCTCAAGAAGCTGTCCCGCACCGTCAAGGCCGACGGGTTCCGCCCGGGCAAGGTTCCGATGTCGGTCGTGGCGCAGCGCTATGGCTACCAGGTGCAGTACGAGGTGATGAACGACAAGCTGGGCAACGCGTTCAACGCCGCCGCGAACGAGGCCAAGCTCCGCGTCGCCGGCACGCCGCGCATCGCCGAGAAGGAACAGTCGGCCGAAGGCGCGATGGAATTCGACGCCACCTTCGAGGTCTATCCCGAAGTGGTCATCGGCGACCTCGCGGCCGCCGAAGTGGAGCGCGTCACCACCAGCGTCGACGACGCCGCCATCGACAAGACCGTGGACATCCTGCGCAAGCAGCGCCGCACGTTCGCCCAGCGCCCGGCCGCCGAGGGCGCCGCCGCCGGCGACCGCGTCACGATCGACTTCGAAGGCAAGATCGACGGCGAGCCGTTCGACGGCGGCAAGGCCGAAGCCTTCCAGTTCCTGGTCGGCGAAGGCCAGATGCTGGAGCAGTTCGACCAGGCCGTGCGCGGCATGAAGGTGGGCGAGTCCAAGACCTTCCCGCTGCAGTTCCCCGCCGACTACCACGGTGCCGACGTGGCCGGCCGCGAAGCCGACTTCCTCGTCACCATGAAGAAGATCGAGGCCCAGCACCTGCCCGAAGTCGACGACGCGTTCGCGAAGTCGCTGGGCATCGCCGAAGGCACGGTCGAGGGCCTGCGCGCCGACGTCCGCAAGAACCTCGAGCGCGAGGTGAAGTTCCGCGTGCTGGCCAAGAACAAGGCCGCCGCCATGGAAGCCCTGGCCGCCTCCGCCACGCTGGACCTGCCCAAGGCCCTGGTGCAGGGCGAGACCGAGCGCCTGGTCAACGGCGCCCGCGAGGATCTGAAGCAGCGCGGCGTCAAGGATGCCGACAAGGCCCCGATCCCGGCCGAGATCTTCGTGCCGCAGGCCGAGCGCCGCGTGCGCCTGGGCCTGGTCGTGGCCGAGCTGGTGCGCGCCAACAACCTGCAGGCCAAGCCCGAGCAGCTCCAGGCGCACATCGAGGAGATGTCGCAGAGCTACGAGAAGCCGGTGGAAGTGCAGCGCTGGTACCTGTCCGACCGCTCGCGCATGGCCGAGGTCGAGGCCATCGTGGTCGAGAACAACGTCACCGAGTTCGTGCTGTCCAAAGCCAAGGTCACGGACAAGGAACTGCCGTTCGATTCGCTGATGACGGCCTGATCCGTCCACGGCTCCGCCTCGAACGCCCGGCCCAGCCGGGCGTTTCCGCTTCCTGGCCCCGCTTGCAATGCCGGGAACAGGCGCCATCTCCCGACGGTGGGGTTGCGCGCGACGCGACATAATGGTCTCCACAGACCCATCCAGCAACGAGACACGGGATATACATCCTCCATGAGCGCACTTGAAACGCAGGCCCTGGGCATGGTGCCCATGGTCATCGAGACCTCCGGCCGCGGCGAACGCGCCTACGACATCTATTCGCGCCTGCTGCGCGAGCGCATCATCTTCCTGGTGGGCCCGGTCAACGACCACTCGGCCAACCTGGTCGTGGCGCAGCTGCTGTTCCTGGAGAGCGAGAACCCGGACAAGGACATCTCGCTGTACATCAATTCGCCGGGCGGCAGCGTCAGCGCGGGCATGTCGATCTTCGACACGATGAACTTCATCAAGCCCAACGTCTCCACGCTGTGCATCGGCCTGGCCGCCAGCATGGGCGCGTTCCTGCTGGCCGCCGGCGAGAAGGGCAAGCGTCTCTCGCTGCCCAATTCGAAGATCATGATCCACCAGCCGCTGGGCGGCATGCAGGGCCAGGCCACCGACATCGAGATCCACGCCCGCGAGATCCTCAAGACCCGCGAGCAGATGAACCGGATCACGGCCGAGCGCACTGGCCAGCCGATCGAAAAGGTCGAGAAGGACACCGAGCGCGACTATTTCATGTCCGCCGAGGAAGCCAAGGCCTACGGGCTGGTGGACCAGGTGGTCGCCAACCGCGGCTGACGGCCCCGGCCAGGCTGATTCCAGCTTGGTCTATCATTGATCGACTTTTTCACATTTCAGCGAGTTTGAAGCACGTCCATGGCAGATAAGAAGGGCACCTCCGCCGAGAAGGTCTTGTACTGCTCGTTCTGTGGCAAGAGCCAGCACGAGGTCAAGAAGCTGATCGCCGGTCCGTCGGTGTTCATCTGCGACGAATGCATCGAGCTGTGCAACGACATCATCCGCGATGAAGTGCCGGCCGAGGGCTCGGCTGCCAAGACGGCCAAGTCCGACCTGCCGATGCCGTCGGAGATCAAGGCGAGCCTCGACAGCTACGTGATCGGCCAGGATCCGGCCAAGCGCATCCTGTCGGTGGCGGTGTACAACCACTACAAGCGCCTGAAGCACATGTCCTCCTCGAAGGACGAGGTGGAGCTGAGCAAGAGCAACATCCTGCTGATCGGGCCCACGGGCTCCGGCAAGACGCTGCTCGCGCAGACGCTCGCGCGCCTGCTCAACGTGCCGTTCGTGATCGCCGACGCCACCACGCTGACCGAGGCGGGCTACGTGGGCGAGGACGTCGAGAACATCATCCAGAAGCTGCTGCAGAACTGCAACTATGACGTCGAGCGCGCGCAGCGCGGCATCGTCTACATCGACGAGATCGACAAGATCTCGCGCAAGGCCGACAACCCGTCGATCACGCGCGACGTGTCGGGCGAGGGCGTCCAGCAGGCGCTGCTCAAGCTGGTCGAGGGCACGATGGCCTCGGTGCCGCCGCAGGGTGGGCGCAAGCACCCGAACCAGGACTTCCTGCAGATCGACACCACCAACATCCTGTTCATCTGCGGCGGCGCGTTCGACGGCCTCGAGAAGGTCATCCGCGGCCGCACCGAACGTTCGGGCATCGGCTTCGGCGCCACCGTGCACAGCAAGGACGAGCGCCGCGTCACCGACCTGTTCCGCGAGGTCGAGCCGGAGGACATCATCAAGTTCGGCCTGATCCCCGAGCTGGTGGGCCGCCTCCCGGTGGTCGCCACGCTGGGCGAGCTCACCGAGGACGCGCTGGTGCAGATCCTCACCGAGCCCAAGAACGCGCTGGTCAAGCAGTACCAGAAGCTGTTCATGATGGACGGCGTCGAGCTGGACATCCGCCCCACGGCGCTCGCGGCCATCGCCCGCAAGGCGCTCAAGCGCAAGACCGGCGCGCGCGGCCTGCGCTCCATCATGGAGCAGGCCCTCATCGACACGATGTTCGACCTCCCGCTGCTCGACGGCGTCGCCCAGGTGGTGATCGACGAGCACATCATCGAAGAAAACGCGAAACCGCTGCTGGTCTATCGAGAACAGGCCAAAGCCAGCGCTTGATCTCGCTGCAAGTCCTGCGGCAATCCCGCAGCATTGGGTTGGCATCTTGTAAATGAATGCTCGGGCCGCATCTGGGCCCGAGAAAGAGAGGTTTCTCCCCATGTCCGGTCATCCCATCCTGCCTTCCGAACCGATCACGCTGCCGCTGCTCCCGTTGCGCGACGTCGTCGTGTTCCCGCACATGGTGATTCCGCTGTTCGTCGGCCGTCCCAAGTCCATCAAGGCCTTGGAAGCGGCGATGGAGGCGGGTCGCCAGATCATGCTCGTGGCCCAGAAGGCCGCCGGCAAGGACGAGCCCCGCGCCGACGACATGTTCGAGATCGGTTGCGTCTCGAGCATCCTGCAGATGCTGAAGCTGCCCGACGGCACCGTGAAGGTGCTGGTCGAAGGCATCCAGCGCGCATCCACGCGCGAGATCAGCGACAACGGCGAGCACTTTGTCGCCGAGTCCGTTCCTGTCGCGCCCCAGGCCGAGACCTCGCCCGAAGTCGAGGCCCTGCGCCGCGCGGTCACGCAGCAGTTCGACCAGTACGTCAAGCTCAACAAGAAGATCCCGCCGGAGATCCTCACGTCCATCGCCGGCATCGACGATCCGGGCCGCCTGGCCGACACGATCGCCGCGCACCTGCCGCTGAAGCTCGAGGCCAAGCAGTCGGTGCTGGACCTGTTCGACATCGCCCAGCGCCTGGAAAAGCTGCTGGAGCTGCTCGAGCACGAGGTCGACATCCTGCAGGTGGAAAAGCGCATCCGCGGCCGCGTCAAGCGCCAGATGGAGAAGAGCCAGCGCGAGTACTACCTCAACGAGCAGGTCAAGGCCATCCAGAAGGAGCTGGGCGACGGCGAGGAAGGTGCCGACCTCGAGGAACTCGAGAAGAAGATCAAGGCCGCGCGCATGCCCAAGGAAGCGCGCAAGAAGGCCGACAACGAGCTGAAGAAGCTCAAGCTGATGTCGCCGATGTCGGCCGAGGCGACGGTGGTGCGCAACTACCTCGACACGCTGATCGGCCTGCCGTGGTCCAAGAAGACCAAGATCAAGCACGACCTCGGCCACGCGTCCGACGTGTTGAACGAGGATCACTACGGCCTCGAGAAGGTCAAGGACCGCATCCTCGAATATCTTGCCGTGCAGCAGCGCGTGGACAAGGTGAAGGCGCCCATCCTGTGCCTCGTCGGCCCCCCGGGCGTCGGCAAGACCTCGCTGGGCCAGTCGGTGGCGCGCGCCACCGGCCGCAAGTTCGTGCGCATGGCGCTCGGCGGCGTGCGCGACGAAGCCGAGATCCGCGGTCATCGCCGCACCTACATCGGCTCGATGCCGGGCAAGGTGCTGCAGAACCTCACGAAGGTGGGCACGCGCAATCCGCTGTTCCTGCTCGACGAGATCGACAAGCTGGGCATGGACTTCCGCGGCGACCCGTCGTCGGCGCTGCTCGAGGTGCTGGATCCGGAGCAGAACCACACTTTTGGCGACCACTACATCGAGCTCGACTTCGACCTGTCCGACGTCATGTTCGTGGCCACCTCGAACTCGATGAACATCCCGCCGGCGCTGCTTGACCGGATGGAAGTGATCCGCCTGGCGGGCTACACCGAGGACGAGAAGCTCAACATCGCCCAGCGCTACCTGCTGCCCAAGCAGCAGTCGAACAACGGCGTGAAGGCCGACGAGCTGGAACTCACCGAAGGCGCCATCCGCGGCATCATCCGCTACTACACCCGGGAAGCCGGCGTGCGGTCGCTCGAGCGCGAGATCTCCAAGGTCTGTCGCAAGGTGGTCAAGGGCGTGCAGCTGAAGACGCTCACCGGCAAGGCTGTCATCACCGAGGACAACCTCAACGACTACCTGGGCGTGCGCAAGTACGACTTCGGCCGTGCCGAGAAGAAGAACCAGGTCGGCCAGGTGGTGGGCCTCGCGTGGACGGAAGTCGGCGGCGACCTGCTCACCATCGAATCCGCCGTGATGCCCGGCAAGGGCAACATCATCCGCACCGGCTCGCTGGGCGACGTGATGAAGGAGTCGGTGGAAGCCGCTCGCACCGTGATCCGCAGCCGCGCCGCGCGACTGGGCATCAAGGACGAGCTGTTCGAGAAGCGCGACATCCACATCCACGTGCCCGACGGCGCGACGCCCAAGGACGGCCCCAGCGCTGGCGCGGCGATGGCCACGGCCTTCGTCTCGGCCCTCACGGGCATCCCGGTGCGCGCCAACGTGGCGATGACCGGCGAGATCACGCTGCGCGGCGAGGTCACGGCCATCGGCGGCCTGAAGGAAAAGCTCCTGGCGGCGCACCGCGGCGGCATCACCACCGTGATGATCCCCGAGGACAACGTCAAGGACCTGCAGGACATCCCGGAGAACGTGAAGGGCCAGATCGAGATCATCCCGGTGCGCTGGGTCGACAAGGTGCTGGAGGTGGCGTTGGAAGCCATGCCCGTGCCGCTGCCGGACGACGAGGCGCCGAAGGACGGCGTCGCGGCGCCGGTGGTCGACGCGCCGGTGGCGAAATCCGACGTCACCGAGTCGATCAAGCACTGATCTCGGGTTAGAATGCGCGCCCGGGCTTCGCAAGAGGCCCGGGCGCAGTTTTTCCGGCCTTCGAATCACCGCCGTGCAAATCAGACTGAATCAGTTGGGCTTGCAAGGAATGAACGAATCGGTATAAACTGCTAGCTTCAGCAAGAAGACGAAAACTTCTAACGCAAAACGTTATCGAAGATGAGTCGACAAGTTGGACCCCTGCGGGAATAGCTCAGTTGGTAGAGCGCAACCTTGCCAAGGTTGAGGTCGCGAGTTCGAGTCTCGTTTCCCGCTCCAGGACATTTGAAAAAGGGAAGCCAGGTGCTTCCCTTTTTTGTCAGAATCGACGGTTCTGGCAGGCCTCCCGGGTCGGCCAACCGCCAGCGGCGCGATAGCAAAGCGGTTATGCAACGGATTGCAAATCCGTCTAGTCCAGTTCGACTCTGGATCGCGCCTCCAAGAATTTCACAAGACGCTCCTGGACGCCTCGCACTCGCGAGGCGTTTTGCTTGGTGCGCTCGATTTGTGCTCGAACCGGTTGCCACGTTCTGGCGCGTGCGCGAGCTCGCCGCGCCAGGGCGCGGCCGCATGGCCCGTCCACTGCAGCGTGTGGCCCGCGCGCCGCAGTCCGGAGCGCGACGGAGGACTAAGCTTGGTTCCATCGTCCGGTGCCGAGCCGGCATCCATCGAGAAAGGCTACCAAGATGAAGAAGACCCTCTGCCTGCTGGCGCTCGCCACCACGCTGGCGACCTGCGCCCAGGCCCAGGCCGTCGTGCCCCCGCGCCCAGACCTGCCGGAGGTGGCGATCGAGATCTACCGCATCGCGCCCGGCCAGCACGAGGCGTTCCTGAGGCTGATCGCCCAGTTCGATGCTGCCAACAAGGAAGCCGGCGTTCCGCCGCGCCAGCTCTACATCCATCAGGACGGGGCCGACTGGGACTTCATGTTCATCCAGCCCGAGCACCTCCCGCCCGGCAAGGGCGAACTGGTGAGCAAGGCCTTGCGGCGCATGGGTGTGCCTTATGACGCCGATTTCTTCTTCGAGGTGCGCAAGTTCATCGCCAGCCATACCGATACCGCGGCCGTCGGTCCGACCACCGCCGCCGACTGGCTGGCGCGGGCCAGCCACTGAAGCGGGCTCGAGCGATGACACTCTCGTCCCGACTCGGCCTCGCGTGCTTCGCCGCGGCCCTCGCCTGCGTCGCCGTCCAGTCCGCGATGGCGAGCGCCGACGAAGCACGCGTGCCGCTCCCCTTCGCGGCGGATCCGTACCCAAGCACCTACCAGCCGGCGCCACGCACCGACGTCCTCATCCGCGGGGCCACGGTACTCGATGGCCTGGGCCACCGGTTCGACGATGCCGACTTGCTGCTGCGCGACGGCCGGGTCGCTGCAGTCGGATCCGGCCTGGCGGCGCCGGCCGGCACGCAGGTGCTGGACGCCAAGGGTCGCTGGGTCACCCCCGGCGTCATCGACATCCACTCCCACGACGGCGACTTCGCGTTGCCCCTCACCTCCGACAACACGGACACCAACGAGTCCACCGACTGGAACACGGCCAACGTCTGGGCCGAACACTCCGTGGCGCCGATGGATCCCGCGTTCTCGCGCGCGCTGCAGAACGGCGTGACCGCGATGCAGGTGCTGCCCGGCTCGATCAACCTGTTCGGCGGCCGAGGCGTGGTGCTCAAGCCCGTGCATGCGGTGACCATGCAGGCGATGAAGTTTCCGGGCGCGCCGTACACGCTGAAGATGGCCTGCGGCGAGAACCCGAAATTCTTCTATGGCGGCAAGGCCCGGTTTCCCGCCACCCGAATGGGCAACGTGGCGGGCTACCGCGAGGCCTGGCTGGCGGCGCAGCGCTACAAGGCGGAGTGGGACAAGTACGAGCGCACCGGCGGCGATCCGCCGAAGCGCGACCTGAAGCTGGATACGTTGGTCGGCGTCCTCGACGGCGCCATCCGCGTCCACCTGCACTGCTACAAGGCCGACGAGATGGCGGTGATGCTCGACGTGGCCAGGGAGATGGGCTGGCGCGTGACCGCGTTCCACCATGCGACGGAGGCCTACAAGGTGGCCGGCATGCTGCGCCAGGCCGACGTCTGCGCGGCGGTCTGGGCCGACTGGTGGGGCTTCAAGGTGGAAGCCGAGGATGGCATCCCCGAGAACGCCGCGCTGCTGGACGCCGCCGGCGTCTGCGTGATGATGCACTCCGACTCCCCGGCGATCGGGCAGCGCCTCAACCTCGAGGCCGGCAAGGCCGCGGCGGCGGGACGGCGCGCGGGGCTCGAGGTGCCACCCGAACGGGCGATCCGCTGGATCACCAGCAATCCGGCGCGGGCGATGGGTCTGGCCGACCGCATCGGCGCGCTCGAGCCGGGGAAGAATGCGGACGTGGTGATCTGGTCGGGCAACCCGCTGAGCGTCTACTCGCACGCGGACCAGGTATTCATCGACGGTGCGCTGCTCTACGACCGCACCGGTCCCGCGACGCTGCCGTCGTCCGACTTCGAGCTCGGCCGACCCCTGACCGAGACCGCGCGATGAGCCGATTCGCCATTCCAGCAAGCCGTTCGGCGCGGGCATTCGTGGCGGCCGCGCTCTCCGCGATCCTGTGCGCGCCGGCCTTTGCGGTCTCCGCGGACGCGCCGGAGACGATCGCCATCGTCCACGCCCGGGCCTACACCCTCACGACCGCCGAACCTGTCGTCGACGCGACGATCGTGATCCGCGACGGCCGCATCGCCCGCGTCGCTGCCCACGGTGCGGTGCCGGCCGGCGCGCGTGTCGTCGATGCCGCAGGCCGTACCGTCACGCCCGGGCTGTTCAACTCCGCGACGCAACTGGGCCTGACGCAGGTCTCGTCCACCGACGACACGGTGGACGGCGCCGTGAAGGCCAGCCCTCTGGGCGCCGCCTTCGACGTGCAGTACGCCCTCGACGGCAATGGCGAGCCGGTGCGTCATGCGCGCGCGGAAGGAGTGACGCGCGCCATCGCCTTGCCCAGCGGGTCCGGCTACGCACCCTTCCTGGGGCAGGGTGCCCTGATCCGCCTGGTTCCTGGCGAGGCCATCCTGGAGCGGCCGCGTGCCTTGATGGCGGTGTCGATTGGTGGCAGCGCCGCAGCCAGTGCCGGCGGCTCGCGTGCCGCGACGTGGCAGTTGCTGCGCAACGCACTGGACGAAGCTCGGGCGCTCCAGCGCTCGTCCGGCGGCCGCGGACTGGCGCCGCGGGACCAGTTGCTGAATCATCTCGACGCACAGGCGCTCCTCCCGGTGCTGGATCGACGCACTCCGCTGCTGATCCAGGTCGACCGAGAGTCCGACATCCGCCAGGCCATCCGCCTGGCGGACGAGGAAGGCGTGCGCGTGATCGTCTGCGGCGGCGCCGAGGCGTGGCGCGTCGCCGACGCCCTGGCCGCGCATCGCATCGCCGTGATCCTCGACCCGTTCGCCAACCTGCCCGACAACTTCGACCAGCTCGGCGCCCGCCTTGACAATGCGGCCTTGCTGCAACGCGCCGGCGTGCTGGTCGCGTTCGCGCTCGTCGACACCTTCTCCGGCGTCTACAAGACCTACAACGCCGGCGGTGTGTTGCGCGAGGCCGCCGGGCTCGCCGTGGCCAACGGCGTGCCCTGGATCGACGCCTTGAAGGCCATCACCCTGAATCCCGCGCGGATCTGGGGTGGCGACGCGCGCTTCGGCACCCTCGCGGCGGGCCAGGATGCCGATCTGGTGATCTGGGAGGGCGATCCCCTCGACGTGTCCGGCTGGCCGACCGCCGTCTACATCGCCGGGCGACCGGTGTCGCTGGAGACGCACCAGACGGCACTGCTCAGGCGCTACCGATCCGCCGCCCCGACCGCCACGCCGGCGCCTCGCTGAGAACGACTTCCCGACCATGACGCTCGAACGCTTCCGCCGGGCTGTCCCGGTCATCGTGCCGGCCCTGGCGACGGGTCTGCTTGCTGCCGCGCTGCTCGCCGCCCGGCCCGCCGCCGCGGCGGCGCCGGCCGACCGGGCCGCGATCCTGGCCGCACAGCCCTCCGCGCTGCCGCTGACGCCCACGCGCAAGATCGCCTTCGACACCGACGAGGGCACCTGGATGTCGATGGACATCTCGCCCGACGGGCGCACCCTGGTCTTCGACCTGCTGGGCGACCTCTACACGCTCGACATCCACGGCGGCGAGGCGCACGCGCTCACCCACGGCCTGCCGTTCGACGGCCAGCCGGTGTTCTCGCCGGACGGCACGATGATCGCTTTCACCAGCGACCGCTCGGGCGCGGAGAACCTGTGGGTCATGCGCGCCGACGGCACGGGCATGCGCCAGGTCTCGGCGTCCGACGACGTGACCACCTTCATCTCGCCGGCCTGGTCGGCGGACGGCCGGTCGATCTTCGTGTCGACGTACCTGCCCGATCTGACCGCCGAAGAACTGTGGCGCTATCCGGCGGAGGGTGGCGTCCCCGTGCGGGTCACCGAGGCCAAGACGTCGCCCGACCAGCCCAAGGACAGCCGCATCAGCGCCGTGGGCGCCGCGCCGACGCGCGACGGACGCTACGTGTACTTCGCGCGGCGCAGCGGCACCCTCGAAGACGACATGACGCTGCCGATGTGGCGCATCGTGCGCGGCGACCTGCGCACGGGGGCCGAGGACGTGGCGGTTGGCGCGGCACCGCCTGCCGGAAAGGGCGTCGAGGCCTCCATCGAGGAGGATTCCGAGATCGTCAACGGCGGCAGCGCGATGCGGCCGGCCGTCTCCCCGGACGGCCGCACGATGGTGTACGCCGCGCGGCAGGGCGGGCGAACGGGCCTGCGGGTGCGCGACCTGCGCGAGGGCTCGGATCGATGGCTGGTCCTGCCCATCGACCGTGACGACCAGGAAGGCGTCGAGATGCGCGACCTCGTGCCGCGCCACGTCTTCACGCCCGACGGCAAGGCGCTGATCGCAAGCTACGGCGGCAAGATCCACCGCATCGACCTGGCCACGGGCGCGGATGCGGTGATCCCGTTCACGGCCCATGTCGACCTCGACATCGGTCCGTTCCTGCGCCAGCCCTTGAAGGACGAGACCGGCCCGGTGCGTGCCCGGTTGATCCAGCAGCCACGCGAGTCGCCGGACGGCCGCACGCTGGCGTTCTCGGCGCTGGGACATGTCTGGCTGCTGGCGCTGGACGGCCGCTCGACGCCGCGTCGGCTCACGAATTCGCCCACGCCCGAGTACCAGCCCGCGTGGTCGCCGGACGGCCGCAGCGTGGTGTTCGCGACCTGGTCGGCCCGGCAGGGCGGCAGCGTCGCCGTGGCGCCCGCCGACGCAAGCGCGCCGCCTCGCCACGTGGTGCGCGATGGTCCGTTCTACACGCAGCCGCAATTCACGCCGGACGGCCTGCGCATCGTCGCCCAACGCTCCAGCAACGATGACCGGATGCGCAAGTACATGGAGTACGGGCCGCTGCGCCAGGCCGATCTCGTCGCGATCGATCCCTCCAGCGCCGTTCCGGCCGTCCTCGCCGCCGGCGTGCTGGGCGGCCCGGTGCAGTTCGTCGCCACCGATCCCGGCCACGTCTACGTGAGCTTCGGCGATGGCCTCAATGCCGTGGCGCTCGATGGTTCGGGCCGCCGCGCGGTGTTGTCCGTGGTCGGGCCGGGCTTCTACTTCATCGAGGGGCCGGTGCCGGCCGACGACATCGCGATCAGTCCCGATGGCCGCTGGGCCCTGGTGCAGATCGTCCAGCAACTGCACCTCGTCGCCATGCCCGAGGCGGGCCAGCCCATCCGCGTCGACCTGTCTGCGCCGTCGGTGCGCCACCGCAAGCTGACCAGCGTCGGCGCCGACTTCTTCGGCTGGACCGACGGCGGCCGCGGCGTTGGCTGGGCCGTCGGGTCGACCTGGTATCGGCGTCCGCTGGCCGGCATCGCGCTCGATGCCCCGGGCGCGCCCGTCACGCCGGGCGAGCGGCCGAGGCCGGGCCAGGCAGGCCTCGAGGCGTTCGAAGCCGTCGTCACGGTGCCGCGCGACCAGCCCCGGGGAGCGCTGGTGCTGCGCGGCGCCACCGTCATCACGATGAGGGGCGACGAGGTGCTTGCCAACGCGGATGTCATCGTCGTCGACACCCGGATCGCGGCCATCGGCCGGCGCGGAACGCTCGCGCTGCCGCCGGGCGCGACGATGGTCGACGTCTCCGGCAAGTTCATCGTGCCGGGCTACATCGACACCCACGATCACTGGGGCGAGATCCGTCGCCAGGTGCTCGACCTGGAGAGCTGGGGCTTTCGCGCCGACCTGGCCTGGGGCGTGACGGCCGCGCTCGATCCGTCGCCGCTCAGCATCGACATGCTGGCCTACCAGGACCTGCTGGAAGCCGGCGAGATGACCGGGCCGCGCATCTACACGACCGGCCCCGCCATCTTCTCGTTCAACCAGTTCGCCGACGAAGGCCAGGTGCGCGACGTGCTGTCGCGCTACGTCGACCACTACCGCACCCGCAACCTGAAGGAATACCGCACGGGCAACCGGCGGGTACGCGAATGGGTCGCGCAGGCCTCCCGTGAACTGGGCATCATGCCGACGACGGAAGGCGCGCTCGACATGAAGCTCGACCTGACGCAGATCATGGACGGCTACTCGGGCAACGAGCACAGCCTGACAGCCGTGCCGCTCTATCGCGACGTGGTGGAGTTGCTGGCGCGAACGCGCGTGAGCTACACGCTGACGCTGCAGATCACCCACGGCGGCCCGCCGGCGCAGAATTTCTTCATCGAGCGCGATCGCCGCGAGGTCGAGGCGAAGCTGCGCCGGTTCGCGCCGCCGCATCTGATCGACTCGAAGATGTCGCGTCGGCACTGGTACGCCGACGACCAGTACGTCTTCGCCCAGGTGGCGCAGAGCGCGGCCCGCGTGCAGCGCGCGGGGGGGCTGCTGGGCGTCGGCAGCCACGGCGAGATCCCGGGTCCGGGGCAGGTGTGGGAGATCGAGGCGTACGCGGCCGGCATGACGCCCCGCGAGGCCCTGCGGGCCGCGACGATCGGTTCGGCCGAGACCATCGGGCGCCAGGCCGAGCTGGGCAGCCTGGAACCCGGCAAGTTCGCCGATCTCGTCATCCTGAACCACGACCCGCTCGCCGATATCCGCAACGCGATGGACGTCGCGCGGGTGATGAAGAATGGCCGCCTCTACGACGCCGCCACGCTGGACGTGCTCTGGCCCGATCCCCGTCCCGCGCCGCGGCCGTGGTTCGCCGACGAAGCGATCCCGTCCCGGTGAGCGGCGGCAGGTTGCGCGGCTCGCCTGCGTGCAACCTGGCCGCTCGCGTGCGTCCAGCCTGGGCGCACCATTCGTGGAGCGTGCCGCACCAGGTGCGCGCGCGCACGCTTCACGATCCGGCGCACGTGGACGTGGCGGGCCGTTTCCCACGGGCGCATCCGGGCCGATACCTCCACGAAAACGCGCTTGCCCTTCTAGCGCGTTTCTTGCTAAGGTGAAGCATGAAGATTCGAAGCCGCGACCTGGAAAACGTGCCCCGCCCCGTCGTGGCGCTGGAAGACGAATATCCCGCCAACTTCGTGGATCCCCGCCACCACCATTCGCGGGCCCAGCTGTTGTATGCCGCCTCCGGGATCATGTCGGTAGTCACCGGCACGGCCACCTACGTGGTGCCGCCGCAGCGCGCGATCTGGATTCCCGCCGGCGTCGACCACGAGGTGCGGTGCCGCAGCGCCGTATCCATCCGCACGCTCTACGTGGACACGACCGACGACCTGCGGCGCGACTGCCGCGTCATCGAGGTGTCCGAGCTGCTGCGCGCGCTGATCCTCGAGACGATGGCGCTGCCGCGCGAATATGACCCGGCCGGGCGGGCGGGCCGCATCGTGCAGTTGCTGCTCGAGAGCCTCGAGATGCCCAGCGCGCCCGTGCTTGGCGTGGCGATGCCTGACGAGCCGCGCCTGTTGCGGGTGTGCGAGGCACTGATCGTCGACCCCACGCGCGCGGAGTCGCTGGACCAGTGGGCGGCACACGCCTGCATGAGTCGACGCACGTTCACTCGCCTGTTCCGTGAGCAGACGGGCATGAGCTTCGGCGAATGGCGCCAGCACGTGCGGCTGCTCGAGGCCATGGCCCGGCTCGCCTGCGGACAGCCGGTCACCACCATCGCCTATGAAGTCGGCTACGAAAGCCCGAGCGCCTTCACCGCCGCCTTCCAGCGCGCCTTCGGATTGCCGCCCAGCCGCTACATCCACTGAGGCCGGCCGGGGGGCTGGCCTGGCCGATTCATTGCCGCCCGCGGCGACGCCGCGGCCACATGCGCCGCAGGATGTCGTCCTTGAGCACGAAGTGATGCATGAGCGCCGCGGCTGCATGCAGTCCGGCCACGATGGCCAGGACGTCTGCGGCCCAGGAATGCAGATCCTCGACGGACTCGCGCAGCGCCGCGTTGCCGGGATCGAGGGCCGGAATCTGCCAGAGAAACAGCGTGTCGCCGCGGATCCAGGCGTTCGCGATGCCCAGCAGGACGGTGCCGGCCAGCAGCAGGTAGAGGATCCTGTGCGCGAGGGTCGCGATGGCGGCGGCGGCCCGGCTGCCGGGCCGGGGCAGGTGCACACCGGCAGCGAGGCGCCACCAGATCCTGACAACCAGCACGAGAGCCAGCGTGACCCCGAGCGCGATGTGGGTGCTCCGCGCGAACACGCGCGGCCCTCCCTTCGGAAACCAGTCGATGGTCTGTCCGAGGATCCAGAGGCTGATGACCAGGGCCGCGGTGAGCCAATGCAGGGCGACGGTTCGGCGGTCGTATTCGGCCGGGATGGAGTCGAGAGGATTCATGAAGGGAGTTCGAGGTTGAGGGTAGCCACGCCAACGATTGGCCCCCAGGTTGGTTCGGAGCGCGCCGAGCCTCAATACGCGAACGTGCCGGAGATCGACACGGTGCGCGGCGCACCCACGGTCAGGTAGCCCGCGCCCGGGTAGCCGCCCGACGACGCCCAGTAGTTGCGGTTGGTGACGTTGTCGATGCCGGCGCGCAGCGTGAGCTCGTGCGACTGTACGTCGAACGCGTAGCGGCCGCCGATGTCCAAGCGGGTCCACGACGGCACGACCTGGGTGTTGGCCGCATCGGCGTACTGCTTGTCGGTGTGTACGCCGCGCACGTTCAGCGCCAGGCCCTCCACCGACGGCACGTCGAAGTCGAAGCCCAGGTTGAACTGCGAGCGCGGCGAGCCGATCGCGTCCTTGCCGGACAGCTTGGCGTCGAGGAAGCTCGCGCCGCCCAGCACGCGCAGGCCCGGCAGCGCCTGGCCGTAGACCGAGAG
>FTKD01000995.1_pt4 | contig 24286 bp, 26 predicted proteins | sample 1658191 | NCBI WGS metagenome assembly FTKD01 (sample SAMEA3914808, study PRJEB12502) | metagenome | biome: forest; material: soil | place: Canada | collected 2011-08-03 | depth 0.3 m
GAGCTGCTGATGTTCACGCGCATGACGGGCGACCTCGTCAAGGCGATGCGCCACTGCCCGCAACCCATCGTCGCGGCCGTCGACGGCGTGTGTGCCGGCGCCGGGGCGATCCTGGCGATGGCCAGCGACATCCGCTACGGCACCGCGCGCAGCAAGACGGCCTTCCTGTTCGCCCGCGTCGGCCTGGCAGGCTGCGACATGGGCGCCTGCGCGATGCTGCCGCGCATCGTCGGCCAGGGTCGCGCGGCCGAATGGATCTACTCGGGGCGCTCGGTGGGCGGCGACGAGGCCGAGCGCTGGGGCTTCCTCAATCGCGTCGTCGAGCCCGATGCGCTGGTCGCCGAGGCCACCGCGTTCGCGCGCCAGCTGGCCGACGGGCCGGCGTTCGCGCACTCGCTCACCAAGTCCATGCTGCACCAGGAATGGAGCATGGACATCGACACTGCGATCGAGGCCGAGGCGCAGGCCCAGGCGCTGTGCATGCTGACCGAGGACTTCGGCCACGCGTACCGCGCGTTCGCGGCGAAGTCCAAGCCGGTCTTCGAGGGCCGCTGAGATGAACGCGCACGCCATGGAGCACGTCGCGGCCGCGACGGCGCAGTCGCTGGACTGGCCGTTCTTCGACGCGGAGCATCGCGGATTGCACGCGCGCCTCGCCGCTGGCCTCGCCGGCGGCGCCAGCGGCTTTCCGCACACGCTGTCGCCGCACGCCACGCGCGACGAGGTCGACGCCCACTGTCGCCACTGGGTGCGCGCGCTGGGCGAGAACGGCTGGCTGCGCCTGGCGGTCGGCGGCAAGGCATACGGCGGCCAGGGCGACGCGCTCGACACCCGCACGCTGTGCATCCTGCGCGAGACGCTCGCCGCCCACGACGGCCTGGCCGACTTCGCGTTCGCCATGCAGGGCCTGGGCAGCGGCGCGATCACGCTGGACGGCACGCCGGCGCTGAAGGAGCGCTACCTGCCCCGGGTCGCGCGCGGCGAGGCGATCGCGGCGTTCGCGCTGTCGGAGCCCGACGCGGGCTCGGACGTGGCCGCGATGTCGACCACGGCCCGCCGCGACGGCGGCCACTGGATCCTCGACGGCGAGAAGACCTGGATCTCCAACGGCGGCATCGCCGACTTCTACGTGGTGTTCGCGCGCCAGGTCGAGCCCGGCGCCGCGCCCGAGGCGCGCGGCACGAAGACGATCGCCGCCTTCGTCGTCGACGCCGACACGCCCGGCCTGGCGGTCGCCGAGCGCCTGGACACGATGGCGCCGCACCCGCTCGCCCGCCTCGCGTTCGAGGGCTGCCGCATCCCCGCGTCGCAATGCCTCGCCGAAGCCGGCGCGGGCTTCAAGCTGGCGATGCGCACGCTCGACGTGTTCCGCACCTCGGTGGCCGCGGCCGCGCTCGGCTTCGCGCGCCGCGCGCTCGCCGAAGGCCTGCAGCGCGCGACCACGCGAACGATGTTCGGCCAGAGGCTGTCCGAGCTGCAACTGACGCAGGCGAAGCTGGCCGACATGGCGTTGACGGTGGACTCGGCCGCGCTGCTGACCTACCGCGCCGCCTGGCGTCGCGACCAGGGCCACACGGTGACGCGCGAGGCCGCGATGGCCAAGCTCGCGGCCACCGAAGGCGCGCAGCGCGTGATCGACGCGGCGCTGCAGCTGTGGGGCGGCGCGGGCGTGCAGAGCGGCCAGGTGGTGGAGCGGCTGTACCGCGACATCCGCGCGTTGCGCATCTACGAAGGCGCCAGCGAGGTGCAGCAGCTGATCATCGCCCGCGAATTGTTGAAAGACATGAAGTCATGAGCATTCCCTCACGCGGCAGGACCGCCCACGTCGACACGTTCACGCGCGACCACCTGCCGCCGATCGAGCAGCAGCCGGTCTACGTGTTCGACCTGCCCGAGCTGCAGTTCCCGCCACAGCTCAATTGCGGCGTCGAACTGCTCGACAAGGCGATCGCGCGCGGCTGGGGCGAGCGCATCTGCATCGTCGGCCCCGGCGTGCGCTGGACGTACGCGGAGCTCCAGCGGCGGGCCGACGCGATCGCGCACGTGCTGGTCGAGGACATGGGCGTGCGGCCCGGCCAGCGCGTGCTGCTGCGCGCGCCGAACAACCCGATGCTGGCCGCCTGCTGGTTCGGCGTGATGAAGACCGGCGCGGTGGCCGTGGCCACGATGCCGTTGCTGCGCGCCAAGGAGTTGAAGCAGGTCGTCGCGAAGGCGCAGGCCACGCACGCGCTGTGCGACAGTTCCCTGGCCGAAGAGCTGGAACTCGCGCGGCCCCATTGCCCCACGCTGCGCGAAATTCGCCTGTTCAGCGACACGTCGCCCGCGGGCCTCGAGGCCGCGATGGCGCGCCACACCCGCCCGTTCGCCGCCGTGGACACCGCCGCCGACGACACCTGCCTGCTCGCCTTCACGTCGGGCACCACCGGCGAGCCGAAGGCGACGATGCACTTCCACCAGGACGTGATGGCGATCTGCGCCTGCTGGCCCGCGCACGTGCTGCGCGCGAACGCCGACGACGTCTTCATCGGCAGCCCGCCGCTCGGTTTCACGTTCGGCCTCGGCGGCCTGCTGCTGTTTCCGCTGGCCGTCGGCGCCAGCACCGTGCTGCTGGAAAAGGCGACGCCGCCGGTGCTGCTGGAGGCGATCGCGCACTACGGCGCGACGGTGCTGTTCACGGCCCCGACCACTTACCGCGCGATCGCCGGGCAGGCGCGCGAGCGCAAGCTGTCGGTGGCGCTCGGCGGCACGCTGCGCAAGTGCGTGTCGGCCGGCGAGGCGCTGCCCGCGGCCACCCGCGTGCAGTGGAAGGCGGCCACGGGCATCGAGGCGATCGACGGCATCGGCTCCACCGAGATGCTGCACATCTTCATCTCCGCCGACGAAGCGCACGCGCGCCCCGGCGCCACCGGCACGCCGGTACCCGGCTACCAGGCCTGCATCCTCGACCCCGACGGCCAGCCGCTGCCGCGCGGCGCGGTCGGCCGTCTCGCCGTGCGCGGCCCCACCGGTTGCCGCTACCTGGACGACGCGCGCCAGACGCAGTACGTGCAAGCCGGCTGGAACCTCACCGGCGACGCCTACCTGGAAGACGAGGACGGCTACTACCGCTACCAGGCCCGCACCGACGACATGATCATCTCGGCCGGCTACAACATCGCGGCGCCCGAGGTCGAGACGGTGCTGCTGGAGCACGCCGCCGTCGCCGAGTGCGCGGTGATCGGCGTGCCGGACGAGGAACGCGGCCAGATCGTCAAGGCCTATGTCGTGCTGCGCGCCGGCCATGCGCCGGACGCGGCGACGGTGAAGTTGCTGCAGGACTACGTCAAGCGCGCCGTGGCGCCGTACAAGTACCCGCGGGCGATCGCGTTCGTCGCCGACCTGCCGCGCACCGCCACGGGCAAGCTGCAGCGTTTCCGCCTGAAGACCGATGCCCCCGCATGATCCCGTCCGCGCGACCAGCGCCAACGACAACCCACGAGCCGAGGCCCCGATGAAGACTGTCCTGCAACCCGAAGGCTGGCCGCGCCCGCGCGGCTACGCGAACGGCGTGTCCGCGCAAGGCCGGCAGGTGTTCGTGGCCGGCATGATCGGCTGGAACGCCGCAGCCGAGTTCGAGAGCGACGACCTGGTCGACCAGGTGCGCCAGGCGCTGGCGAACGTGAAGGCGGTGCTGGCCGAGGCCGGGGCGCGGCCGGAGCACATGGTGCGCATGACCTGGTACATGACCGACCGCGCCGACTACCTCGCACGCGGCCGCGACATCGGCGCCGCCTACCGCGACGTGATGGGCCACTACGACGTCGCGATGAGCGCCGTGGCCGTGAGCGCGCTGATGGAGGCGCGTGCGAAGGTGGAGATCGAGGTCACCGCGGTCGTGCCGCAGGCGCTCTGATCTTCCAGGTCTACTTCGCCGGCGCGTACTGGGCGTACTGCGCCTGGTAAGGCACGCGCACCTGCTGGCCGACCGTCGCGGTGCCGCAGCCGGTGGCCGGCATCGCGCCGCCCACGGTGGCCACGCGCTGGATGCTGCTCACGTTGGCAAACACGCCCGGCGTGCCGGTGCTGTGCGTGGCCAGCAGCAGCCAGGGGATGGCGCGCGGGTCGGGCGCATCGGCCTTGGCCTTGACGACGCCCACCACCTTGCTGCCGTCGACCGCCTCCCACGTGGGGCCTGCGTAGTGGTGCCCGACCAGCGTGCCGTTCGAGTCGACGAGCCTGGCCTCCGGCGCCACGAACACCCATTCGGGGAAGCTCGCTTCGGTCGCCTTCGCGCGGCACTCGTAGATCTGCATGCCGTCGGCCCACAGCGTGCGCACCAGCGATTCGCCGGCCGGCGCACGCAGGCTCCCGGGAATGACCACCGTCGGCGGCGTCGGCTTCGGGGCGGTGGCGGCGCAGGCGGCCAGCAGCGCGGCGGTGGCCAGGGGCGCGAAGCGAAGGACTCGGGACATGGTCATGCGGTGGACTTTCGAGTGAGGTTCAGAACGAGACTTCGTAGCGCTGGCCGCGGAAGTTCAGCACGGCGGATTTCAGCCGGATCTGCTCCAGCACGGTGTCGGCCGCGGGCTTCTCGCCCTCGTGCCAGACCTGCCCGTTGAGGATCACCATTCGGTCTGCCGGCGTCTCCGAGTAGATCGCGCCGCCCACGGCAAGCCGCGGCAGTTGCGAGCGCACGGCGGGCGGCAGGTCGTTGATGTTGACGACGGCATTGCCGCGCGCGGACGCCGGCGCGGCTGCGGCCTGCGCGCCGTAATGCTCGACCGCCGGCTGCGCGGCCGGCGCCGGCGTGCGCGCGGCCGCCTTGGGCTCCAGCGTCGCGACACGGCCGGCGGTGGCACGCTCGGCCAGCGGATCGCGCACGGCGGAGCGCGGCGGCGGGTAGGCCTGCGGCGGGCGCGCGTCGGCCATCGGCGGCGGGTTGCCCCGGGCGATCGGCGGCTCGACCGGGCGCGCGCCCGGATCGATCGCACCGGATTGCGGCGGCGCCAATTCGCCTTGCGCCGGTTGTGCGGGGGCGTTGTCGCGCGCTGCGGGCGCGAGCTCGGAAGCGGGGGCCAGCGCGGCGCGCGCATCGGGCGCCGGCGCGGCGCGCCACGGACCGAACACGAGCACGGCCACCACGGCCACGAGCAGCACGCCGGCGCCGCCGGCGGCCCAGATCAGCGGATTGAAGTTGCGCGCGGCCGGCTCGCCGTCGACGGGCGCGTTCTGCGCATGCAGGCCGGGCACCGCCCCGCGCGAGCGCTCGGCATCGGCACGTCGTAGCGCATCGAGGATGTAGGACACGTGCGTTTTACTTTCGTTGGGCGATGGACGGTGCCGGAGTCGCCGGCGCCGCGCCGGCCAGCCAGGGCTCCGCAACACCGCTGGCGCGGTTGATCTGCATCAGCGTCGTCGGCCCGGCGACGCCGTCCGGCGTCAGCCCCTGGGCCTGCTGGAAGGCGGCCACGCGGGCACGCAGTCCGGCGTCGAAGACATGGTCCGGCGCCGGCGCCGACGCACCCTGCTCCGCGGCAAGCTGCGCGCCCACCGCATCGACCAGGGCGCCCTGCGAGCCGATGGCCAGCGGCACCGAATAGCCCGCCGGCACGCGCCAGAACGTCGAGAAATCGCCGCGCCACGCGGTGGTCAGCAAGGAGAGCGGCACCTGCAACGGCGCCTTGCCCACCAGCAGCGTGGCCTCGTCGTGGCCCAGGCCCGCGAGCACCACGTAGACCGAGCGATCCTGGGCGTCGCGCAGCGCGAGCACGCTGGGGCGCGCAAGCAGGCGCAGCAGCGCGAGGCCGCCGTGGGCGCGGAAGCAGCGCACGTCATGGGCGGCGGCCAGCGCGCACGGATCGCCGTCGCCGAGCTGCAACTGCCATTCGGGCGCCAGGGCGCGCAGCGCGTCGTGCTCGTCGCGCGGCGCGCGCGCGAGCAGGGCCTCGAGGTCGTCGATCGAGCGCAGGCGCGGCGTGACGGCGGCCGCGGAGGCGGCGGTCGGCAACGTGGACGCGACGGCAGCCGGCGCCCGCGGCGCGCTCGCCTGCGCGGCCGACGCGGCGCTGGCCGCCGGCTGCGGCTTGCCGTGCGTGCTCCATTGCACCGCCGCCATCGCGGCCGCACCGGCCAGCACGCCCGCGCCCAGCGCCAGCGGCCACCAGCGTACCGGCAAGGTCTTCGCGGCGCCCTGCGGGCCGAACACCTCCAGCGCCGCCTTGTCGACGATGGCGCGATCGACGCGCGCCTTGCCGGTGGCGTAGGCGCCCAGCAACGCGCGGTCGCACAGCAGGTTCACGCGCCGCGGCACGCCGCGGGCGAGCTGGTGGATGCGGTGCAGCGCGCCGCCATCGAACGGCAGCGACCCCTTGAGTCCGGCCACTGCGAGCCGGTGCGCGACGTATTGCGACGTCTCCTTCTCGGACAGCGCCTCCAGGTGATAGCGCGCGATCACGCGCTGCGCGAGCTGCTCCAGCTCGGGCCGCGCGAGCATGCCGCGCAGCTCGGGCTGGCCGATCAGCACGATCTGCAGCAGCTTGCGCTCGCTGGTCTCCAGGTTGGTCAGCAGGCGCAGCTGCTCCAGCACGTCGGGCGACAGGTTCTGCGCCTCGTCGATGATCAGCACGTTGTTCTGGCCGACCGCGTGCGTGCGCAGCAGGTACTCGTTCAGGCCGTCGACATAGTCCTTGACGGTGGGCGCCGTCCCCGCCGCGGTCAGCGGCGGAAACTTGATGCCGAACTCGTGGCACACCGTGATCAGCAGCTCGAGCGCGCTCAGCTTCGGGTTGAAGATGTAGGCGACGTTGCAGCGCGCCGGAATCTGCTCCAGGAAACAGCGGCACACCGTCGTCTTGCCGGCGCCGATCTCGCCGGTCAGCAACACGAAGCCGCCGCCGCCCTGCACGCCGTACAGCAGGTGCGCCAACGCCTCCCGATGGCGTTCGCTCATGAAGAGATAACGCGGATCGGGCGCGATCGAGAAAGGCTTTTGCTTCAGGCCGAAGAAGGGCGCGTACATCCTGCAAGCATACTTCGGCGAGGTAACGGGGCAGCCGGCCCGACTTCGAGTCGCACGGACGCCGCGGCCGCCTGCCGCTCAGGAACCGAGGGAGGCGTCGCGAAACGCGCGCAGGACGGCGTTCATGCGCGTCTGGTAACCCGGCCCCTGCAGCTTGAACCAGTCGAGCACCTCCTGATCCACGCGCAGCGAGATCGACGTCTTGGCCGGCACGGGTTCGAGTCCGTGCCGCACGATGCCGCGCACGATGTGCTTCAGCTCGGCCTCGGGATGTTCGAGCGGCTCAGATGCCGACCTGGTCGAAATAGATGCGCGCTTCATGGGCGCTGGCTTTGCGGAACGAGATGATGCGGATTTCATGGGTGGTCTCGGTGTGCACCAGCGAAACAGGCAAGCCGTCGAGCAGGCCCAGAGTCACGAAGCGCTGCTCGCCGTAGTCGAAGCGATCGTCCTCGAAGGTGAACGTCAACCCCGCGAAGACGCGCTCGGCATCTGCGAAATCGAGCCCGTGATCGATCCGGTTGGACGCTCGCTTGGTTTCCGACCAGCGAAAGGCGATACGCATATTGTATATACATTTCGCAGCTACATCAAAGTTGCGAAATGCTTGCGGTGGATGGCGTTCCATCCTCGCCGGCCCGGCGCCAACCGCGGTGCGCGCAGCGCCCGGTTTTCAGCGAAAAATCGCCGAGGCGAATGGGCGTGTCCGTGCCATCCATGCTGCCGGGCAGCAGCGCCTCACGACGCCACGCCGTCCCAGTAGCCCAGCGTCGGCGTCGTGCGATAGCTCTCGCCGGTCAGCTTCACGCTCACCCGGCCGGTCTCGGGGAACACGGCCACGTCGTGCTTCTGCGGGTTGCCCAGCACCAGATAGCGGCACGGCGCGTCGGTGTGGTTGATCAGCGCGTGGCCCACCTTCTGGCCGGCCGGAAAGCACACGTAGTGGCCGGCGTGGACGACGTGGCGGGCCTCGCCGAGCTGCACGGTCATGCTGCCTTCGAGCACCAGCACGTGCTCCTCCTCGAGCAGGTGGTAGTGCAGCTGGTTGGCCTGGCGCCCGGGCGGCAGGATCTCGTTGGCGACGGTGATCTGCGAGCCGCCGCCGAAGTCGCTCAGCACCTGGAAGCGCATGCCGAAGCGCTCGCCGTGCAGGAACTCCTGCCACGGCACGGCCGCGATCGGGAACGGTTCGAAGACGCCGTCGGCGTTGGCGGATGTGGGGACGTCGGTCATGGGGGCCTCCGGCGCTCAATGTAGCGCCGAACAGTCCCCGCGCCGGATCAATGGGTGGTACGGAAGCGGCCGACGGCGTCGACCAGGCGCGTCGACTGGTCGCTGAGCGACGTCGCCGCCGCCGAGGCCTGTTCCACCAACGCCGCGTTCTGCGACGTCATCTGGTCGATCTGGTTGACCGCGTCGTTGACTTCGCCGATGCCGCCGGTCTGCTGCTGCGTGGCCTCGACGATGCGCGCCATCAGCGCGCTCACCGAGCGCACCGATTCGACGACCTGCGAGATCGTGCGGCCGGCGTCGTCGACGCGCGAGGCGCCTGTCTCGACGTCCTCGGTGGACTTCTGGATCAGCTGGCGGATGTCGCGCGCCGCCTCGCCGCTGCGCTGCGCCAGCGTGCGCACCTCGCTGGCCACCACCGCGAAGCCGCGGCCCTGCTCGCCGGCGCGGGCGGCCTCGACGGCCGCGTTCAACGCGAGGATGTTGGTCTGGAACGCGATCGAATCGATCACACCGATGATCTCGCCGATGCGCTTGCTGGAGGCCGTGATGCCGCCCATGGTCGCTATCACCTCGCTGACCTTGGTGCCGCCTTCGGCCGCCAGCGTCGCGGCCTCTTGGGCGATGCGGTTGGCCTCGCGCGCCGACTCGGCGTTGGCCATCGTCGACGAATGCAACTGCTGGATCGAGCTGGCCGATTGCTGGATCGAGCTCGCCTGGCTTTCCGTGCGCGACGACAGGTCGGCGTTACCCGTGGCGATCTCGTGCGCCGCGGTCTTGACCTCGGAGCTGGCCTGCTTGACCTCGTGGATGATGCCGCGCAGCGATTCGGTGAAGTCGTTGAACGCGCGCGCGATCTGGCCCACCTCGTCGTTGTTCTTGACGGCGATGCGCGAGGTCAGGTCGCCCCCGCCACCGGCCACCGCCACCATCGCATCGCGCACCCTGCGCAGCGGTGCGAACGCGCTGCGCAACAGGCTCGCGAAGATCAGGCCGGTGGCGACGACCACGGCCAGCGCGGCGATCGCGATCGACGACATCAGCGTGGTCAGGCCGGCCATCGCGGCCGACTTGTCGAGCGCGACGGCCAGGCGCCAGTCGGTGCCCGGGATCGCCTCGACGCGCACGGACAGGTCCCGCGTGCCGTCGTTCGCGTCGACGGTGGCGTTGTCCGCGGCGCTCGCCACGGCGGCCATGCCAGGCTGGGCTTCGGCCAGCGGCTTCAGCGTCAGGTCGGCGTTCGGATGGACCAGGACATGGCCCTCCTTGTCGAGGATGAAGGCGTACGAGTTCTCGCTCGGCTTGATGGCGGACACCGTCCTGGCCACCTCGGCCAGCGACTTGTTGGCACCGATCACGCCCACCAGCTTGCCGTCGGCCTTGACCGGCAGCGCGAACGTGACCGTCATTTCGTTGGACGACGCGTTCCTGTACGGTGGGGTGACGACGGGCTTGCCGCTCGCGACGGCGGCCTTGTACCAGGGGCGGACGGTCGGGTCGTAGCCATCGGGCATCTTTTGCGACGGCTCCTGCACGAAGCGCTTGTCGGCGTCGTAGGCCATGTAGACGGTGCGGAAGTCGCCGGCCGCGACGGCCTGGGCGAGCGCGGTGTGCAAGGCCTGGTCGTCGGGCGCCGGCGCCGGCGCGGACGCCGCGTCGGCCGGTGCCGAAGCCGCGGCCGCCGGGGCGGCCGCAGCGGGTTCAACCTTGGCGACGGTCTCCACCTTGGCGGGTGCCGCGGCAGGCTTCTTGTTGATCGCGGCCATCGCGGCGGCAGCCGCGGCAGCGCCGCCGTCGCTCTTGGCAACGGCCGGCGCGGGTGTCGGCGCAGGCGCCGATTTCATCAGTCCGGCGATCGCGGCCATCGCCGCGGCGGCGGCCGCGTCGGGCTTGGAAGGGTCCTCCTTGGCGGCACCGGCGCGCGTGGGCTCCTTCATCGCCGCAGCGATGAAATCCGCAGCAGCATGGGTCGGGTGCGGCGCCATGGACGGACGACGCTTCTTCGCAAAGCCGGCGTGCGTGGCCTCGCCCATCGCCTTGGCGATCGCATCGGGCGCCGCCGCCGCGCTCACGCTGGCGGTGGTGCGCAGGTTGCCGGCCACCCATTCGCCGATGCGCAACGAGGCGGCGTCGCCCACCACGGTCAGCTTTTCCCGCGCCTGGGTCTCGAGGGACTGGCGCGCCAGCAAGGTCGCGACCGTGCCCAGCACGCCCGCGCTGGCCAGCACGGCGACGATGCCCGTCACGGTGAGGCGATTGACGAGACTCGTTTGCGGCGTCGACAAGGAATTCATGAAGGGGCTTTCGGCGGGGAACGGCGGCGGCTCGGACGAACCTGTCCAGTAGGGGTATCTTGATGGCCGGCCCGGCGCGCCAAGCGAGGAAAAGAGGCCGAAAACCCGCGAATCCCGCGTTCACGGGGCCGTCGGTGCTGTCGAGCCGAGGGACAAGACCGCGACGCCGCCGAGTTCGCGCCACGATGGCATCATCCTCACGAAGCTCGAAAGGATCCGCATGAAACTGCTTCGCCACGGCCCGCGCGGCCATGAACGGCCCGGCCTGGTCGACGACCAGGGCGTGATGCGCGACCTCAGCGCGCAGATCGGCGACATCGCCGCGGCCGACCTGGCGCCGGCGCGGCTCGCCCGGCTGCGCTCGATCGAGACGTGGACGCTGCCCGTCATTCCCGGCGGCACGCGGCTGTCGGTGCCGTGGCACGGCATGTCCAAGTTCGTGTGCGTGGGCCTGAACTACAAGGATCACGCCGCCGAAGCGAAGATGGCGTTGCCGACCGAGCCCATCCTGTTCCTGAAGGCCGCCAGCGCGCTGACCGGCCCCAACGACCCCGTCGTGCTGCCGCAAGGCGCCGCCAAGGGCGACTGGGAGGTGGAGCTGGGCGTCGTGATCGGCACTCGCGCGCGCTACGTGTCCGAGGCCGAAGCGCTGTCGCACGTGGCCGGCTACTGCGTGGTCAACGACGTCTCGGAACGCGCGTTCCAGCTCGAGCGCGGCGGCACCTGGGACAAGGGCAAGGGTTGCGACACCTTCGGCCCGGTCGGCCCGTGGCTGGTCACCGCCGACGAGGTGGCCGACCCGCAGCGACTCGCGCTGTGGCTGGACGTCGGCGGCGAGCGCATGCAGGACGGCAACACGTCGACGATGGTGTTCGGCGTCGCGCAACTGGTCAGCTACATCAGCCGCTACATGACGCTCGAGCCGGGCGACCTGATCGCCACCGGCACGCCGGCCGGCGTCGGCATGGGACGCCAGCGCTTCCTCCAGCCCGGCGACACGATGCGGCTGGGCATCGCCGGCCTCGGCGAGCAATCGACCACGGTGCATGCGTGGGACGCGGCCTTGATCGACCGTGTCCACGGCGCGCATTGATTACACTGGAACCATGCGACGTTTCCTGCGACTGCTGACCCTCTGGCTGCTCGCGCTGGCGCTCCCCATCCAGGGCGCGGCGGCGGCGACGGCCATGGCCGGTCATGCCGGCGCGCCGCCGATGTCGCACACGATGGTGATGCCGAACGGTACCGCCATGGACGCGGCGGCGATGCCCGGCGTCGCAGGCTGCCACCAGCGCCACGGCGTCGACAAGGCCGGTTGCGGTGCGTGCTGCGGGCCGCTGCTGGCGCAACAGGCGTTGCTGACGGTGGTGCCCGTCGCCACGTGCTGGGCGCAGGCACCCCGCGCGGCCGCGCGCACCCCGGCCGCGCTCTTTCTCACCGGCGGCACCGACCGCCCGCCCCGCCACCTCCTCGCCTGAACCGGCGCGCGCGCGTCGCCCGATTGCGGGCACGCGTGACGCGGGCACCCGCGCGCGCGGGACTGCTTTCAGCACGAGGATTCCATGACACTCCAACGACCCATCGCCCGCGCGGCGCTGGCCATCCTGGCCCCTGCGGGGCTCGCGATGCTCGCGGCGCTCGCCGCACTGGCTGGCTGCGCCACCGGCGCGATCGACGGCAACATCGCCGCGGCCCACGCCGCGGCCCACGCCGAGGTGCGCACGCGCACCGGCATCGACTTCGCGTGGCTCAGCACCGACGCCGCCCGCGCCCAGGCGCGCGACGACGTCGCCAAGACCTTGCAGGCGGCGCTGTCCGAAGACGACGCCGTGCGCATCGCGCTGTCGCACAGCCCGGCGCTGCAAGCGCTGCTGTTCGAGCGCACCGCCGCCTCGGCCGACGCCACGCAGTCGGCCCGCCTGCCCAACCCGGTCTTCGCCTTCGAGCGCCTGGCCAGCGGCGGCGCGCCCGACCAGATCGAGCTGACGCGCGCGCTCACGCTGCCGCTGCTGGACATCCTGCTGCTGCCGGCGCGCGCACGTCAGGCCGACGCGGCGCAACAACGCCTGCGCTTGCAGTCGACCGCGGACGTCCTGCGCGCCGCCGACGACGCCCGCGTGGCCTGGGTCGCCGCAGTCGCCGCCGGCCAGTCGGTGCGCTACGCCGCGCAGGTGCGCGACGCCGCGGAGGCCGCCGCGGAACTGTCGCGCCGCATGGAAGCGGCCGGCAATTTCAGCGCGCTCCAACGCGCCCGCGAAGAGGCCTTCGCCGCCGACGCGCTCGCCGGCTTCGCGCAGGCGCAACGTACGCAGCGCGGCACGCGCGAGGCGCTCGTGCGCGCGCTGGGACTGGACGCCGGCCAGGCCGCCACGCTGGCGCTGCCCGACCACTTGCCGGACCTGCCCGCGACGCTGCCGGACGCGAGCGCGACGCTGCAATCGGCACTCGATGAACGCCTCGACCTGCGTCTCGCGCGCGCCCGCCTTGCCGAACTTGCGCGGGCGCAAGGCCTGACGCGCGTGACCGGCACGGTCGACGGCCTGGCGCTCGGCGCCGAACGCCGCGACCAGACCGGCCTGCCGCGTGAGCACGGGCTGACGCTGTCGGTACCGTTGCCGCTGTTCGACGACGGCGACGCCGCGCGCGCCGGGGCCACCGCCCGCTACGACGCGGCGCTCGCCCGCAGCGCGGCGCTGGCGGTCGCCGCCGCCTCGCAACTGCGCGTCGCCGACGGCGACCTGCGCGACAGCCATGCGCTCGCGCTGCAGTTCCGCGACCGCCTCGTGCCGCTGCAGGCGACCATCGTCGGCGAGAACCTGCTGCGCTACAACGGCATGCTCGCGAGCGTGTTCGACCTGCTCGCCGATGCGCGCGAGCAGGCCCGCACCGTGCAACTCGCGATCGCCGCGCAACGCGACTTCTGGCTCGCCGACGCCGCACTGAAGGCCGCGACGCTCGGCATCCCAAATTCCACGATCGATGACGCAACGGAGGCGCCATGACCACCGACCGTCGCGGCTTCCTGCTGCGCACCGCCGGCGCCACGCTGGCCGCCACCACCGTCTCGCGCGCCGCCCTCGCCGGCCTGCCCGAACTCGCGTCGCACGACAGCGCCGACACCGCGCCGCCGTTGGTGCCGCCAACGGGCCCGCACTACAACCCGGTCGTCACGCTCAACGGCTGGACGCTGCCCTGGCGCATGAACGGCGGCGTCAAGGAGTTCCACCTCGTCGCCGAGCCCGTGGTGCGCGAGATGGCGCCCGGCTTCACGGCGCGCCTGTGGGGCTACAACGGCCAGTCGCCGGGGCCGACGATCGAGGTCGTCGAGGGCGACAAGGTGCGCCTGTTCGTCACCAACCGCCTGCCCGAACGCACGTCCATGCACTGGCACGGCCAGCGCCTGCCCAACGGCATGGACGGCGTCACCGGGCTGACGCAGCCTGCGATAGCCCCCGGCAAGACCTTCGTCTACGAGTTCGTCGCGCGCCGCGCCGGCACCTTCATGTACCACCCGCATGCCGACGAGATGGTGCAGATGGCGATGGGCATGATGGGCTTCTGGGTCACGCATCCGAAGACCACCGGCCAGCTCGTGGCCGCGGTCGACCGCGACTACGTGTTCCTGCTCAACGCCTACGACGTGACGCCGGGCGCCAGCGTGCCCAAGACGTCGACGATGACCGACTTCAACCTGTGGTCGTGGAACAGCCGCATCTTTCCCGGCATCGCGCCGCTGGTCGCGCGCCAGCACGAGCGCGTGCGCATCCGCGTGGGCAACCTGTCGATGACCAACCACCCGATCCACCTGCATGGCCACGAGATGCAGGTGACCGGCACCGACGGCGGCCCGACGCCGCCCGGCTCGCGCTGGCCCGAGGTGACGGTGGACATCGCGGTCGGCCAGATGCGGCAGATGGAGTTCGTGGCCGAGGCCGAGGGCGACTGGTCGCTGCACTGCCACAAGGCGCACCACACGATGAACGCGATGGGGCACGACGTGCCCAACATGATCGGCGTCGACCAGCGCGACGTGGTCGACCGCATCCGCGCGCTGGTGCCCGGCTACATGGCGATGGGTGGCAACGGCATGGGCGACATGAGCGACATGGCGATGATGCCGGCGCCGCCCAACACCGCGCCGATGATGGGCGGCGACGGACCGTACGGATCGCTGGAGATGGGCGGCATGTTCAGTGTCGTCAAGGTGCGCCGCGACCAGCCCGCGGGCGACTATCGCGACCCGGGCTGGTTCAGGCATCCGGCCGGCACAACGGCGTTCGAATGGACAGGGGCGTTGCCCGACGCCGCGCAAGCCCCCGCCGCGGCCGCGTCGCACGCCGCCCACAATCCCCCGAATGGCATCGAGGTCCAGGCGAAGAAGCCTGACATGGGCGGCATGCCCATGGAACACTGACCCCATTCGCTCGATCAGAACGACAGACATTCCCTGGGAGACACCATGAAGACCTCGCTGCGCCTCGCGCTCGCCACCCTCGCCGCCGCCCTCAGTCCGCTCGCCTTCGCGCACGCGTCCCTCGTCGCCTCGTTTCCCGCCAAGGGCGCGGTGCTGACCGGCTCGCCGGCCGAGATCCACATCACGTTCAACGAACATGTCGAGGCGCGCTACTGCCGCATCAAGCTCGTCAGCGGTGCCGGCAAGAATTTCGACGCCGACCGGCCGCGGGCCGACAAGGCCGATGCGAACGCGATCGTGGCGGCGGTGCCGGTGCTCAAGCCCGGGACGTACACGGCGCGCTGGACGGCCGTCGGCGCCGACGGCCACAAGACGCACGGCGATTTCTCGTTCACGATCCAGTGATGCATGGATGACGCCACTCTCGCGACGCTGCGCACCGCGGCCGGCGCCGTGTTCGACGCCGGCTTCGCGACGATGGTCGGCGCGCTCGCCTCGGCTGTCCTGCTGCAGGACGCGTCTTCCGCGTGGGCGGCACAGCGGCGGCGGCGCTGCCGGCGCCTGTTCATGCTCGCGTGCGGCGCAACGCTGCTGGCCAGCCTCGCGTGGATGGAGGTGCAGGCGATCGCGCTGACCGAGTTGTCGCCCGGCGCGGCGCTGCTGGCGGCCGGCGACGTCGTCGTCGACACCCGGTTCGGGCGCGCCTGGGCGGCGGGAGCGCTCGCGCTGATCGTCGGCAGCGTGCTGTCCGCCGCGTCGCGCTATCGGGCGGCGCCGCTGCGCTGGCTCGCGCTGGTCACGACGGTGGTGGCGATCTCGCACGCGTGCGCGGGCCACGCGGGCGCGAACGGGCTCGGCTGGCCGACGCTCGTCATGACCCTGCACCTGCTGGCGATCGGCGCGTGGTCGGGCGCGGTGTTCGCGGCCACCACGACGGTGCTGCGGGCAAAGCCGGACGCGGTCGACGGCGCGCGCTACGTGACGCGCCTGTCGACGCTGGCCGGCGCGGCGCTCGCGGGCGTCGTGCTGACGGGCATCCTGAGCGCCTGGCACGGACTGGGCGGCTCGCTGGCGCCGCTCCTGCCTGCGACGGCGACGACCTGGGGAATCGTCCTCGACCTGAAGCTCGGCCTGGTGGCGACGGCCATCGCGCTGGGTGGCTTCAATCGCATCGCCGTGATGCCGACGTTGCTCGCGATGCCCGCCTCGCCTGCGCCATGGCGCCGCTTCACCGGGGTGCTGCGGCTCGAGGCCGTCGTACTGCTGGCGGCACTCGTGGCCGCCGCCATGCTGGCCAACGGCGAGCCGCCAGCCGCGTGATCAGTCCGCGGTGTCGCCCGCGGACTGCGTCACGGCACGCTTGAGCTCGTCGACGGTATAGCCCTGCTTCAACAAGGCCTCGCGCAGCCAGGCCGGGTGCTCGCCCTGGCCGTCCCAGGTCTCGCCGCTGACCGGATGCCGATAGCGGATCGGCAACGCGCCCGGCACCGGCGCGGGCGGTGCCGGCGGCAGCGGGCCCCGCAATTCCTGCGGACTGATGTTCCAGAATTCGACGAGCTTGCGCACGGTGCGCAGCGCCGCGAGCTTCTCGGGAGGGTAGTCGTCGTCTTCGAGTTTCATCGGCCGGAGGCGGGAAGCCCTGGAGGGTGGCGCGCCGGTGACGCCTCGAGCATGACCGGTTGCCGAAGCCCAATGGTAGCGCCCTCGCGTGTCAGGCCGTTCAGCGCAACGGCTTGGACGGCGCCCGCCCGTCAAACAGGCCCTAGACTGCGGGGTCACACAATGCCTGCGCACCCGCCGATGTCACGCATGAGATCAACCGCCGGAGTTCGTCCCTCGATCGTGCTGGCCGCCGCGTTGCTGGCCCAGGCGGCAGCGCCTGCGGCACCAGCCGGCCGCGCCACGTCGCCGCCCCGGGCTGCCGTGCCCGCGTCGGCCGCGGCGTCCTCAGCCGGCCTGCCGCTGTCCGATGCCTGCCCCGCCCAGCTGCCCGTGACGCAGACGGTCTCCGAGCCGATCGCCGGCTGGACGCCGTTGAACCAGGACGGCAACTATCCGTTTGTGCGCGTGGCGTTCTATCCCGGACCGCCGGCCGACAACAGCCTGATCGTGCCCAGCATCGAGTTCAAGGGGCGCGCCGGACTGCACGACGGCTGGGACCTGCCGCGTCGCGCCGACGGCTACTGGATGACCTGCGCGTACGCCAACACCACGGCCACCGTGGCGAGAAGACTGCCCGACGACGTCGACTTCTGCCAGGCCGACTACGACGGACGCTTCCTGACGCTGGTGGTGCGCCGCTGGTCGTGCGGCGTCAAGCGAACGATGCCGCTGCCCGTTGGGCATTCGACATCCAGGCCGGCAAAGTCGGTGAAGCCACCGAGCAAGCGCGGCGAGTAGACAGTCGACGAGGAGTGCGGGCTCAGGCGGGCTCGGACTCGAATCGAACTGCGGCCGGCGCGCCGACGTCGCCGAGCATCGCCTTCAGCTCGGCGCCCTGGAGCACCTCGCAACCGAGCAGGGCCTGGGCCATCGCATCGAGGCGAGCGCGCTGCGCCTTGAGCAGGGTGCGGCAGGTGGCCTGCGCCTGTTCGAGCAGCGTGCGTGCTTCCTTGAGCACCGCGGCCTGGATGTCCGGGCCCAGCAACTCCTTCGGAATGCCGCCGACGCTCAGCAGGCCGAAGGTCTCGGAAAAGCCCAGCGAGCCGACCATCTCGATGGCCAGTTCGGACGCGCGCTTCAGGTCGTCCGAGGCGCCGCTGGACACGCTGTCGAGCACCAGCAATTCGGCCTCGCGGCCACCCAGCATCATCGCAAGGCGGCTCACCAGCTCGTTTTGCTTGTAGAGCGGATCCTCGGTGTCGCGCGTCATGTACGTGACGCCCAGCGCCTGGCCGCGCGGCTCGATCGTGACGCGTTCGACCAGGCCCGCGCCGGTCCAGTGGCCGACCATCGCGTGGCCGGCCTCGTGGTACGCGAGGCGCACGCGCGTGCCTTCGGTCAGCAGCGCCTTCACGGGCGAGACGTCGCCGCCCAGCAGCTGCGTCTCGATGGCGCGCAGCACGTGGTCCGCGGCGACCTGCGAGGCGCCGGCCTCGGCGGCGCAGGACGCCGCCTTGTTGACGACGTTGGCGATGTCGGCCGGCGTCAGGCCCGGCGTCATGCGCGCCAGCGACGCGGTGTCGGCCGAGCCGTCGTGGGCGACCTTGGCCAGGTAGAGGTCGAACAGCTTCGCGCGCTCGGGCAGCGTGGGCTTGGCCAGGCGCACCAGCATGTCGAAGCGGCCGGGGCGGCGCATCGCCTCGTCGATGTTGTTCTCGTGGTTGGTGGCGGCCACCACGACGACGTTGTCCATCGCCTCGAAGCCGTCCATCTCCACCAGCACGCGGTTGATGATGCGATTCATCTCGGACTCGGCCCCGCCGCCTTCGGCGCCGCGCGAGCGCTTGCCGATGCCGTCCACCTCGTCGATGAACAGCACGCACGGCGCGTTCTTGCGCGCCAGCTTGAACAGGGCCTTGACCTTGGCGACGCCCGCGCCGTAATAGGTGGCCGTGAAATAGGAGCCGTCGACGGCGATGAAGTTGGCCTTGCTCTCGCCGGCCAGCGCCTTCGCGAGCAGCGTCTTGCCGGTGCCCGGCGGGCCCACCAGCAACACGCCGCGCGGCGCGGCGGCGCCCAGCTTCGCGTAGGCCGACGGATCGTGCATGAAGGCCTTCACGCGATTGAGCGCGGCCTTGGCCTCGTCGTTGCCGATGGCGTCGCTGAAGGTGGTCTCGGGGCGTTCCGACAGCGTCGATGCCGCGCCGCCCATGCCGGTCTGCAGGCGCATCAGCACGAAGAAGCCGATGCCCATCGTCGCGATGATGATCAGCGGAGACAGCATGTCGCCGAGCAGGTCGAGCAGGTGCTGGCTCTTCGTGCGCGGGTCGACGTCCACGCCCACCAGCGCGAAGCCTTGCGCGGCGCTGCGCTCGGCCAGCTTGTCGAGCGCGGTGCCGGCGCAGCCGAGCGTGCTGCAACCGGGCACGGTGACGCTGGCCCTGGTGCCGTTCTTGAGCGTGTAGAGCACGAGGCCCGGATGCCCGTTGGCCAGCGCGACGGTGGCCACCTGGCCGCCATCGGCCGCCTTGATGAGCTCGGACACGTTGCGCTGGTTCGCGAGCCACGCCTCGGGCGCCTTCTCGAACTGCAGCATCTCGGGACTCTTGCGCGCGTTCGTCTCGCGCGCGGCCTCTTGCGTGAGGAGCACGAAGCCGGCCATCACCAGCAGCACCGACAGCACGGCGACCGGGACACGGGAGTTGGCGCGAGCGCGCTTGAGAAGCTTCTTGAAGGCGGTCATGTGCGGGGGATGCCGTGAGGCAAAAGCAGTCCTCGATATCGGCCGATATCGAACCTCCATTGGAGCGCGGCCGCAACGGAAGTTCCAGCGGAAAAGCGGCGCTCCGACCGGCCAGATCGGGGTGGCAATAGTGCCTGCGACCGTCCCTGCTCGACAACAGGTGCGTGAACCAGGACCGTCCTGTCGAGTTCGACGGCACGGCACGATGAAAAGTCACACGCAAGCCGCGCCCCGCGCGCTACATTGAGTTCGACCGCTCGTTGCCCGGGCGGAACTACTCACACAAGGAGAGCGACATGGGTTTGCTGGATTCGATCGTCGGACAAGTCTCGGGCGCCCTGGAAAGCAGCGTCCCGGGTGGGCAGGTGCATCCGGGGCTGGTGGACGTCGTCTCGACGCTGATGACGCAGCCGGGCGGCCTGCAGGGGCTGATCGGCAAGTTCGAGCAGCAAGGCCTCGGCGGTGTCGTCTCGTCGTGGGTCGGCACCGGCCAGAACCTGGCCATCACGCCCGATCAGGTGCAGTCGGTGCTCGGCGAGCCGCACATCGCCGCCGTCGCCGCCAAGCTGGGCCTGTCGCCGGCGGACGTCACCAACCAGCTCGCCGGCCTGCTGCCGCACGCGGTGGACTCGGTGACGCCGGCTGGCGCCGTGCCGGAAGGCAATCTGCTCAATGAAGCGCTGAGCGCGTTCACGGCGCTGCGTCGTTAAGAGAACTTCGCCGCCAGGTCGACGCTGTCGCGCCGGCCCAGCGCGTCGAAGTGCTGCGCCAGCCAACGGACCGCGCTCGCGCGGCCGAGCTGGTGCAGCGTCTCGAAGAACTTGCCGTTGATCGCCAGCCGCGTCTCGCCGGCCAGGTGTTCGAGCGCGGGCCCCGCCTCGATCAGGTGGAAGCGCGCCTCGGGCGCGGCGGCGCTCCAGCGCCGCGGCAGCCACCAGCGCCGCGCGTGTCGCGCGCGCTCCGTGCGCTCGCGCACGATCGCCTGCATCTCGCGCCGGAAGGCGGCGGTGAACGCGATCTCGGCGACACGCGCCTGCAGCTCGCGCGCCGTGTCCGAGGGCTGGGTCGGCGGCCATTCCAGCGGTGACAGCAGCACCAGCAAGGTGTCGAGCGATCGGCCGCCTCGCAGCAGCGGAAATACCGCCGGGTTGCCGGCATAGCCGCCGTCCCAGTACGTGCAGCCGTCGATGCTGGGCGCGCGGAACACGGCCGGCAGGCAACCCGATGCCAGCACCGCGTCCACGCTCAGCTCGGGCGCACCGAACAGGCGCAGGCGACCCGAATCCGCGTGGGTCGCGGCGACGAACAGGCGAAACGGGCAATCCCGCCGCAGCCGCTCGAAGTCCACCTGGTCGGCCAGCAACTGGCGCAACGGGTTGACGTCCAGCGGATTGAATTGCGCCGGCGTCACGTAGTGCGCCCAGGCCATCCACAGCTTCACGGCCGGTGCCAGGTGGACGCCGCCGTCGGCGTCGTGACGCGTGACGCCCACCGGCATCGTGGCGGCCAGCGCCGTCCAGAAACGGCGCAACGCCGCCCGTGCGCCGTCGCGGCCGCCGGCCATCCAGCCTTGCGCCAGCACCACCGCATTCATCGCGCCGGCGCTGGTGCCGCTGAGGCCGTCGAACGCGACCCGGCCGTCTTCCAGCAACGCATCGAGCACGCCCCAGGTGAAGGCGCCGTGCGCGCCGCCGCCCTGCAGCGCGAGGTTCAGCAGGCGCGACGGGAACATCGTCGGGGCGGTCGTCGGTTCATCGCCCCATCTTCGTCCAGCCAGCAATCGCCCGTCGAAACCGGCGGGTATTCGCGACTTCTGCACGCCCGGACAGGGAGACGTGCCCGCGCGCTGGAAAACCCCGACTGGAAAACCCTTATAACTGAGCCCGATTCTTGCTGGTGTCTTACATCTGCTACGCTGCGCCCCGCGTTGGTGCAATCAAAAAAATGGGAACGTTCATGTCCGTCTCCTTCGTCCGGCACATCGTGCCGCTGGCGATCGCCACCGGTCTGGCCGCGACGGTCAGCGTGGGTGCCCAGCCGGCCGGTGCGAGCGGCCCGCAGGTGATGGGATGGGTGCCGGCCTACGGCATCGACGCGTCGATGAAGGCCCTCGCGGCCACGCCGGCGATCGGCCAGGCCATGACGCGCATCGGCCTGCAGTTCTGGAATCCGAGCGTGGATGGCAGAAGCCTGGCGTTCGCGCCGGTGGACGCCACCGGCAAGCCCGTGACCGCCGCCAACGTCAGGCAATTGACGCATTGGGCGCGCAGCCACGGCGTGCAGCCGCTGCTGACCGTCTACAACAACTCGCAGGTGGTCAACCGCTGGGATTGGGCGCTGGCGCGGCGCGCGTTCGTCGAACACCCGGACGAATTCAGCGCGGCGCTGGTAGCGGCGGTGGACCAGTGGGAGCTCGACGGCGTCGACCTGGACCTGGAAGGCGAAGGCGATTTCAGCGCCGACCGCGCGGCCTACGCTGCCTTCGTGCACCAGCTGTCCGCGGCCCTGAAGGCCAAGGGCAAGTTGCTCACCATCGACAGCTTCCACAGCCCGTGCGACAACGCGCCCAACATGCGCTGGTGGAGCGATTGGGTGGGCGACGTCGCCACCATCCACAGCATGGGCTACGAGGATCTGTATGAAGGCAGCAAGGCCAGCTTCACGCCCGAAGGCAAGCCCGTCTGCGAGGGCGGCGCCGCGCTGTTTCGCTACAGCTGGCAGATCGACTTCGGGCTGAAGGCCGGCTATCGGCGCGACCAGCTCGTGATGGGCATGCCGACCTGGGTCGACACCTGGGGCTCGGGCGGCATCGGCCCGGGCGTGGTCGACCACCTGCGCGAGGTGCGCGCGCTGGGCGCGGGCGTCGGGCTGTGGGACATGCAACTGGCCGCACCGGGCTGGGCCAGGCCCGCCACCTGGGAAGCGGTGCAGGCGTTGCGCCGGCCGGGCACCGCGCTGGCGCGGCGCCTGCCGGTCGTCGACCACGGCGCGCCGCGCAACGTGGCGTCCGACACGATGGTCGTTTCGGAGCGCACGACCATCGCAACACGCTTCAAGTCGTCGCCGGCAGCGGCCAAGTAACGCCGCATTGAAAAAACGACGGCGGCCCGCGGGCCGCCGTCGTCCATGTCAGCGCTACGCTGGATCAGCGACGGTCGCCGTCGTGGCCATGATCGTCATGACCGTGATCGTCGTGACCGTGGCCATGGTCATCGTGGTCGTGCCCGCGGTCATGGTCGTGGCCGCGATCGGGGCCGTCGCCGCGCTGGCGATCGTAGTGGTCGAAGCGGTGGTCGTGCGGGTAGCGCTGCACGTAGCGGTCGTGCACCCACTGCTCACGCACGAAATACACCGGCTGGCCGCAAGCGCCGTAGGCGGCGCAGTGATGTGCCCAGTCGTGCTGGTGCGCCTCCGGCACGTACAGGTAGATCGGGCGCTGCTGGATCGCGACCGGCGACGGGGCGATGATCATCGGCTGCGCGTACACGACGGGCGGGGGCGCGTAGACGACGCCCGGGCCACCGAAGTCGACGCGGCCATAGACGCCGGGGACGTTGATGTTGACGCTGGCGCCCACGGAAACCTGGGCTTGGGCAGCACCGCCGGCCAGGGCCGCGAGGGCGGCAACGGCGAGCTGGAGGTGGATCGTTTTCATGGTTCGTCTTCCTTCTGATGGGCTCGGGAGAGAGGGGATCATCTGCTGCAGCTACCTGTCCTGGCGCTGAAGCGGCGAGCTTGCCATTAGAACGGCTTGCGCTGCTGTGTCGTTGACGATAAAGAGGTAATCGGTCTTTACAAAGCCTCGTGCGCGAAGGCCCTCGCGGGCGGATTTTCGTCGTGCGACGCCTCGGATCGGCCTTGTCCGGCGCCGTTCTTCAACCCGGCAGGTGCATTTTTCCTCCGTTTGTGGCCTAATGCTGGGTTCGACCCCTTACAGCTTTCAAGACCGGATCCAATCATGGGCAACAAGATCGTTACCGAAGCCGACAAAAAGGCCACCCCGCGCGTGAAGCTGCCGATCGGCGTCACCGCCACCACTGGCAAGGGCCAGAAGCGCAGCCTGGAACGCGGCGCCCACACGCGCAGCAAGAAGAACCCGGGCAAGCGCGCTCGCCAAGGCTGATCCCGGGCCAGCCCGACAGGGCTGAAGCCGGTTCAGCCGCCAAGGCTGATCCCGGGCCAGCCGTTTCAGGCTGGCTTGCATCAGGCATTCGCGGCCCCGGCCCGGATGCACTTGCCGACATCGCACCAGATGCGTGACCAGGAGCCTTCGGGCTCCTTTGTTCGTTCTGTCGAAACGCGTCGCGTTGCGTCCCAGTTCTCCGTCGCAGCGCGTGCTGCGCCCTGAGAAACTGCACCATGCTTCGAATCACCGAACTGCGCCTGCCGCTGGATCATGCCGAGGACGCCCTGCGTCCGGCGATCGTGGCGCGCCTGGGCGTGCGTGATGCGGACCTGACGTCGTTCACCGTCTTCAAGCGCAGCTACGACGCTCGCAAGAGGACGGCCATCGTGCTGATCTACACCGTCGACTGCGTGCTCGCCGTCGACGAATCGGCCGTGCTCGCTCGCTTCGCGGGCGACGCGCACCTGCGCGTGACGCCCGACACCAACTACCACTTCGTGGGCCGGGCGGCCGACGGCTTCTTCGACGCCGCGTCCGCACGCCAACGCCCCATCGTCGTCGGCTTCGGGCCCTGCGGCATCTTCGCGGCGCTGATCCTGGCGCAGATGGGCCTGCGCCCCATCGTGCTCGAGCGCGGCAAGGAGGTGCGCGAGCGCACCAAGGACACCTGGGGCCTGTGGCGCCAGGGCAAGCTCGATCCGGAGTCGAACGTGCAATTCGGCGAAGGCGGCGCCGGCACGTTCTCCGACGGCAAGCTGTGGAGCCAGATCAGCGACCCGCGCCATCTCACGCGCAAGGTGCTGGCCGAGTTCGTCAAGGCCGGCGCGCCCGACGAGATCCTCTACGTCGCCAAGCCGCACATCGGCACCTTCCGCCTCGT
>FTKD01000936.1_pt1 | contig 24165 bp, 26 predicted proteins | sample 1658191 | NCBI WGS metagenome assembly FTKD01 (sample SAMEA3914808, study PRJEB12502) | metagenome | biome: forest; material: soil | place: Canada | collected 2011-08-03 | depth 0.3 m
GCGAGCGGCGGCCAACAGCCAACAGCCAACAGCCAACAGCCAACAGCCAACAGCCAGCGGCTCACCATTCACGGCGCCAGACGCTACGCGCCTGCTTCCCGCAGATCGGCGATGAAGCAAAAATAGGGCGCCTCCCGGCGCCCTCGATCGCTTACTTCGCCGCCGTTCGCAGCGGCGCGTTCTTCACGTACATGTCGAACCAGCGCACCATCTCGTAGATCTGCTGCTCCTGCGATTCCATCGCGGAGTACCAGTGCGGCTCGTGCGGCAGCATCACCAGGCGCGCGGTGCCGCCGTTGCCGCGGATGGCCTCATACAGCTTGGTGGCCTGCAGCGGCGTGGTGCCGGGGTTGGCGTCGTCCTCGCCGTGCATGATGAGGATGGGCAGCTTCATCTTGTCGGCCATGAAGAACGGCGACACCTTCGAGTAGACGTCGGGCGCCTCCCACACCGAGCGGCGCTCGCTCTGGAAGCCGAACGGCGTCAGCGTCTTGTTGTACGAGCCGCTGGTGGCCACGCCGGCGCGGAACAGGTCGGAGTGGGCCAGCAGGTTGGCCGTCATCAGCGCGCCGTGGCTGTGGCCGGTGACGCCCACGCGCTCGGGGTCGGTCACGCCCAGGCGCACCGCCTCGTCGACGGCCGCCTTCGCGTCGGCCACCAGCTGCGGCAGGTAGGTGTCGTAGGCCTTCTTGGGATCGCCGATCACGGGGAACGACGCGCGGTCGATGATGGCGTAGCCGGCCAGCAGCAGCAGCTGGTACTGGCGCAGGCGCGTGAACGTGGCCTGCGAGCCGGTGACCTGGCCGGCACTGGACGCGTCGGCGAAGTCCAGCGGATACGCGTACAGGATCGTCGGGACACGCGTGCCTTCCACGTAGCCCGGCGGCGTGTACAGCGTGAACGACAGGTCGATGCCGTCGGCGCGCTTGTAGGTGACCAGGCGCTTCTTGATGGCCCGCACCGCCGGCGTCGGATCCGGGATGTGGGTGACGGCGACGCGCGTGGAGTCGAGCGCCGCCTCGCCCGCGGGCGCGGACGCGATGGGCGCCGTGCCCAGCGTGCGCAGGTAGGCGTTGGGCGGGCTGGAGACCGACTGGTGCCAGGTGAGGAACCGGCGGTCGTCGTCGCCCGTGAAGCCGACGAAGCGCTCCAGCGAGTCGCGGTCGCTGCGAAACAGGCGCTCAGACCTGTTCGTCTTCAGGTCGAGGCGATCCAGGAACGGACGATCGCCGTCGGGCGACGCGCCGGTGCCCGCCAGCCACAGCGTGTCGCCCTGCATGCGGATGAGGGCCTGGCCGCTGGCCTGGATGCGATAGACCGGGGCGCCCGGGTCGGCGTACTTCTCGTCGCTGGAAAGATCCCACAGCACGCGCGGCGCGGCCTGCGGGTGGTCGACGTCCATCACCGACACGCGGCGCCAGTGGCGGTTCTCGTCGTACTCCTCCATCAGCGCGGTGTCGGTGCGCTCGGTCCAGGCGAAGCCCGTGAAGCGCTGCGTGGTGCGCGTGATCTCGGTGGCCGGCGCGGTGAACGGCGCCTTCTGCAGCATGACCTTGTCGCGCTGCGGCACGCTCACCTTCCAGTCGCCGCCGTCCAGCGCCTCGGCCCAGATCAGCGTGGCCGGGTCGGTGGGACGCCAGGAGAACTCACGCGGCCCGGTGGGCACGCCGGCCACCGGCACGCGGTCGGTCAGCGGGATCGACGCGATGGTGGTGGACGTCACCGCGTTGCGCCTGGCGATGTTCCACACCTGCACCTCGCGCGGGAAGCGCTCGTGCGTGGTGACGTAGGAGTACGGCTTGTGCAGCGCGACCACCAGCAGGTGCTGGCCATCGGGCGCCGGCTCGACGTCCTCGATGTTGCCCGGCGTGCCCACGCGCGTGACCGCCAGCGTGGCGGCGTCGACGAGGGCCACCTGCGAGCGCGCGTACCAGTCGAACAGGTCCTCGTCGTGCGGGTTCTTCAGCGTGTCGCGGGTCTCGTAGGTGCTGCTCTCGCCCTTGCCCGAACCCGTCTCCTGGATGCTGGGGCCGGGCGGCACCAGCGGCTCGGCCGGCGGCGCGCCCATGTTGTCGGGCACCAGCTTGACCAGCAGCGCGCGGCGGTCGGGCATCCATTGCAGGGCGCCATCGAGCATCGGGTTCAGGCGCACGCCGGGCACCTTGCGCAATGCGCCGGTGCTTGCGTCGCCGATCCACAGCTCCACGGCGTCGTGCGCCGTGTTGGCGAACGCGAAGCGCTTGCCGTCGGCCGACCACCAGGGCCGGCCCGTGCAGGCGCCCGCCGGCAGGGCGACCGGGGTGACCGCGCCGGACGGCACGCTGACCAGCTGGAATGCCGTGGCGCACGGGGTGACGCCGTAGCCGCCCGGGGTGTCGTGCTTGCTGTGGTTGGCGATCTCGACGCGCGAGCCGGCCAGCTTCAGGTACGGCGCGGCCACGCGCGACATCGGCGGGAACGCCTGGGTGGTGACCAGCAGCATCGCCTGGCGCGTGGGGCTGACGAACGCCCCGGGCGGCTCGGGCGCGTGCAGCACGTCGAGGATGTTCTTGGGCGGCTGGTCGTAGCCGTGCGGGGCGGAGGCCGCGGACGGCGCCGTGGCGGCCGAGGCCAGGCTGGCGGCCAGGGCCGCGATCAGGGCCGGCACGACGTGGCGGACGATGGCAATGGGCATGAAACGGAATCCTTCGCTGCAAGGGTTTCGAAGCGCCGGCCCCGGTCGACCTCGTGGGCCGGCCGGGCATGGCCGGTGCAGCCGTCGACTATGGCACGGCCGGACCACCGCGCCGGCCAGGGATGTCACCGTTGCCGGCGCTATGCTGCGGCCATGAACCACGCTCTCGACGCCCTGCGCGATCGCCTGCGCGCTTTCGCGCTCGAGCGCGACTGGGGCCAGTTCCATTCGCCGAAGAACCTGGCCTGCGCGCTGTCGGTGGAGGCCGCCGAACTGCTGGAACATTTCCAGTGGATGAACGAGGCCGACAGCCGCGCGCCCGAGGCGGCGCAGCGCGAGGCCATCGCGCTCGAGGCCGCCGACGTGCTGCTGTACCTGATCCAGCTGGCCGACCAGTTGGACATCGACCTGCTGGCGGTGGCCGATCGCAAGATCACGCTGAACGCGGCGAAGTATCCGGCGGCGACCGCCCGCGGCAGCAGCCGCAAGGCCGGTCGATAAGGCCCTTCCGCTGTCTCTTTTTCGCACGATCGTTCGCTGCGCGCGGCCAGCGTGTCGCGGCACTTGCCGCAAGCTGAACCAAACCGTTGCCCGCAGGGGTATCCGGCCCCCGTGCGCGTGCACCTCGAAGAGGCACGGCGAAAGGCGTTCGCGCACGTCCTGACGCCCGGTGAGCGTGCCGACGCCGCGTTTCAACGCGGAGGGCGTAGTTACCCTTCACCAAGTTTGGGGGGAAAGCCCCGCATTGAGGCCGGAATGGCACCTCGATGGGGCAAAGTGCGGGTTCATTCCTATGTCGGTGCGAAACCCCGCTGGCTACCATTTCAATCATTAAATAGAACGGTCGTTCTATTTTAGGAAGAGAGCCACCGACACCCGCTGTCGACCCCTCTCGCAGCGAATCGGAGTCACCCGTGGTCGTCGTTCCCATGTCCCAGCTCAGCGCGTTCAAGGCGATGAAGGACGGCTTTGCACAGCGCGGTCTCGACTTGTCCGGCATCCTCGCGGAGGCCGGCCTCAACCCCGATCCCAACGAGACGGTCGACGCCGAGCACCTGGCCGACATCTTCTCCGCCGCCTGGGGCGCCGCGGTCGCCAAGACCGGCGATCCGGCCATCGGCCTGGCGCTGTGTCCGCGCCAGCCGCTGATCGGTCTCGGCTCGCTGTCCAGCCTGATCCTGTCGGCGCCCGACCTGCGCAGCGGCCTGCAGCGCATGGCGCGCTACACCAGCCTGATCTCGCCCACGACGTCCATCGGCATGGACATGCCGTCCACCAGCGTGGGCATGCACGTCGACCAGGACGCCTGCCGCATCACGCTGCGCATTTCGGCCGGCAAGATGGCCGTGCCGCAGCAGCGCTATGACTTCATGGCGGCCACCTTCCTCAAGGGCATGTACTGGCTGATCGGCGAGAAGGTGACGCCGCTGCGCGTGCACCATCCCTACGCCGCGCCGGCCGATCCCACCCCGTGGGAGACCGCGTTCGGCTGCCCGGTGCACTTCGGCGCCGCGGCCTTCGTCATCGAGCTGCCGCTGTCGGCCCTCGACCAGCCCTTCCCCACCTCCGACCCCACCGTGGGCGAGATGTGCGAGCGCATGGTGGCCCAGCTGGCCGCGGAACAGGGCGGCTGCATCACGGCGCGCGTGCGCCAGGCGCTGATGCAGCTGATCGCCAAGGGCGACCCGCGCCGCGAGCTGGTGGCCGCCACGCTCTGCATGAGCGAACGCACGCTGCAGCGCCGCCTCACCGAGGAAGGCACCAGCTTCATCGAGCTGGTGGACGACACCCGCCGCGAGCTGGCGCAGCGCTACTTCGTCAACGGCGCCTACAGCCCGACGGAAATGAGCTTCGCGCTCGGATTCTCCGATCCCAGTAACTTCTACCGGGCCTGCAAACGTTGGTTCGGACGCACGCCGAATACTCTTCGCTGTGCCGCCTGATATTGATTTTCAATTTTCCCGTACGATGCCTGCTTGAATATCTTCCAGGCAATTTCGATGGGGCCTCGCGGCTCCATTTTTATTTACTGGAATATTCTCTCCAAACTCCCCGGACTGGCCCAGCAAGCCACCTCCGCCCGACGCCACGCGGGTTAGTACGTAAGGGCTTGCTGGCTTCGCTTTTCACAGGCTGGAGAGGCATTCCGCGGCGGCGTGGAGAACCCGGACGGACCCCCCAAGACCTAGGGTAGACACTCTCCAACACTGGATTCGCAAGCCATGGCCTTGGCTCGGCAAGTCAGTGCGACGGGGGAAGAAGCCGACCATAGTTGCGGCACGCGCTTCAAAACGGTTTCAGCGGCGGCAGGCTCCTCATCCGAGGAGTCGACGAGACCCGGGGCAAAACCCCTGGTGCAGAAACCTGGATGGTCGCGAGGGGTTTACAAGTTCGATATTCATAGACTAATTCTGGAGAGACATCAAATGAACATGCTCAAGCTCACCGCCGCCGCCGCTCTGGTCGCCGCTTCCCTGTCGGCCTCGGCCATGTCGTCCATCGCCGACGAAGACCTGAGCGCCGTTGCCGGCCAGGACGGCGTGTCGATCGCTGCCAACCTGAACATCAACATCGGCTCGTTCACCTACACGAACACGACCGACAACAACGCTTCGGTGAACTTCAACAACATCTCGATCAAGGGCCTGATCGCGATGACCGTCGACGTCGTCAGCAACGCCACGTTCCAGGCGGACGTCACGGCCGCCGGCAACCTCGGCGGCCCGGGCGTCGGCGCCGCGCTGCTCGGCGAACTGAACACGACCGCGGGCTTCGGCATGGCCGCCGGCGGCACGGACGTCGTCCAGTTCGCGTTCCCGACGATCGGCGCCGTGGCTCACGCCTTCTCGCCCACGATCACGGTCGGCAGCATCACGATGTCGGGTTCCACCGCGTCGTTCGGCTCCGTCGCGCTGAAGAACTTCGACCTGCAAGGCACCACCGTCTGGATGTGGGCTCACTGATCTGGCCTGACGTCTTCAAACTCACTTCGGAAGAATCCACATGAACATGCTCAAACTCACTGCCGCCGCCGCCCTGGTCGCCGCTTCCCTGTCGGCTTCGGCCATGACCACCATCGCCGACGAAGACCTGAGCGCCGTTGCCGGCCAGGACGGCGTGTCGATCGCTGCCAACCTGAACATCAACATCGGTTCGTTCACGTACACGAACACGACCGACAACCACGCTTCGGTGAACTTCAACAACATCTCGATCAAGGGCCTGATCGCGATGACAGTCGACGTCGTCAGCAACGCCACGTTCCAGCAAGACGTGCTCACCGCCGGCGGCACCACGCTCGTGGCGCCCGGCGTCACGGCCGGCCAAGCCCTGGTTTCCGAGCTGAACGCCACCACCGGCTTCGGCATGACCGCCGGCGGCACGGACGTCGTCCAGTTCGCGTTCCCGACGATCGGCGCCGTGGCTCACGCCTTCTCGCCCACGATCACGGTCGGCAGCATCACGATGTCGGGTTCCACCGCGTCGTTCGGCTCCGTCGCGCTGAAGAACTTCGACCTGCAGGGCACCACCGTCTGGATGTGGGCGCACTGATCTGACGAGTCGTGAAAGCGACTACTTCGTAGTCACTTTCGACAAACTCGACGCAAGGCCCCGTGAATAGTTCACGGGGCCTTTTTTACCGGCCCTGGAACTTCCCGCGAGCCCCGGATAATCGCCTGCCCGGTACAGACCGTACAGGATGTCCCGTCGCCGCGCCTGGAAACCATGAAGTCCTTCTCAGACAACTTTGCCTGCCTTGGTTTCGCCACCCTGCTGCTGTCCTCGGCGCCGGCCGGTGCACAAGGCGTTCCGCTCGATGACAAGGCGCTCTCCGGCGTCTGGGGCCAGGCCCTGCTGGACCTGGCTAACACGTCGCAAGGCGGCTACGACTTCTCGCGCCTGACGCTCAATGCCGACGTCACGCTGTCCGCCACGCTGACCGGCCTGAAGCTGGGCACGCATGCCGATGGCACGTCTGACATCAACATCTCCCAGCTCAACTTCGGCCGCAGCGACCTGACCGACGCCTCGCGCACCGTCGCCATCACCAACCCGTACTTCGAATGGGTCTACTCGGGCGCCGCCGGCAGCGCGGATCGCCAGGTGGTGGGCATGCGCGTGGGCTTCGGCGGCATCGCGGGCGACGTCGGCCTGACGATGAACACCGTCAGCGGAACGCTGGCCGTCAACACGGATTCGGGCCTGCTCACTTCCAGCGGCTCGCAACAGACCTCGCTCACGGGCTGCTCCGGCTCCTGCAACCTCGCGCTGAACCAGGTCGGCGGCGTGACCGCCGGCGACAGCAACGGCGCCAGCCGCGACTTCTTCCTGTCCATCCTCAAGAGCGCGGTCACGTGGCCGACGACGGACGCCGGCGTCGGCGCGTCGGCGCAGGCGCAGGCCGGTTTCTGGCTGAACTGGACCGACCGGCTGAAGGCGATCAACACCACGGGCATCGTGCCCCCCAACATTCCCAAGATCGGGCCCTGATGTGCGGCGCCATGGCCCGCGCGCTGCAGATCGCCGGCACCGCGAGGTGCACGGCGAGTCGAACGGTGCGGCTAACCAGACTCTGCATCGGCGCCGTCGCGGCGCTCGCGGCCTCGGCGGGCGCCCCGGCATGGGCGCTCGAAGAGCCCGCCAAGGGCACGCACATGACGGCGCTGGAGGACGACGAACTCGCCACGGTGCGCGGCGCCGACGGCATCGCGTTCAACCTGAACAACTACTCGTTGCTCAGCAGCGCCACCGATCCGCTGTCCCTGACCTACCTGTCGCCCAACGGCAGCTCGCTGACGCTGTCACGCCTGGACCTGTCGCGAACGGACGACGCCGACGCGTTCGCCGATCCCTATCAGCTGTCGCTGGTCTCGCGCCCCGGCCTGTCCGACATGATCAGCCTGAGCTTTCCGCTGAACACCACCGGATCGCAGCTGTGGTCGCTGACGGCCGACTTCGCGAACTGCGACGCCGTGACCGCGGGGGTGTGCACCGGCACCGACTTCCTGGGCGGCACCTTGCAGGTCCAGGGCCTGGCCCTGCGGGGCGGCGGACTGACGATCGCCCCGACCACGCTGGCCGACACCCAGGGCATCGCCTTCGGCTTCGGCACGCAGATCGACATCGGCAGCCTCGCCGTCTATTCGCGCGGCCGCACCGCCGGCGACACGACCAACACGATCGACACCAGCGACGCCTTGACGGTCACGGGCATCCACCTGGCGGACGCGACCACCGGCGGCCCGTGGATGCTGGCCGACCTGGACAAGCATCCGGGCCTGCTCAACGCCCAGACCGACGCGACCGGCTCCTATCTTCACCTGCAGATCGGCTGGCCGACCACCGCCGATCCCGTGCCCGCCGCGGCCCTGCGCATCGACAACATCTCGTTCACGAACACGACGGCCGGCGTCGCCACGACGACCAACCTGGGCTCCGCCAGCATCGCCTCGCTGCAGATCAACTACGTCGACATCAAACTCCGGACCGGCCCCTGAGCTGCCGCCCATGAAACATCGCACCCTCATCGCACTTGCATTCGCGCTGGCCACGGGCCACGCCGTCGCGGAGAAGAAGCCGCTGGACGACGACGAACTGCGCGGCGTGTCGGGCCAAGGCATCTCGATCGCCGTCCACCTCGTGCTCAATGGCGGCCTGCTGACGGGCCAGACTATCGACAGCCGGATCTCGGCGGGGTTCACGGTCGCAGGCGTCACCACCTACGCGATCGTGCAGAACTTCGGCGGCGAGCTCGATCTGTTTCCCGTCACGCTGGACACGAACACCAAGGCGGACGGCACGGCCTACATCTCCATCGGCATGCCGGCCGCGCTCTATGCCAGGGATTTCGGCGCGCGCGCGATCGGGGTCCAGACGGACGCCAACGCGCCGATCACCAACAGCCTCGGCTCCCTCCTCCTCAATGGTTCCGCCACGATGACGGGCCAGCTGAACGTGTGGGCCAAGTAGGCCCGCGCCCGAAGAAAGTCGGCACATGCTCCTGATCCTCCTCGGCGCCGTCGCCGCCGCCATCCTCGGCGGCGGCATCCTGTCGCGCCATGAACCCCTGAACCACCCGCCGCTCGAATACGAGCTCAACATGTCGAGCGTCAACGCCAGCCAGGCAGTCGAGCCCGTGCAGGTCTTTCCCAACCAGTACTTCAAGTACCGGCACATCGTCCACCAGGCGTTCGACTACAGCTGCGGCTCGGCCGCGCTCACGACGATCCTCGAATTCCACCTCGGGCTGGCCGTCACCGAGAAGGACGCGATGGAAGGGATGCTGGAGCACGGCGAGAAGGAAAAGATCATCGCGCGGCGCGGCTTCTCGCTGCTGGACATGAAGCGCTACGTCGCCACCCTGGGCAGCGACAGCGGCGGCTTCCGCGCGGACATCAACGACCTCGCCAAGCTCGATCAGCCGGCGATCGTCCCCATCGACTACGCCGGCTTCAAGCACTTCGTGGTCGTCAAGGGCATCCGCGACGGCCGGGTCTACATCGCCGATCCGTCCGCCGGCAACATCGCCTTCTCGGTCGAGGAGTTCACGGGCTTGTGGGACAAGGGCACGCTGTTCGTCATCTATCCGTCCAAGACCCGCCCCGTGGTGCAATCCAGCCTGCGGCTCACCGACGATGAAATGGGCGCCATCTCGCCCGATCTCGTGCGCGCGGACATCGCTCTGCGCCCCGTGGACAACCGTGATGCGCTGGAACGCGCAGTGCAGTCCGGCCTCGGCAATCTTCAATTCAAACGTCAATGAACATGAAATCGGCAGACCGCAATGCCCTTGCCCTGGCCGTCGCGAGCGCACTCCTGTGCGCCAGCGTCGCCGTCCAGGCACAGCCCGACACCCAGCCTGCCACCCCGACGCCTGCCGCACCCGATGCACCGGCGTCCGCGCCTGCGCCGGCCGCGCCCGCCGATGCCCGCGACGCGCTCAAGCAGCAAGCCGGCGACGTCGACCAGGCGACGCTGCTCAAGGACACGCTGACCAAGACCGACCGCCAGTACTCGCTGCTCAAGAGCGGCCGCACCGCGGTCAACTACAGCCTCAACTACACGTACATCGGGTCCCAGGCGATCGACCAGGGCCTCGATTCGACCGGCGCCATCGACCTGTTCAAGATCGAGAACACGCGCTCGCACACGATCACGAATTCGCTGTCGCTCGATTTCGGCCTGTTGGACAACGTGACGATCAGCGGCACGCTGCCCTTCGTCAGCAAGTTCACGCAGAGCAACGAGTTCGGCGGCGTTGCCAACGGCATCGGCGACCTCAGCTTCGGCGCCCGCTATCAGCCATTCGTCCAGAGTCCCACCGGCCCGACGTTCACCTTCACGTCGCAGCTGAACCTGCCCACGGGTCGCAGCCCGTTCAAGACGATCGAGGGCGCGAACCTGTCGACCGGCGCCGGCTACGGCTCGGCCACGCTGGGCGTCAACGCGTCGCAGGTGTTCGATCCGGTGGCGTTGTTCGGCTCGCTGAACTTCACGCTGGCCAAGAGCGTCGACAACCTGAACCAGTACCGGTCCGCGGACGGCTCCGTCATGACCGGCCTGCGCCCCGGCAAGAGCCTGGGTTTCGGTGCGGGCTTCACCTACGCGCTCTCGTACAACGTGTCCACCAGCGTCTCCTTCCAGGAAACCGTCACCACGGATTCGTACATCACCTACATCCCGTCGGGCGGCACGTCGACGACGCGTCCGACCACGATGCAGGTCGCCGCCATCCTCAACTTCGGCCTGGGCGTGCGCCTGAGCCCGAAGACCACGGTCAATCTGACCGCAGGCGTTGGCCTGACCACGGATTCGCCCGACTTCAGCCTCGGCCTCAGCGTGCCGCTGACCTTCTCCTGGTTCTGATGCCATGAGCGTGCTCTCGACGACGTGCTCCGCGCGCCGCCAGGCGCCCCTGGTCCGCTTCCCGATGAAGGCGGTCGCCGGCGCGCTGCTGACCGCCTTCGCCGCCGCATCGGCGCAGGCGGCGCTGACCGAGAACCTGGCCGTCAGCCCCGTCGCGATGTCGCTCGGCAACGCGGTGACGGCCGATCCCCCGGGACTGGACTCGATCCACTTCAACCCGGCCGGCCTCGCCAAGATCCAGGCCGATACGCGCTCCGACACGATCTTCGGCGCCGTGCTGCGCACCACCGCCAGCTTCCACCAGCCGGCCGGCTTCGACATCGGCGGCTTCACGCAGGACCCGCTGGACGGCACCACCTCGTCGCACAACAAGCAGGCGATCTTCATTCCGATCGCCGGCGTGCCGAGCCCGCGCATCCCGCTCGCGGTGGCCGCCGGCCTGGGCCTGGCCTGGCACAACGAAGGCTCGCCCTGGACCTTCGCCACCGCCACCTACGTCCCGCAGGCCGTCGGCATCGATCGCACCAAGAACCCGGACGATCCGGCGCGCTTCGACGGCAAGCAGGTGGTGATCCAGCGCCTGGTCTATCTGTCGCCGTCCGTCGGCTACAAGGTCAACGACCAGTTCAGCGTCGGCCTCGCGATCCCGATCGCGCACCAGGGCTTCGCGCTGGACACCGACATGCGCTTTCCCAACAAGCTGCTGGGCATCATCGGCAAGCTGCAGGACGCCTGGTGCGGCAACAACGGCAACCCGCTCGACACGCTGGGCTTCGGCCTGTGCGGCACCGACTCCAGCGGCAAGCAGAGCGGCCGGCTGCGGCCGTTCGACAGCATCGGCGCGATGCGCTTCGCGGGCACGTCGCCCGCCGACGTGACCTTCAACATCGGCGCCCTGTGGCAGCCCATGGACGAACTCGGCTTCGGCGCGGTCTACCAGTCGGGCTCGAAGACGGTGATCACCGGCACGTACAACTTCCACGCCCAGCCGATGCTGCCGGAGTTCGTGCGCCACATGTACAGCTCGCTGTTCGGGCCCATCGTCGCCTCGGTGTTCGGCTTCCCGACGTCGATTCCCACCGACCAGGGCGGCAACTTCACGATGGTGATGCCCACGCCGGCACACTTGCAGCTCGGATTCAAGTTGAAGCCGATCACCGGCGTGCAGTGGAACTTCGACGCCGGCTGGACCGACTGGGGCAAATGGAACCAGTTGACGTTCCAGTTCGACCGCACCATCAACCTGCTCGAGATGGCGCGCATCTTCGGTCAGGCCGACTCGACCAAGCTGGTCATCCCGCGCGGCTACCGCAGCGTCTGGAGCTACGGCACCGGGCTGCAGTTCGACGTCACGGACGCGATCAAGCTGCGCCTGGGCTACGAGCCGCGCAAGAGCTCCGTGCCGACGAACAAGATCGACCTGATCGCGCCGATGCCCGACCTGCCCGTCAAGAGCCTGGGCCTGAGCTACGTGATGAAGGACGGCATGAAGCTCGAGACCGGCTTCAGCTACGCCAAGGGTCACTTCAACGTCCCGGCCAATACCGACTGCAACCTGAACTGCGACAACTTCTTCAACGTGATCTACAACCCGTACGCGGGTCTCGACGTCTCCGGTACCCTGGTACTGCGCTATTTCGGCCTGAAGATCACGCAACCTTTCTGACGAGCAACCATCCCGCCATGCAAGCACTTCGCCCCACCCTCGCACGTATCCTCCTGTCCGCCGCCCTCGGCCTGTCCTCGGTCGCACACGCGCAAGGCGCCGCGCCCGACGCCGAGAAGCAGAAGCTGATCGACCGCATCCTCGTGCTGTTCCATCCCGAGAACGCCGTCCTGATGGCGGTGCAGCGCCCGGCCACCGAAACGATGCAGAAGTCCGCCATCGCGCTGCAGACCGCGCACGTTCCCAAGGAGCGGGTGGACAAGACGCTCAAGGACATCGGCACCGACGTCCAGAAGTACATCGACACCGCGACGCCGCTGGCCGTCGCCAGCGCGAAGAAGAACGTGGGGCCGGCCGTGGCGCCGCTGTTCGCGCAGAACTTCACCGTCGATGAACTGCGCCAGATCATCGCGCTGCTCGAATCGCCGGTGAAGGCCAAGTTCGACAAGCTGGTGCCGCAGATGGAAGACGCCGTCGGCCAGAAGGTGAAGGCCGAAGTCGCGCCCGAGATCAACAAGGAAATCCAGACCATGAACGAGTCGGCCGGCACCAAGCTGCGCGTGGCCGCGACGCTGAACTGACGATGTCCGCCACCCGCTCGCTCGCCGCCCTGGGCACGCTGTTCGCGCTCGTCGCCTGTGGTGGCGGGGGCGGCGGCAGCGCGACGCCCGCACCGCCCCCCAGCGGTTCCTCGAAGGCCGTGCTGAGCGTCGCGCTGGCCGGCGGCGCCAGCCCCGGCATCGATCACCTGTGGGTGACCGTGACCGGCTTCGCGATGCACGCCGATCCGTCGAAGGTCTACGGGGACGGCGACGCGGGCTGGGTGGTCGAGACGCTGGCCGCGCCGGTCACGCTGGACCTGGCCGGCGCCAGCCTGTCGCAGGGCCAGTCGGTGTCGCTGCTCAAGCAATCCGTCTCGGCATTGGGCACCTACTCGCAGTTGCGCCTGCTGCTGGCCACGCCCGACCCGAACACGCCGCTGGCGGCCTCGGCGACGGCCGCCGGGCTCACGTTCAACGACCAGGTGCAGTACACCGACGCGAGCGGCACCCACGTCGTGCCGCTGGAGCTGCCCGACACCTTGTCCGGCATCCGCCTGCTCACCCCCTTCAATCTCGGCAACGATGCGACGACGCCGCTCGCCATCGAGTGGAACGCCGACTCCTCGCTCGTGCGGCGCGCTGCGGCCGGCGGCGCGGACCGGTTCACGCTGCGCAACGAGCTGCAGCTGTACAACCAGCAGCTGCTCACCGCGCTGGGCGACGGCAACCTGCAGATCGACGGCAGCATCTTCGACTCGATCTCCGGGCAACTGGACACGACGAACTTCTGCACCGGCGCGAGCCACGTCGGCTGCATCCACGACGTCGTCGCGAGCGCGACCAGCATCTCGTCGGACAGCCGCTTCCATCAGGACGTGCGCAGCGTCAACGTGAGCGCGAGCGGCAGCTTCCTGCTCTACCCGCTGCCCAGCGAGTCGCTGTACGACGTGGTGATCCGCGGCGGCAACATGCAGACGATCGTCGTGCACAACGTGTTCGTCGATCCGACCGGCCTGCTCAAGCCCGCGCCGACCGCGCTCAGCAGCGCCGCCACGCCCATCGTGCCGGTGCTCGACACCAGCGAGCGCGCCGTCACCGTCACCAACGCGCTCATGCCCGCCGGCAGCCGCGTGTTCTTCGGCCAGACCGTCACCGGCAGCGGCGGCGGCAGCAACGCGGCCGACATCCCCTATGCGATCGCATCGGGCACGGCCGATCCGGCGACGGGACTTCTACTGTCCCCGGTGACGCTGCCCGGTGGCCCGCTGCACTATGCGACATTCGACGAGACCAAGGACGGCAACGGCGTGCCGCCGGCCTTCACCACGGTGACGCCGGCCGAAGGGCTGGCCGCGTGGACGGTGTGGTCGCAAGGCACGCTCGCGACGACGACCAGCGCGTCGACCGCCCTCGCGGCCGCCGCGACGACCGTGGCCGCTCCCGCTGCGGCGGCCCGCACGGAATTCGTCGCGGGCACGTTGACCGTGGCACTGTCCGGCACGTCCAGCAACAACGCCGACCACGCCGAGCTGATCGTGGCCAACGACGGTGGCACGGTGAGCATCACGGACGTGTCGTCGCTGATCGCGTCGCACGGGGGCTCCGCCACGGTGAGCGTTCCCAGCGGCCCGTCGACGAACGCGCCGGCCGCGGCCATCTACGGCGTCGCGCTGCGGACGTGGGTGGGGGGAGCGGACGCGACGACCGCACGCTGGTCGCGCACGACGACGCCCGTCGATCTCTCGGCGGCTACCAGCGCGAACGTCGCCCTGATCCTGCCGTGAATCGCCCGCGCCGCCTTGCGGCCTTCAGTGCTTGTTCTGGATCGCCGGGAGGCTGGGCAGCGTCGGCAGCGTGAACAGCAGCGGGAAGGGCAGCACCGGCAACGTCACGTTGCTGGCGATCGGCGCCAGCGCCGAGCCCAGCGTCAGCAGCGTCTGGGTGATCTTCAGCGTCGCCTGCAGGCCCGTCGCGGCCGTCAGCAGGCGCTGCTGCGCCATCTCGCGATCGAGACCCTGGAGGCCGTCGACCGCGAGCGAGCCCGGGGCCGCCACGGCGTCGGACGACGCCGAAACGGCGCTGTTGCCCTGCTCCTGCGTCGTGAGCGCGCCGAGTGCGGTCAGCGTCGGCTCGCTCAGTCCGCGGCCGTAGACGTCCGACATCTCCGTCTCGCTCAACGCATGCAGTTCGCCGGATGCAGCGAGTGCGCCAGAGGACGACAGTGCAAGAGCGCCAGCCAGGGCGAGGCCAAGAGGGATGCAGCCAGCGTTCATTCGCGTCTCCAGTCCGGGGTCGGTTGCGGCTGCGGCCGGATCCGAACAACGGGCTCGGGAAGCAGCGCTTGCTGTCTCTTCGACAGGACGCCTTGACGGATGAGCCGCGCGCAGGCCGAGCTTCGAGAACTAGTTCACGCAGGTCGACGCGGGCATCAACGCAGGAGCGCGAAGCTGACCAGCCAATGCGTCGCCACGAAGTCGCCGCCGGTGACGTGGGGCCAGGCGGCCTGCCAATGCGCCTGCGCGGTGCGTGCGAAACGCTCGCGCAAGCTCGCGGGCACGCCGCTCGCGCACGCCAGCGCGCGCAGGCACCACGCGCGCGACAGGTTCAGGCCGTCGAGGTGCACCAGCTGGCCATCGGTGCGATCGCCGACGATCGCCGGCGTGTCCCAACGCGCGAGCGCGTCGCCGGCCGGCGCGAAGCGCGTCCACCAGGCGTCGAAGCCCGCGCCGAGCACGCGCTGCATCAGCAAGGCCTCGCAAAGCCCCGGCGACAGGAAATCGGTGCCGCTCGGCTCATACAGGGCGGGGTATGCCTCGTCGCTGCCGAACCACGTGGTCGCCGCGCGATCGATCGCGTCGCGCAAGCCGGTGTCGCCGACGGTCGACGCATGGTCGCGTGCCAGCAGCAAGGCGAACGCCGAGTTCGCATGCGTGCCCGCGCGCACCGGGTAGTGGCTCTGGCGCAGGAAGATCGCGAAGCGACGCGCGATCTCGTCGGCCAGCGGACGCAGTGCCGCGGCCCAGCGCGCGGTGGCATCGTCGCGGCCGGCCTGCGCGTGGAGTTCGGCCTGCAGCTTCAGCAGCCACGCCCAGCCATAAGGCCGTTCGAAGCTCGCGCGCCCGGGCGTTCGCAGGTAGGCGAGCTCGCGTGCCACGAGCTCGGGTCGCACGTGCGCGTCGAAGCGCCGCGCGATGGCGTCCGCGGCCGCCAGGCCGGGCACCAGCGCGCGCAGCCGCAGCAGCGACCAGTGCATGTGCACGCTGGAATGCCAGTCGAAACAGCCGTCGAAGACCGGGTGCATCTGCTGCGGCAATGCATGGTCGCCCGCGTCGAGGATCAGGTGATCGAGCTTGTGCGGAAAGCGCTGTGCCAGCACCGCCAGTGCGCAATCGGCCAGCGCATCCGCGCTCGAATGGATGTCCTGGTCTGCGGTGTTCGAGGTCATGGCGTCGATTCTGCGACAGGGCACCCGTCTTCAGCTTGTCGTCAGGCCCGCGCCGCCCCCCGAACTTCATCCTGGGGATGGCGACGCTCGAGTGCGGGTGATGTGATCCGCAGCAACGAGTCGAGCCGGTCGACCCGCCCGCAAAGGATCGCCATGGAGCCGTTTCTCGCCGAGATCCGCATCACGAGCTTCGCGTTCGCGCCCAAGGGCTGGGCGCTGTGCAACGGGCAGTTGCTGCCGATCAACCAGAACCAGGCGCTGTTCTCGCTCCTGGGCACGACCTACGGCGGCAACGGCACCACCAACTTCGCGCTGCCCAACATGCAGGGCCGCGCGCCGATGCATTTCTCGGGCCCGCATCCGCTGGGCCGGTCGCAAGGCGAGGAGACGCACACCCTCACCGCCGCGGAGATGCCGACGCACGTGCACGCGCTGCGGGCCTCCGGCAAGACGGCCGCGTCCTCGTCGCCCAATGCGGGCGTGCTGGCCGCACCCGGGCGCGGCGCCACGCCGGCCTTCGCCGCGGCCACCAGCCTCGTGCCGTTGAACCCGGCGGCCATCGCCTTGTCCGGCGGCGGCCAGCCGCACGAGAACCGTCCGCCCTACCTCGCGCTGAACTTCGTCATCGCGCTGCAGGGCATCTTCCCGTCCCGCAATTAGCGAGGCCCCATGTCCAATCCATTTGTCGGCGAGATTCGCCTGTTCGCGGGAAACTTCGCTCCGCAGGGCTGGGCGTTCTGCGACGGGCAATTGCTCTCGATCGCGCAAAACGAGGTGCTGTTCCAGCTGATCGGCACCACCTACGGCGGCGACGGCCAGAACACGTACGCGCTGCCCGACCTGCGCGGGCGCGTGCCGGTGCACCAGGGCAACAACGGCCAGTCCAACTACATCGTCGGCCAGGAAGGCGGCACGGAGACGGTCACGCTCGCCCCGGGCCAGATGCCGCAGCACACGCACGCGATGCTCGCGAGCACGTCGCCCGCCAGCATCACGCACGGGCCTTCCGAGGTGCTCGGCAGTTCGACGGCGATGAATTTCTACGGCACCGGCGCGCCCAACATGGCGATGGACCCGAACGCCGTGACAAAGGTCGGCAGCAGCCTGCCGCACGAGAACATGCCGCCGTTCGTCGCGCTCAACTACATCGTGTCGATGTTCGGCATTTTTCCTTCGCAAAGCTGACTGGAGCCCGACGATGTCCGATCCTTTCGTTGGCGAGGTCCGCATGTTCAGCGGCAACTTCGCGCCGCTCGGCTGGGCGTTCTGCAACGGCGCGGTGCTGCCGATCTCGCAGAACACCGCCCTGTTCTCGCTGCTGGGCATCAACTACGGCGGCGACGGCCACACCACGTTCGCGCTGCCGAACCTGCAGGGGGCGTTTCCGATCCATGCCGGCGGCAGCGGCGCCGGCCCGGGCCTGAGTCCGCGCAGCGTGGGCGAGACGGGCGGCGGCGAGACGGTCACGTTGACCAGCGCCCAGTTGCCGACCCACGGCCACGGCATGGAGGCGGTGTCGGCGGCCACCACCGGCACGCCGGGCAGCAGCGTCAGCCTCGCGCCGACGTCCAACGGCAGCGCGCTGTACCGCGCGCCGGATATCTACCTGAACACCGCGCCCTCCGACATGGGGGCCAGCGGCGGCAACGGCGCGCACAACAACCTGCCGCCGTACCTGACGGTCTCGTTCATCATCGCCCTGCAAGGCATCTTTCCGCCGCGGTCGTGAACGCCGGCAACGCAATGACCGCCGACGCTGCGATCACGCTGCGCGACGCCCTGCCGTCCGACCGCGCCTTCCTGCTCGCGCTGTACGCCAGTACGCGCGCCGACGAGTTCGCGCAGTTCGGCTGGCCCGTCGAGATGGAGCGCGCGTTCATGCAGATGCAGTTCGAGGCGCAGCGCGGCGACTACGAGCGCAAGCACCCCGGCGCGCTGTGCCAGGTCATCGAACTGCGCCGCTGCCCCATCGGCCGCCTGTGGGTGGCGCAGGACGCGCGCAGCCTCACGGTGCTCGACATCTCCCTGATCGACGATCTGCGCGGACAAGGCATCGGCACCGACTGCCTGCAGCGCGTGCAGCGGCGCGCCGCCGCGGCCGGGTTGGACGTCGAGTTGCAGGTCGTGCTCGGCAACCCCGCCCAGCATCTGTATGAACGCCTGGGCTTTCGCAGCGTCGGCGAGAGCGGCGTGCGCCAGGCCATGGTCTGGCAGCCTGCCCCCGACGCGCCGGCGGCGCGGCCCATGAACACCCCCGAGGAGATGCATCATGAACAAGCGTGAATTCGTGGCCGGCGGCATGGCGGCCGTCGTCGCGGCACCGACGCTGGCGCAGGCTTCGGCAGGCGACAGCGACCGCGTGACCTTGGGCGGCCTGCTGTCTCGCACGCAGCGTCTGCCCGACCTGGTCGAGCACCCGGGCGCCGACGCGTTCGAGGCCTACGTCGGCGAGCACTTCGCGGTCGTCGGCGGCGCGGGCACGGGCGAGCAACTGGTGGTCACGGCCGTCGAACGCGTGGCGCGCTGCCGGGCTACCGAGCAGTTCAACGTGTCGTTCGCGTCGAACAGTGCGCCGGCCGCCGCGGACGGCGTGCGCCTGTTGATGCACTCGACGGGCCAGCGCCTCGCGCTGCACCTGGAACGCAGCCGAACCGGCTACGACGCACGCTTCAACCTGCTGACCTGAGAGCCTGGTACCCCTCGGTCACGAATCCCTGCGCGGTCGATCCCACCAGATCACCGCGCACAGCGCGATGCCCACGCCGTAGAGCAGCCAGGTCGGCCGCGTGAGGTAGGGATAGAACATCAGCGCGACGCCGAGCCAGCGGATGCGCGGATGCTCCACCGCCTTGCCGTAGCGCCAGGCGGCGAGCCCGATCAGGCCGAACACGACGCAGCCGAAGATCCATGCCGGGCTCGGGAGCGTGAAGCCGGCTTCGTGCAGGGCCTGGAGGGATTCGGCAGGATTCATGGTGCTGATGGAAATGTGCCCGCAGTATGCCAAGGCAACGTGAAGAACATGCGGACGCGCCCCGCTCACGGAGACGACGCATCACCGCAATCGCCGCAGCGGCAGCCAGGTTCACCCGCGCCGCCTCGATCGCATGAATGCACCTTCTCCCGGAACGTCTTTTCGCGAATTTGCTGCAGCGCAATAGTTCTTGTATTATAGTTAGCAAGCTAACTAATATCAAAGATGCCATGACCAGAGCCACCAGCACCAGCCGCCAGCAATCGCGCATGGCCTTCGGCGCCTCGTTGCAGGTGATTGCGCGCGCCTACAAGGCGGCGGCGGACAAGGCCGTGGTGCACATCGGCCTGTCGCAGGCGATGGCATGGCCGCTGGTGATGATCGGCCGCCTGGGCGACGGCATCCGCCCCGGCGTGCTGGCCGACGTGCTGGCGATCGAGGGCGCCTCGCTGGTGCGCCAGCTCGACCAGCTGGTGGACGCGGGCCTCGTCGAGCGGCGCGAGGACACGATAGACCGGCGCGCCAAGACGCTGCACCTCACGCCCGCGGGAACGCGCGCCTGCGCGAAGATCGAACCCTCGCTCGACGCGATGCGCAGCGAGCTGTTCGACGGCATCACCGACGCGGACCTCGACGCCTGCCTGCGCGTCTTCGCGGCCCTCGATACCCGCCTGGGCCGTTCGGCGCGCCCGCTCCTGCCCGGCATCGCCGCGAGCGCGCGATGAAGCTGCCCCGCTTCTCGCGCGCGGAACTCGTGTTCTCCGCCAAGAGCTTCGCCGCCGCGATGCTGGCGATGTACATCGCGAGCCGCGCCGGCCTGCCGCGCCCGTTCTGGGCGATGCTGACCAGCTACGTGGTGGCCGCGCCGCTGGCCGGCAACGTGCGCTCGAAGGCGTTGTTCCGCTTCTGCGGCACGCTGATCGGCTGCACCGCCACCGTGTTGATGGTGCCGGCGCTGGCCAACGCGCCCGAGCTGCTGACGCTGGCGCTCGCGCTGTGGGTGGGCGGCTGCCTGTACCTGTCGCTGCAGGATCGCACCGCGCGCTCCTACGTCTTCATGCTGGCCGGCTACACGGCGGCGCTGATCGGCTTCCCGTCGGTGGAGACGCCGCTGAACCTGTTCGACAACGCCGTCGCGCGCGTCGAGGAAATCGGCCTGGGCATCCTGTGCGCGACGCTGGTCCACAGCCTCGTGTTCCCGGTGGGCATGGGCCCGACGCTGCTGGCCGTGCTCGATCGCAGCCTGGGCGACGCGCGCCAGTGGTTCGCGGACGTCCTGCGCCGCCCCGGCAACGACGCCAAGCCCGCCGCCGCGCCGCTGGCCACCGATCGCCAGCGCCTGGCCGGCGATATCACGCAGTTGCGCCTGTTGTCCACCCACGTGCCCTTCGACACCAGCCACCTGCGCTGGACGGCCGGCGCCATCGGCGCGATGCAGGACAGCCTCGCCGCGTTGACCCCGGCCCTGTCGGCGGTCGAAGATCGCCTGGAGGCGCTGGTCGAGGCCGAAGGCGCGCTCGCGCCCGACGTCACCGCCATGCTCGCGCAAACAGCGTCGTGGCTGCATGGCGAGAGCGCGCAAGCCGCTGCCCCGTCGACGCCGCATCCCGATCGCGACGCGGCGATGGAACGCCTGCTGGCCGCGCTGCGCGAACTCGGCGCCGACGCCGACCTCGGCACGCCGTGGGCGCGCGCGCTGCGCATCGGCCTCGCGGTGCGCCTGGAGGAGCTGGTGCGCGGCTGGCGCGACTGCGAGACGCTGCGCCGCCACATCGACGACGGCCTCACCGGCGCCCCGGCACCGCTGCGCCGCACGGCGGCGTTCGACAACCGCGTGCTGCACAAGGACACCGGCCTCGCGCTGCTGTCGTCGTTCGCCGCGGTGCTGGCGATCTGCCTGTGCTGCGCGTTCTGGATCGCCACGGCGTGGCCGTCGGGCTCGGCCGCCGCGATGATGGCCGCGGTCTTCTGCAGCTTCTTCGCGACGATGGACGATCCCGTCCCGGCGATCAACAACTTCATGAAATTCACGATCCTGTCGGCGCCCGTGTCGGCCGTCTACGTGCTGGTGCTGCTGCCGCTGGTGCACGACTTCGGCATGTTCGCGCTGATCTGCGCGCCGGTGTTCTTCGTGCTGGGCTGCTACGCGGGACGGCCGGCGACGGCGCCGTCGGCCATGGCGATGATCTTCGGCGTCGCCGGCACGCTCTCCATGCACGACACCACGGCCAACGTCGACCTGCCGGCCTTCATCAATTCGACGCTGGCGCAGGTGCTGGGCATCCTCGCCGCGGCGCAGGTGACGAAGCTCGTGCGCACCGTGGGCGCCGACTGGAGCGCGCAGCGCATCCGCCGCGCCACCTGGCGCGAACTCGGCGAGATGGCGGCGTCTCCTCGTGGCGAGTTCGCGGATCATGCCTATGCCGTGCGCATGGTCGACCGCATCGCGCTGCTCGCGCCGCGCGTCGCGCAGGCCGACCCGGTCGTGCGCAACGAAACGGTCGAAGGCGCGTTGAGCGACCTGCGCTCGGGCCTGGACATCGTCGCGCTGCAACGTGCGCGCCCGCGCCTGCCGTCGGCGGGCATCGGTGCGGTGATGCGTGGCGTCGCCGGCCTGTTCCGCCTGCGCGGCGCCGGCCACGCGGGCCTGCCGTCGGCCACGTTGCTAGGGCAGCTGGACGGCGCGCTCGAGAGCGTTCTCACGGCCTCGCCCAGGCAGGCCGAGGCCGCGCGAGACAGCGACGCCCGCGCCGCCGTCACCGCCCTCGTCGGCCTGCGCCGCACCCTGTTCCCCGGCGCCCCCGCGGCGCTGGCCCCTGTCGCTACCGGAGTCCCCGCATGATCGGCGAGGCCAGTTTCTACGGGCTGTACGTGCCCTGGTTGATGCTGCTGTGCGGCGTCACGCTCGCCGTTCAATGGCTCGTCCATCGCATCCTCGGCGCGCTGGGCGTCTATCGCTGGGTCTGGCACCCGGCCCTGTTCGACACCGCCCTCTACGTGCTGCTGCTGTACGTCGTCAGCCGCGTCGCTTCCCTGCTGCAATCGCAATGAGCTCCCCGATGACCTCCGAACTTCTCGCCCCCGGCCGCTGGCCCCTGCGCATCGCGCGCTTCGTCGTCACGCTGGCCGTGGTGGCCGCCGCCGTCTGGGCCGGCCTGCGGCTGTGGGATCACTACGAGCTGGAGCCGTGGACGCGCGACGGCCGCGTGCGCGCCAACGTCGTGCAGATCGCGCCCGACGTGTCCGGCCTGGTCACCGCCGTGCCGGTGCAGGACAACCAGCCGGTGACCGCCGGCACGCTGCTGTTCGAGGTCGATCGCGCGCGCTACACGCTCGCGCTGCGCCAGGCCGAGTCGGCGCTGGGGGCGACCAAGGTGGCGCTGACGCAGGCGCAACGCGAGAACACCCGCAACGCCGACCTGGGCAACCTGATCTCGCAGGAGTTGCGCGAGCAGACGGCCACCCGCGTGGAGGCCGCGCAGGCCAACGTGGCGCAGGCCACCGTGGCCCTCGACGCCGCGCGCCTGAACCTCGAGCGTGCGCAGGTGCGCGCGCCCACCGACGGCCTCGTCACCAACCTCGACATGCGCACCGGCAGCTACGCGCAGGCCGGCCGCGCGGCGCTGGCACTGGTCGATGCGAAGTCGTTCTACGTCGAAGGCTACTTCGAGGAGACCAAGCTGCCGCGCATCCACGTGGGCGACCGGGTGCGCGTGACGCCGATGGGCGGCACGCGCCTCGAAGGCACCGTCGAGAGCATCGCCGCCGGCATCGCCGACCGCGACCGCACGACCGGCACCAACCTGCTGCCCAGCGTGAACCCGACCTTCAACTGGGTGCGCCTCGCGCAGCGCATTCCGGTACGCGTGAAGCTGGCTCCGCTGGCCGACGGCACGCGGCTGGTGGCCGGCCAGACGGTGACCGTGCAGGTGGTCGGCGACGCGCCGCACGGTTCGTCGGCCGGCGCGTTGTCCGGCATCGTCACACCGCGCGCCACCACCCGGCCGGCCAGCGCGGCCGCGCCGGTCAAGGGCTGAACATCATGCACGTCATCACCTTCGCCACACGCGCCGGCACCCTCGCGCTAACCGCCGCGCTCGCCGCCTGCGCCATCGCGCCGGTCGGCCCGAACTACAGCGTGCCGGCCACGGCGCTGGTCAACAAGCCGGGTGCCGGCGCGGCGTTCGCGCAGGCCCCGGCGGCGGCCGCCGCGGGCACCAGCGCGCCGTTCGCGGACGCTCCGCTGCCGGCGCACTGGTGGCGCCTGTACCAGGATCCGCGCCTGGACGCGCTGATCGAGAAGGCGCTGGCGCACAACACCGACCTGCGCCAGGCGCTCGCCAACCTCGAGAAGTCGCGGGCCGCCGAAGTGGAAGTCAGTGGCCAGAAGAAGCCGACGCTGTCCGTCGAAGGGGGCCCGGCCTTCGGCCACGTGTCCGGCATCTCGCTGCTCGCCGAGAACTACACGCCGCCCAGCACCTGGGAATATGGCGCAGGCGCCGGCCTGTCCTATCAACTGGATCTGTTCGGCCGCATCCGGCGCGGCATCGAAGCGGCCTCCGACAACACCGAGGCCGCGCAAGCCGCGCTCGATCTCGTGCGCGTGAACGTGGCCGCGGGCACCGCGCGTGCGTACGCGGACGCGTGCGCGACGGGCCTGCGCATCGCGAGCGCCGAGCGCTCCACCGAGTTGCAGCAACAGGCGCTGGACATCTCGGTTCGCCTGCAGCAGGCCGGCCGCGTCGGCATCACCGACGCCGCACGCGCCCGCAGCCAGCTGCAGGGCCTGAAGGCCGCGATCCCGCCGCTGGAGGCGCGTCGCCAGGCCGCGCTCTACCGCCTCGCGACCCTCACCGGCGACCTGCCGCAGGACTTCGCGCGCGACGTCGCCACCTGCGCCGTGCCCCCGCAGGTCGTCGGCACGATCCCCGTGGGCGACGGCGCCGCCCTGCTGCGCCGCCGGCCCGACATCCGCCAGGCCGAGCGCCAGCTCGCCGCCGC
>FTKD01000090.1_pt12 | contig 24098 bp, 18 predicted proteins | sample 1658191 | NCBI WGS metagenome assembly FTKD01 (sample SAMEA3914808, study PRJEB12502) | metagenome | biome: forest; material: soil | place: Canada | collected 2011-08-03 | depth 0.3 m
CAAGAAGGAGCACGCCTTCAGGCGTTAGTTTTGGGAAACGCCCGGACCTGTCGAATAGCGTGACGCCAATCTGCTCCTCCAAAGCGCCCACCCAACCACTTACTGCGGACTGCACGCGGTTCAAGCGCCGAGCCGCCGCGGAGAAGCTTCCTTCGTCCACCGCAGCGATGAACGTTCTGAGCTGGTCGAGGGATACGCCGTCGAGCATGAAACTCTTTTTTTATCTCTTTGAGCGATGGGTCGCATCGCAATATACCGGCTTCTCAGAATGGGCAGCAGCCCCCACCATTCGTACCCACGGAAGAGCTCCGAAGAAACGAAAGAGCTTCCCGCGAGCCCTTTGCCTCGCACCCGAACTGGCGCCTGCTCCGCCCATGCGAATCTCGAGCAATGCCTTGGCAGCGCACGGTCCACAACGCCCTGCGCTAGACCCTTTGGCTGGTGCCGGCGGATTGACCGCGACGGTGACTAGCATCGGGCTGGTCGAGTGACGCGCACAGTCGTGTCCAACAGCACCCGTCCGAAACTGTATTCAGCTTGCCCCGAGGCCGACCCCTGTAACAGTCCGGTTATGGCCGACGTGAGTCTATGGGTCAGCTCGTCAGCACCGGGTGGCGCGCTGCGGCGGTGCGTCAGTCGACGTGCTTTCAAATATCAATCTGCCGCCCAATAAGCACTACGTTGTTGCTTGGCAGCCGGAAGAAGTCTCCGAAATGAATCGAATTGCGCTCCATGGCAGCGTAGAGGGACTCCTGCCACTTCGCGAGTCCCTGGCCGTCTTCGCGCGCAACGATGGTGCCGTGGCCGAGGTAGTACACCGCGTCATCGAAGTTGAGCGTGGAGTGGCCGGCGCAGTCATTCCTCAGAGAGGCCGGGATATCGGGCTTCTCCATGAACCCGAACCGCAGAGACGCATGCCAGAAGCCAGGCAGCACCTCGGTCAGCCGCGTACGTTCGGCCTGCTCGATCCAGGGTACCGACTCGACTGTCGCGTCGACAACTAACAGCTGCGCATGCAGCGAGCGGTTCTGCTGTACGTGCCACACCATGACTGGCGGCGTGTCGTTCTGGGTCCGGGTCAGGAAAATTCCGGTTCCGGGGACGCGCGGGATATGTCGATCTTCGACAGACTTCATGAACGTTGCGACGGGAATGCTCTGTTCGTTCAAGCGCAGCGCCACCGCCGCAGAACCACGGTGCCATACGAACATCAAACTATAGACGGTGCCCGCCAAGAGAAGCGGCACGTAGCCGCCGTCGGCGATCTTGACCACGTTGGCAAGGAAGAAAGCAATATCGATGCAAAGAAAGACGCCGGCAACCGCAGCGCTCTTGGCGTAGCTCCAGTTCCAGATCTCACGCATCGCCATGAAGAGGAGTCCTGAGGTGAGCATCATCGTCGCGGCCACTGCGATGCCGTAGGCTGAGGCCAAGTTGTCGGATTTCTTGAAACCCAGCGTCAGCCCAACGGTCACGAGCATCAGCAGCCAATTCACCACGCCGACGTAGATCTGGCCATAGCCTTCTTGCGACGTTTGCACAACCCGCAGGCGCGGCAGCCAGCCGAGCTGGATCGCCTGGCGCGTCATGGAGAATGCCCCGGTAATGATCGATTGGCTTGCGATGATGGTAGCGATGGTGGCTAACGCGACAAAGGGAACCAACAGGTCGGGCGGGCAAAGCCGGTAGAAGATGTTGTCCGCAGTGCTCGCGCCGTCCAGGACGATGGCCGACTGACCGGCATAGCTCAGCAGGAGGCTCGGCAGCACAATAGCCGACCAGGCAAGCCGAATGGGGCGGGGGCCGAAGTGACCCATGTCCGCGTAGAGCGCTTCGGCACCCGTGACGCAAAGAAAGACGCCCCCCAAGATCAGGAACCCGGCTGCGCCGTGCGTGGCCAGGTAACGTGCCCCATAAAGCGGGTTCAGCGCGAGCAGAACGGTGGGGTGCTTGGCCACGCCCAGAAAGCCCATCACAGCGATGCTCAAGAACCAGAGCGCCATGACCGGGCCGAAGGCCTTGCCGATCTTCGCAGTTCCCAGTGGCTGAATCGCGAACAAGGCCACCAGCACGGCCACGGAGGCCGGAAGCACATAGGGTGCAAAAGTGGGCTCGGAGAGTTTTAGGCCTTCCAGGGCCGAGAGAACCGAGATCGCCGGCGTGATCGCGCCGTCGCCATAGATCAAGGCTGCACCGAAAAGGCCGACCGCCACAACGACGGGCCGCTGATGCTTCTTGATGCCCAGCAGCGACATCAGCGCGAGGATGCCGCCTTCGCCGTCGTTGTCGATGCTCATCGCCAACGTCACGTACTTGACCGAAGTGATCAAGATCAGCGTCCAGATGATCAGCGAGAGCGCGCCCAGCACCGTCTCGTGTGTTGGGGCCGCCCCGGTCATGTTCAAGACCGTCTTCAACGTATAGAGAGGACTGGTGCCGATGTCGCCGAACACAATCCCCAGCGCTGACAGTCCCAGCGCCGCCACGCCGCCGCGTTTGACCGGAATGTCTCCGGGACTCGATCCTGCTACGTGGACCCTCGATGGGGGTGCAACCATGGATGCCAGCCTCAAGGGTCAAGAAGTCCGCGATGATAGAGCGTGAGGAGCGTCGATTTGCAGTGAGCGCTGAGAATCAGCGTTGTCTGACACCATTCGGCGCCGGCCCCTGTAGCCTCCCCGATGACGGACATTGGCGAACGGCTGGACCTTGCCGAATCTTGGCGTCAGATCCGATCCATTTTTTCATGGGAGCGCTTCGACTAGATCGATCTGCTCTCTCGTGGTTCGAACCGCGATGCCGGACGCATGCAAAGCCGCCAATGCCACGTCGTGCACGACCTCGCACGTGATGATGCTACCGTCACCGCCCACCCTAGCAAAGGTGGCACATGCATCCGACAAGATCACTACGTTGTAGCCCAAGTCCTTGGCTTCGCGAGCGGTTGCAGTGATGCAGGCATCTGTCGCGAGGCCGGTGATGACCGGCTCGGCCGGATCTTTCGAGGCGACGAAGCTTGCGAGTCCGGCAACCTTGGACGCGCTGTTCGTAGTCTTGTCGAAAACCAGTTCTTGCTGCGCCGGCGCGACTCGTAGCTCGATGGCCCTGGTCGACTGGCCGCGCTCGAGAGGCGATCCTGGGCGAGAAGACAGGCGCTGAGTGAATGCAATGGGCAGCGCGAACTGTCGCCAGCAGCGCAAGAGCGCCTCGACGTTCGCTACCACCGGTGCGCTGCTCCGCGCGCCGTAGTCGGGCAACGCCAATCCGATCTGAAGATCAATAACAAGAAGCATCGACCTTGATCGCATTCGCTGATCCATGTTGATCGTCGATCAGACAATCCGAAAACCGACAGCCCCGGAGGTCGGAATTTGGCCGAGTGCAGCTCCAGCGGTGATAGGGTCAAGTCTCGTCTTTTGATACGGCGATGGGTATCAAGAGGCAAGACTTGACCCCTATCGCTTTTTTGTCAATTCCGGTATCTGGGCAGGCGTCATGAATGTCGGCGAGACCAAGGCCGGCACGCGGCCGAGTCCGATCCGCGCCACCTTCGGCTATGCCGATGAACACGGCCACGTGGCGTGGCGCGACCTGGGTGGGCCGATCCTGTTGAGCACTTCCTGGCTCAAGCGGCCCGAGGAATCGGCCAACTACAGCAAAGCCGAGGAGATTGCGCGTACGCTCGTGCACGAAGCCAGCCACCGCTTCGCGGGAACGCGCGACATCCTCTACAAGGCCGATTCGCTAGGCGTCGAACTCAATGCGATGGACCAGGCATTCGCCCAGCGCGTCAAGCAGCCCGGCGAGACACAGACGGAGTTCATCAAGGATCGGATGTTGAACAAGGAACTGCTGCAGAAGGCCTCGGCAGGGGCCAGCACTACGGTGCGCTGAGGGGTGGAGAAGAAGCGCGCGCTGGGTATCACCAAGGATCTTGTGTCGATGGCTCCCAAGGAAGGCAAGCCGCCAATCGATGATGTGCGCTGGCTTGAGAACGCCGACAGCTATGCCTTCTTTGCACGCCGAATGTGGAAGCTTCTCGGCCGCCAGACTGCCTGAAAGCCGTCTCGAGAGCTTCCGCTCCTGGCCGACCTCTGACGCTCACATGTGTTGCCGCCGACGTCGGAGCGAGCCATTTCGCCCTCAGCAGCGATCGTCAGCGCCCGCCGCGCACGCGTCGACGGAGTGCCGCCGCCAGCGCCAGGGCCATGCCGGCGCCCGTCATCGACAAGGTCGAAGGTTCAGGAATTCCGCTGACTGCGGAGGCGTCGATGTCCGCCTGGAAATAACCGAAGACGGCGGACGCACCCGCGTTGGTGAAGGTGGCGGTCAACACGCTTTCCGAGGTGTAGGTGCCCCTCGGCTGGAGATTCGTCTCGGCCGATGCGTACACCGACGATTGCGGGTCCGGGGAGACCAGGTCGAAGAACCGCAACCACACCAACGTCGCGGCGTCGTTCAGCGCGTCGGTGCTCGACACCGTCGAATCGACCGTGCCCGACACCGTGATGCTGGTGTAGGGCGACAGCACGAAGTCGGCGTTCGGTACCTGGAGGCCTCCTTGGCCGGCCAACCGGAGGGTCCCCGCGGAAAAGGTCTGGGCGGGAGACGCTTCGCCGTCGACGGCTTCGGCGTGCGCGATCGCGCCGGCGCCCAGCGCATCGCCCGACAGGGACGAGGACGCGGAACTGGTCGGCGTCGATGGAGCGACCTCGGCAACGGCCCCGAAGAACGACGCGCCGAACGTTTCCGTGAAGCCGGCGTCCGGGGATGCGGGATAGAACGTCTGGCCCACCGCCGTGCTGAATCCCGCAAAGGTGACAGAGGGCGCGACGCCGTCGCCAGGGTCCAGGTCGGCCAGCGTCACCTTGAAGTCCGAGAACGTGACGGAGGCCGAGGACGAGGCGTGGCTGTTCGCGGCAAGCAGCGCGGACAGCACCGCCGCGATCGTGGGTAGGGTTCGGTTCATGGGTTCCCCTTGGTTGGACGGCGCGACTTGCAGGCTCGCGCGTGTCCGCGCGACCGGCCGAATTCGTCGGCGTGAGTTTAGTCACGCGAAGGCGTGCCCGCCCCCCTAGTTCCCGGTGGCCTTCGGAATCGCGATCGCCCCCGGCGAGAATTTCCGCGATCTGCCGATCGACGTCGCTCGGGATCGATTCAGCCGCCTGCAGGCGCCAACTGCACGTTCTTGCGACTCGCACGCCACCTGGTGATTTCGAGGGCGTGACATCTCCGGTTCGCGCAGCCCAGGTAGGACTCGCACGAAGCAGGCTCGAAACTTCTTCCGGATGGAGGTCGTCGCCAAACAGGCGCAGCGTTGCAACCGAGCGTGCCAGAGTGGCCATGTCCATCCTTGAGTCGTTCTATAGCTGAGGGTCGCCGCGTCGCCGCTCGATTGCTCCAAACCGGCCGGTCGCGAACGTCTGCTGCTGGCCCGATAGCTCGCTTCCGTTATCCGAGAGCGGGCATCTTTGACCGTCGCACCCTGAGTGCACAGGCTGCCGTTGCGAGCAAGAATGCCACCATTCCATCAAGGAGCTCACCGTGAAGTCATTCCACTCAGGAGTCGGGTTCTGTTCGATCTTCTTCGCGGCCATCTCGATGCCCGCCTTGGCACAGGATTCGCCGGAGGCTGTGGTCAAGAAGCGGTTCGAGGCGACCGCGCACCGCGACATTGACGCGATCGCTGCGCTCTACGCACCGGACGCCATCGAGACGTCACCGGCCTTCTGCGTCGCGCGCCAGGGCTCGGTTGGCGCACGCAAGACGTACGGCGACCTGTTCCGTGACGCGCCCGGCATCGAGGACGAGGTGACGAACTTCGTGGTCGAAGGCAACCATGTGGCAGTCCAGTTCATCGCACGCGTTCGCAAGCCGGACGGATCGATCGCCTTCGAAGCGCCGCTCGCGAATTTCCTGACTGTCGAACATGGCCGGATCGTGCGCGACGACACGTACTTCGACGCGAAGGGCCGCCCCTGTTCTTGAGCGACACGGCGCCGCCGCGGGTCGCCCCCGTCTTCATCGCCGGCGTGCGCTACGCGCAGGTCGCCGGCGACATCGACACCGACGGCCAGATCGGCGGCATCCTCGCCGCCTACGACGCGTCCGACCGCGAACTGTGGCGCCGGCGGCTCTACGAGAACGTTCGCATCCCCCGGTCTGGAAGGCGACGTGCGGGACGTCTACTTCCGGTCGATGCGCGCCGACGGCAGCCGGCTGCGCCCCCCTGTTGCTCGCCCCCCGCGCAGCAATCCGGAGAGGCGTCATCGAAAATCCCGTGGCACAGCTCGCGCAGCTCAATCAGAACGCGAGGGCCTGCCCTGCAGACTTCCCTTACCTGCCTGCAACCTTGAAGTCGAAGCGGATCGAGAGCTTGTTGTCGGCGACAAGGACGGACTCGATATTCAGTGCCTGCACTTCGACTTGAAGCTGGCCGCTCGCGCTCTGGAGCATAGCTCGGACGGCCTTCAAGACGTCCAGTTCGACCGCTCCGGGCAGCGTCGGGACCAGGCCGGCATTCAGGACGATTCGCATGTTCGCGTCGCTGACATCCTCGATGCGGATGTTGGCCAGGCGAACGGTCGTTCCTTGCGCGCTGGGTACGCCTGAGACCGTGGCCCAGGACGCCAGGTCGACACCCGCGCAACTATCCCCGAAGTCCATGCCGAGGCGGCCGTTCAGGTGTGAACGGATGACCACGCGCCCGCCGGTCAGGGTGACGGTCGGATTCTCGAGATAGGCGCTGCATGCGCCGCGCTGGACGTAGTAGCGACCGTTGTCCTTGAACAGCGACTCGACGACCAGCTTCTGAACCGCGGACTGTTCCAGGACGACTTCGGCGCCATGGGCGGTTGCGGTCGACAACACCGTCACGGCCATCAGTATTGCGCGAAGGAATCGAATGCTCATCACGCGAGACTAACATCGAGATCACACAAGGCATCGATTGCCTTGCGTGAACTGAAGCGAACCACCTCTCTACTCGACCGCCCCGATCGTGCAGTGCGCCGTATTGCGTGCCGCCCCCCGCTGGTCGGTCGCGGGGCAATTGGTGCCGGCACCGCGCAATGGGCTCGTCGACGCCGGCGCGACGGTCGGCGTCGGGCCGCCGTTGGCCGCGAGCACGCCGAGTTGCGGATCGACGAATCGCACGCCGGTGACGCAGGGAGTGTCGGCCAGCCCGCCGACCGGGCGCTTCAGCGGCCATTGCACGTCGGCGCTGCCGGCGCCGGCGGAGAACCAGCATTGCATCGGCGAGCCGGCGTCCTTCGTGAGATTGTTCGCGAACACGGTATTGGTGATGGGGAAGTCCAGCGCGCCGGCGATCGCCGCGCTGAAGTAGCCGGGGCCGCCGGTGGACTGGTTGCCGGTGAAGGTCGCATTGCGGATGAACCCGCTGGCGTCGCTGCCGCTCAGTTGGAGGGCGCCCCCGATACCCAGCGTCGCGACGTTGTTCGCGAACGTCGTGTTGGTGACATTCAGCGCATCGCCCACCAGCTCTGCGGCACCCGCCCCGATGGCGCTGTTGGCTGCGAATGTCGAGCCGACGATGACCAGCGGCTTCGCGTTCTGCACGTACAGCGCGCCGCCGCTCTTTGCCCGGTTGGCCTCGAACAGCGTGCGATCGAACGTGGTCTGGCGGGGCGTTGAATCGGCCGTGCGGAACAGTGCACCACCGAAAGCGTTGGCCGTGTTGCTGGAGAAGGTTGCGCCACACACGAGCTGCGCGCCGTCAGCGCCGCCATCGATCGACACCGCCCCACCGTTTCCGCCCGAGCCGCCCTGGTTGGCCTGCGCCACGCCGGCGCATCCGGTCGCCGCGCCACCGACATAGTTCGCTCCGGCCCCGGTGGCGGCGTTGCTCGTGAAGGCATCGTTGACGAGCCGGCCGTCGCTTTGCAGCAAGCCGATCGCTCCGCCGTTGGATCCCGTGTTGCCGTCGAACGTCGAGCCGACCACCGTCACGTCCAGCGAGGCGACCGCGTAGATCGCACCGCCGGCCACGTCCGGGCCCGGGCTTTCGCCGCCGTTGTGCAGGAACGTCACGTCGATCGCGTGCAGTACCGAATCGCGAACGTAGACCGCGCCGCCGCCGCCGTCCGCCCAGCCGTAGGAGCACGACGCGTTGCTGGCCGAGGGCGGCACGTAGCGCGTGCCGACGGCCTTGCCGTTCGCCAGCGTGATGTGTTGCAGCGTGAGGCCGACACGGCTGGTGCGGAAGTTCTCGCGATCGACGCTCAGCAAGCGCGTGCGGCCGCCCCCGTCCAGCGTGATCTTGCCTCCGCCGTCGATCACGATATTGCGATCGGTGGGTACCGCAATCGTCGTCGACAAGGCGATGGTCGCCGGGCCGCCGCCGCAGTCGAACTTCACGACCGACGCGTCGAGGATCGCGGAGCGCAATGCGGCCTCGGTGCAGCTTTGAGGCGTGCCCGTCCCGACGTTGGCGACCGCCGCCTGCGTATTGGTGGCGGCAATGGGGGGAACGCATGTACTCGGCGGCGCCGCGAGCGACACCGCCGTGGCCGTGCCCGAGAGGGAGAGCAGGATGAAGCGGGACGCGCAGACAAGACGGCGCAATGCGCGCGAACGGGATCGAGTGAAGGGCACGAGACGGCTTCCGGAAAAGGGCAAGACGTCAGTCTCGGCATCTCCGGTGCTTGGCGTTGCGTCGGAGTGAAGCGGAATGTTGGGGCTGTAACTATTCAGGCGTTGGATGCCGGCCCCACGCAACGTTCGTTTGCACTCCTTGCTTGACTGTCGGGCATCGGCTCCGTGGACTTCTCGCTGCTGGATTTCAACAGCGAACCCTGGTCCGCCAACGCGGCAACCTCTTCACACCGAAGCCCGCGCCGCGTCGCCGAGCCCGAACGGATCCGCCACCCGGGGCCAGTATCCGAGCGGGCGCACGCGGTAGTCGATGGCCGCGAAGTCGAGCGTGAGCGCGCCGGGCGTCGACACGTAGAGCACCGCGGAGGCCAACGGCGCGAACTGCGCGTGGAAATGCTGCGTGGACTTGACCACGATCGCCCGCTTGTCCTCGAGGGTGATGCCGATGCCCGTGAAGGCGTCGGTGCCGTAGATCTGGCTGCGCTTCGAAGCCAGCAGAAGCTGGACGCCGTTGGCTGCTTCGACCCAGACGCAGGCGCCCAGCGACTCCCGGCCGCCCATCGCGCTCTGGCCATGCTCGTCCTTGACCGCCCGCACGGTCACGCGCACGTCCACGGGCTCCCCGGAGCTGGGGTTGCACTTGCCGCCCACGCGCAGGTCGATCACCGCGCCGACACCCGCGTCGCGGCAGATCTGGATGGCGCCCAGGTCCCAGAACGCGCCGATCGCGACATCGGCGATGCCGCGCTGCAGGATCCGGCGCAGGATGAACGTGCTGTCGCCCGGCGCGCCGCCGCCGGGGTTGTCGGCCACGTCGCCGATGACCACCGGCGCGCCGGCCGCGTCCGGGATGCGATCGAGCGCGGGGTCGATGTCGAGGTGCGGCGTGCGCGTCGGCTCGCGCATCTCCCAGAACTCCCGGGCCAGTTGCTCGGCGAGCGACCGCGCCTTCGTCGCGTCGCCATCGGCGATGACCCACAGCTTCGCACCGCCATCGGCCACGTCGGCCCAGGGAAAGCCGTGCCCCAGCGAGACGGACAGCACGCCGTCGCGCCCCTCGAAGGACTGCATGCGCTCGACGAAGCCGCGCATCGGCTCGCGCGTGGTGTGCCACATGCCCACCATGCGGCAATCGACCACCGCCGTGACCGGACGGATGCGGCCGGCGACGGTGTCCTGCAGCAGCCTGTAGAGCTCTCCCGCGCGCGCCTCGCCATCGACGTGCGGATATTCCTTGAAGCAGATGATGAGGTCGGCCGAGGTCCGCATCAGCTCGGTAAAGTGGCAATGCAGGTCCAGCTCGACGCCGATGGGGACGTCCGGTCCGACGACCTCGCGCAGCCGGGCGAGCAGGTCGCCCTCGCAGTCGTCGCAGCCTTGCGCCACCATGGCCCCGTGCAGCATCAGCTGGACGGCGTCCACCGGCAGCGCCGCGCGCAGGTCGGCGACGATCTCGTCGCGCATAGCCTCGTACAGTTCGCGCACCGTGCGGCCCGCGGGCTGCGCGAAGGCGCACAGGCTTTCGACCACGTCATGGCCGTCCTTCTCCATCATGTCGCGCATCATCCGCAGGAAGGCGCCCGACTGCGCGGGGTCGCGCGTGCTGGCGTCGCCGTGGAAGATGCCGTACTGCTCGAAGCCGCCGCGACCCGTCGGGAACGTGCAGAAGGTGTTGGTTTCGGTCGCCAGCTGGGCGATGAAGATTTTCATGGGAGAGGTCTCGAGTTGCCTGCTCAAACTTGCGCCCGGGCGGCGCGCAGTGCCGCGATGAATGAAAGCGTGCCCAGCACGCTGGTGGCCAGGCCGACCACCGTGAGCGAGACCGCGATGTTCGCGTTGCGGTCGACGAGGTGCGCGCCGAAGCTCACGAGCAGCGGCGCGATGCCGTAGGCCGTCATGCCGATGGCCGCGACCAGCAGGCACATGAAGGTGCCGCGCAGTTCGTTGGGCAGCACCACCATCACCGAGGAGATGCCCGCGATGCTGACCCAGGCGCCGCAAGTCAGGAACAGCCCCATCGCCCAGGCGAACATCGTCACGTTGGGCATGACCGGATAGAACGCGGCCGGTATCGACAGGGCCGCGCCCATCAGGGCCCCCAGCAGCGCGCCGGCCCGACCGCCGCGGCGCTGGCCCCAGTCGGCCATCCATCCGCCGAGGACGGCACCCAGGATGTTGGCGACCAGGGTGAGCAGCCCCAGCCACGCGCCGAAGTCCTCCGGCTTCTGATGGAATCCGCGCGCCAGCACCGGCACGGCCCAGATCGCGGCCGCGGCGTCGGCCATGCCCACGGTGACCATCCCGCCTGCCAGCGGCAGCAGGAATTTCCGATAGGACGACAGCTCGCGCCAGGCGGCCCGCAAGTTGCCGCCCGGCGCGGTTCCAACTTCGCGGCGCTCGGGCTCGCGCAGGAACAGCAACGGCACGGTCGCCGCGAGCACGGCGGCGGCCGCCGCCAACAGGACCAGGCGCCACGCCGCCATGGCCGACACGACACCGGCCGCGGCCAATTCGGACGGCAGCCATTTCAGCAAGGGGCCGGCCATCGCATAGCCCAGGCTGACTCCCAGCGCCTGTCCGACCGAGACGAGCGTGATCATCCGGCCACGTTCGGACGCCTCGGTCAGGTCGGCCACCAGCGACAGCGCCGTGGGCTGGGCCGCGACGACCGCCGCCCCGACCAGCATGCGCGCGACGAAGGCTGCCGCGAAGCCGGGCGCGAGGGCCGTCAGGACGCTGCCGAGGGCGCAGGCCAGCGCCAGCACGACGAGCAGACGGGCGCGATTGGTGCGGTCGACGAGGCGGCCGAGCGGTATCGACAGCAGGGCCGTCGGCAGCGCGATCGACATGCCTTGCAGCAGCGCGACGTGGTTGTCGTCCAGCCCGAGGTCCGCCCTGACCAGCTCCTGCATCGGACTGAGCACATAGCGCGCAGCGGAGCCCGACAGCACGGCCAGCGTGACCAGCAGGATCGCCGCGTGGCGGACGCCCACGCGGGGCGCGGCGAGGGTTGTTGCGGAGACGGTCAACGGCCTGCCCCACGACGGCAAGACAGAGCAGGCACGCGCGCCATGCTCAGAACGACGTCGACAGCGTCGCGCCGATGGTGCGCGGCTGCGCCACCGTGGCGTGCAGCGGGCTGCCGAACGCGACGAGCGCGGAATCGGCGCCCAGGATCGCGCGCTTGTCGAACACGTTGCGCACGTACAGGCCGATGTCCACCTTGCCGAGCGTCACGCCGCCCTGCAGGTCGGTCAGCGTGTAGCTGGGCATCTTGAAGTTCGGCTGCGAGGACTGGGGGCTGTCGAAGCCCGAGTTGCGCTCGCCGACATAGCGCAGGCTGACGCCCGCGTAGGCCGGCCGCTCCGCCAGCGCGAAGTTGCCCGTCGCGCCCACGGTGCCGGAGAAGCGCGCGGAGTTCGGCAGCCGCGAGCCCGACGGGCCGAGCGCCGGAGCGTCCTCGGTCAGCTTCGCATTGATCGCGGACAGGCTGGCGTCGAGGGTCCACGCGGGCGTCACGTGGTAGCGCGTGAACAACTCGAAGCCGCTGACGCGGGCGCGGCCCGCGTTGCCGATGACGGTGCCCGAGCCGATCGCGATCGGCTGCTGGATGTCCTTCCACTCGACGTCGTAGAGCGCCGCCTCGACGGACAGGCGCTTGTCCAGCAGGTCGCCCTTGTAGCCGAGTTCATAACTCCACAGCGAGTCGGACTTGAAGCTTTTCGGCGAGCCCGGGATCGGGTTGCCGCCGGCGTCCAGCGCGGGCGGATTCGGGCCGCCCGGACGATAGCCGCTCGCGGCGCGGAGGTAGACGTTGCTGACCGACGTAAGCGCGTAGCGCACGGTCGCGAGATAGGTCTTCGACGTTTCAGCCGAGCCGCCGGCGTCGGGGACGCCGTTGGTGACGACGTCATAGGCCTGCCGGTTGCGCGCGACGCGCATGCCGCCCGTCAGCGACCAGTCCTTGGCGATGTTCCAGGTCACGTCGCCGTAGGCCGCCAGTTCCCTGTAGGTGGACGGCTGCGAGTCGGTGACGACGTCGATCTCCGAACCGTCCGACTCCAGCGTGCCGGCCAGCAGCTGCGAGTTGCGGCCGACCTCGCTGTCGAAGTACAGCCCGCCCAGCCACTCCAGCGCGCCGGGCGCCGACGTCAGGCGGAATTCCTGCGTGTGCTTGCGCACGCCCGGGGAGCTGTCGAGGCGGGAATCGGTGACCGGCGCGCCGACCGCGCTCGTCAGCGGGCCGTCGTAGAACGAGGCGTCCAGGCGATTGCGCGACTTCTCCTGCTGCGCCGACGTCACCGAGTTCAGGCGCGCCCAGCCCATGTCGTATTCGAGGTCGGCCGACACCAGGCCGATGTTGACGTGGTAGGGCTCGCGGATGCTCAGCTGGCGCACCAGGTCGCCCTCGGTCGGCTTGCCCGTCGAGATGTCGTAGTCGACGATGTCGTTGCCGCGCCGGTTGATGTTCTGTTCGAGCGCGGTCAGGCGGATGTGGAACCTGGAGGTCGGCTCGAGCAGCAGCGAGAGGCGTCCGCCCGTGGTGTCGCCGCTGTCGATGTTCTTCCCTGCGGCCGGGCCGACGGCATCGACGTAGCCGCCCTGGTGGTCCCTGAACAGCGCCACGCGCAGCGCCGCGACGTCCTCCTTGAGCGGCACGTTGATGACGCCGCTCTCGACGTTGCTCACGCCGCCGCCCTTGATCGCGCTCACGCCCAGCGTCAGCTTGCCGGACAGCTCCGTCGTGTCGGGCTCGTTGGTCACGTACTTCAGCAGGCCGCCCATCGCGCCGGCGCCGTAAAGCGTGCCCTGCGGGCCGCGCAGCACCTCGATGTGGTTCAGGTCCAGCAAGGACATGTCCAACGCCATCGTCGAGCCGGCGGCGAACGCGCTGCTCGAGCCGAAGGCGACGTCGTCGACGTAGATGCCCACGGTGGCGATGGTCTGGTCGCCGGTGGTGACGCCGCGGATGCTGACCTGGCCGAGGCCTGGCCCGTTGGTGGTCTTGACATCCACGCCCGGCAGCCCGCCGACGTAGTCGCTGAGCGACGCCGCACCGGAATGCTCCAGGTTCTCCGCCGACAGCGAGTTCACCTGCACCGGAACGTCGCGCGCCGGCTCGCGGCGACGGTTCGCGGTGACCGTCACGACCTGGGCCTCGCTCTGCGCGGCTTGCGAGGCCGCGCCGGCCGCGGGCTTCGCCGCGTCCTGGGCCTGAGCTGCAAAGCTCATCGACGCCAGCACGGCGGACACGAGGGCCGCGCCGACGGTCGGTGCATGCAACTTGGTGGCTAGCTTCATCGAACGGCTCCGTTGGGTGATCTTCATGCTCCAGCTCCTTTGATTTATACCAAGTAGAAACTAAAGCGCCAAATGAGACAAGTAGTGTCTTCTAGGTAAAAACGATCACCTCTTTCGATATGAACTTTCCGCACCCACCTGTTTTGCCGCCTTCCTTCAGGTAGCCCACCCGGGCGTGGCGTCGCGAAAAGCTGCCGCGGCCGTGCGCAAGATCGATGAAGCGTCCGTTCGACCGATCGAAAACGAGGTTTAACCCTAGGATATCTTTCTCCCTATTGGAAATTTTTTCTATTTAGGTGACACTTCGCTGCATCGACCAGAGATGGACTTGCACATGCACCGCCACCCTTCCCGCACTCCGACGCCCGACGCCACCGAGGGCCGCAAGTCATGAGCGACCACACCCCGCTCGTCTGGGACAACCACGGCTGCCTGCCGCTGCGCCCGCACGACCTGTCGTTCCTGCCGGAACTGGAACGCCACCGCGCCGCCGGCACGCACGTGCTGATGGTCAACGTCGGCTACGGCCAGGACGGCATCGAGCAGCACGTGCGCATGCTCGCCACCTTCCGCGCCTGGATCTCGGCCCATGCCGATCGCTTCCGCCTGATCGAGTCGGTGGACGACATTTCGCGCGCACGTGCCGCGGGTCAACTGGCGATCGGCTTCGACATCGAGGGCGCCAACGCCGTCGACGATCAACTGAGCCTGGTCGGCGTCTACCGCGACCTGGGCGTGCGCTGGATGCTGCTCGCCTACAACCGCAACAACCGCGCCGCCGGCGGCTGCCAGGACGAGGACAGCGGCCTGACGCCGTTCGGCCGCAGCCTGCTCGAGGAACTGGCGGTGCAAGGCGTCGTCGCCTGCTGCTCGCACACGGGCTACCGCACCGCACGCGAGGCGATCGACGCGTCGCCGACGCCCGTCATCTTCTCGCACTCGAATCCGCGCGCGCTCGCCGACCATCCGCGCAACATCCCCGACGACCTGATCATCGCCTGCGCGGCGCGCGGCGGTGTCGTGGGCATCAACGGCATCGGCCTGTTCCTCGGCGCCAACGACGCCTCGCCGGCGCGCATGGCGCGCGCGGCGGCCTACGTCGCCGACCTGGTCGGGCCGCAGCACGTGGGCATCGGCCTGGACTTCCTGCACGACCGGCGCGAACTCGACGAGACCATCGCCGCGCATCCCGAGCAGTTCCCGCCCGAGCTGGGCTACAGCACCGGGATGGCCTTCATGCCACCGGAGCAGTTGCCCGACGTCGCGCAGGAGTTGCACGCGCTGGGCATGACCGCGGAGGAGGTCGCCTGCGTCCTCGGAGGCAACTGGCTGCGCATCGCCCGCCAGGTCTGGAAACGCTGAACGCGCAACACGCCTCATGGACAACACGAGTTTCGACTTCATCGTCATCGGCGCCGGCATCGCGGGCGCCTCCATCGCCGCCCACCTCGCACAGCGCGGCCGCGTGCTGCTCATCGAGGGCGAGGAGCAGCCGGGCTATCACACGACCGGGCGCTCGGCCGCCCTCTTCTCCACCATCTACGGCAACGCGCCGGTGCGCGCCCTCAGCCGCGCCAGCCGCGACTTCCTGTTCCAGCCGCGGGCCGGCTTCTCGGACGTGCCGCTGGTGCATCCCCGGCCGACGCTGTTCTTCGCGCGCCCGGAGCAGCTCGACCTGCTGCACGAGATCCGCGCGGATGCGGACGTGCGCAGCTCCACGCGCCTGCTCGACGCGGCCCAGAGCTGGCAGCTGCTGCCGGTGTTCCGGCCCGGCTACGTGGGCGGGGGCATGATCGAGGACGCCTCGGCGGACATCGATGTCCATGCCCTGCACCAGGGCTACCTGCGCGGCGCGCGGCGCCTGGGGGCCGAGCTGGTCACCGGACGGCCGGTGCAGGCGATGTCGCGCGACGCGAACCTGTGGCACGTGAAGGTCGCCGACGGCGAGTTCCAGGCGCCCATCGTCGTCAATGCCGCGGGCGCCTGGGGCGACGTGGTCGCGCGCGCCGCGGGCGTCGCACCCGTCGGCCTGCGCCCGCTGCGCCGCACGGCGATGGTGATCGACGCGCCGCAAGGCATGCAGCCCAACGACTGGCCCGCGGCCATCGCCGCCGACGAGAGCTTCTACTTCCGCCCCGAAGGCGGTCGGCTGCTGCTGTCGCCGGCCGACGAGACGCCCAGCGAGCCCTGCGACGCGCAGCCCGACGAATGGGACGTCGCCGTGGCGGTCGACCACTTCGAGCGCGCGGTGGGCACGCCCGTCGCGCGCGTGCTGCGGCGCTGGGCCGGGCTGCGCGTCTTCACCGACGACCGCACCCCGGTCGCCGGCTTCGCGCCCGGCGCGCCGGGCTTCTTCTGGTTCGTCGGCCAGGGCGGCTACGGCATCCAGATGGCCGAAGGCCTTGCCCGCGCCGGCGCCGCGCTGGCGTGCAACGAGCCCTTGCCCGAATCCCTGCTCGCCCACGGCGTGAACGTCGACGACCTCTCGCCCGCGCGTGCCGCGCTGCAATCCGCCGCCTCGCCATCCATCACTTCCAACTCGTGAGACAGACCATGCATTCCTTGCGTCACATCGTTGTCTGCGCCGCACTCGCCGGTGCGGGCGTGCTCGGCCACGCGGCCGACGCGCCGCTGTCGCCCGTCGCGCCCAAGCCCGGTGCAACCACGGTGCCGAAGGCGGCCGTCGCCGCACCGACCGGCCAGTTGCCGGCGGGCACCGTCACCACGGCGCATGCGCTGACCAGCGAGGACCTCGAGGCCTGGCTCGACGGCCTGATCCCGGCCGCGCTGGTGACCGCGCGCACGCCGGGCGCGGTGGTCTCGGTCGTCAAGGACGGCCAGGTGCTGCTGGAAAAGGGCTACGGCTGGGCCGACGCCGAGAAGCACATCCCGGTCGACCCGAAGACGACGTTGTTCCGTCCGGGATCGACGTCGAAGCTGTTCACGTGGACGGCGGTGATGCAACAGGTCGAACTCGGCAAGCTGGACCTCGACACCGACGTCAACCAGTACCTCGACTTCAAGGTGCCGGTGCGCAACGGCCATCCGCTGACGCTGCGCCACATCATGACGCAGACCAGCGGCTTCGAGGAGGTCATCAAGGACCTCGTCTCGTTCGGCACCGCGTCGCCGCCGCTGCGCGACGTGCTCGTGGCCAACATGCCGCCGCTGCGCGCCGATCCCGGCACGGTGGCGGGCTACTCGAACTACGCCACGGCGCTGGCCGGCTACATCGTGCAGCGCGTCTCGGGCGAGCAGTACGAGGACTACATCGAGCACCACATCTTCCAGCCGCTGGGGATGGCGCATTCGACGTTCCGCCAGCCGCTGCCGGCGGCGCTCGCGCCGCTGATGGCGCAGGGCTACATGGAAACCGGCCAGCCCGGCCACGGCTTCGAGGTCGTGAACCTGCCGCCCGCGGGCAGCCTGAGTTCGACCGCCGACGACATGTCGCGCTTCATGATCGCGCACCTGCAGGACGGCAGCCTCGGCGACGCCCGCATCCTGCAGGCCGCGACCGCACAGAAGATGCACACGACGCCGACGCGCCTGTTCCCCGACCTGAACGGCATCGCGCTCGGCTTCTACCAGCAGGACATCAACGGCCACCGCGTGATCGCGCACGGCGGCGACCTCAACTACTTCCACAGCGACCTGGCGCTGTTCATCGACGACCACGTCGGCCTGTTCATCTCGGTCAACGCGCCGGGCAAGGAAGGCATGGGCGAGATGCTGCGCGTGCGCCTGTTCAACGGCTTCGCCGACCGCTACTTCCCGCATCCCGAGACTCTGACTCCGATCGACAAGGCGACCGCGCAGGCACACGCCGCGATGATCGCCGGCCACTGGGTCAACACGCGGCGCGCGGACTCGACCTTCCTCAAGCTGGTCGACCTGCTGTCGCCGACGGCGATCACCGCCAACCCCGACGGCTCGATCACGAGCAAGGTGCTGATCGATCCGCAGACCTTCGTCGAGACCGCGCCCTTCCTCTGGAGCGAGGTGGACGGCCACGACAAGCTGCAGGCCCGCGTGCAGGACGGCAAGGTCGTGGGCTGGACCACGGACATGCTCGCGTTCGCCTGGAGCTACCAGTCGCCCGGCGGCCTGGCCGCGGCCGGCCTGCAACAGGCGGCCTGCGGGCTGGCGCTCTTCATCGTGGCGCTGGCCGCCGCGATGTGGCCGATCGCGGCCGTCGTCCGCCGCCGCCTGAAGACGCCGCGCGTCGAGAGCCCGGCCCTGCGTCTGGCGCGCCGCCTCGCCGACGCGGGCGCGGTGACGCTGCTGGTGGCCGTCGCGACCTGGGTCGCGTTCTTCGCGGCCGTCGTCTCGACGACGTTCACCGGGCTCGACCCGTTGCTGCACCTCGCGCAGGTGATCGCGATTCTCGGCTTCGCCGGCGGCACGCTGGCCAACGCCTGGCTGCTGGTCGTGCAGTGGCGCGAGCACCGGCGCGCGAGCGCGCTCGCGTGGACGGCGGTGCGCCTGGTCGCCTTCGCCTACCTGCTGGCCGTCGCCTTCGGCTACAACCTGCTGAGCCTCAGCAGCCACTACTGAGCGAGCCGGACGCGCATGTCGACGCCGATCTCCGCCACGCTGCCGGAACCCTCCATCGAACCGACGGCCGCCGCGACGCCGCGTCGCGGCCATCCGCCCGGTCTCGCCGTGCTGTTCCTGACGGAGATGTGGGAGAAGTTCTCCTTCTTCGGCATGCGCGCGCTGCAGGTCTACTACATGACCAAGCAGCTGCACTTCTCGCAGGGATCGGCCTCGCTGATCTACGGCGCGTACGCGGCCGGCGTGTACCTGACGCCGATCGCCGGCGGCGTGATCTCCGACCGCTGGCTGGGACGGCATCGCGTGATCGTCATCGGCTCGCTGGTGATGGCGCTGGGCCACTTCATGATGGCCAGCGAGGCGCTGTTCTTCCCCGCGATGGTCACCATCGCCATCGGCAACGGCCTGTTCCTGCCCAACCTGCCCAGCCAGGTCGCCGCGCTGTACGCGGAGAACGACCCGCGCCGGGCCAGCGCCTACAACCTCTACTACATGGGCATCAACCTCGGCGCCTTCCTCGCGCCGCTGGTGTGCGGCACGCTGGGCGAGCTGTACGGCTGGCACTGGGGCTTCGGCGCCGCCGGCCTGGGGATGTGCCTGGGCCTCGCGATCTACCTGGCCGGCGGACGCTGGCTGCCCAGGGAAGCGCCGCGCACGGCGCGCAGGGCGGCGCCCGTCGCGACGGACGACGCCGCGACCCGCGTGGGCCTGCTCGTCGCGATCGGCCTGGCCGTCGTCGTCTACCGCATGGCCTACGAGCAGACCGGCAACACGCTGGCGGTCTGGGTGGACACCAGCGTCGACCGCCACCTCGGCGGCTGGACGATGCCGGCGACCTGGGTGCAGTCGCTCAACCCGATGTTCGTGTTCGCGATCACGCCGCTGCTGGTCATGTTCTGGCAGCGGCGCGAGGTCCGTCGCGGCGCCGCGCGTCCGCTCAGCCGCATGGCCATCGGCGCCTTCGTCTCGGCGCTGTCGTGGCTCGCGCTGGCGGCCGTCGCGCATCACGACACGGCCCGCCACGCGATGACCAGCGTCGGTTGGGTCACCGCGTTCTTCGTGCTGTTCACGCTCGCCGAGCTCTACATCCTGCCGGTGGGCCTCGGCCTGTTCGCGAGCCTGGCGCCCGTGCGCTTTCGCGCGACGACGATCGCCGCGTGGTTCCTGGCGGCGTTCGCCGGCAACCTGCTCTCGGGCGTGCTGGGCACGGCCTGGGAGCACCTCGCACCCGACGCTTTCTTCGCGCTGACCGGTGCCGCCGCGGCCGTCGCAGGCGCCCTGCTCTGGGCGATCGGCCGCTTCGCCGCCAGGCAGTCCTGACCCTTCCCATTCCGATGATCGATCACACCACCCACCACTCGCCCCTCTCGATGCCGCACGAAGAAGAATCACCGGGCGCGCGGATCAGAGCCCTGCGCCTCGGCCAGGGCCTGACGCTCGCGCAGCTGAGCGAGCGCATCGGATTGGCCGTCTCCACGCTGTCCAAGCTGGAGAAAGGCTCGATCTCGCTGTCGTACGACAAGCTCCTGCTGATCAGCCAGGGCCTGGGCATCGACATGGCCAGTCTCGTCGACCCGAAGCCGCAGTTGCCTCGCATCCCGGGCCTGACGCCGGGGCGCCGCGTGCTGCAGCGCGCCGGCGACGGCCAGGTCGTCGAGACCAGCAGCTATCGCCAGACCTACCTGGCGACGGAACTCCTGAACAAGAAGATGACGCCCATCTTCGTGGAGATCCGCGCCCGCACGCTCGAAGAGTTCGTCGCCGAATTCGGCGGCCTGATCAGCCATCCGGGCGAGGAGTTCACGTACGTTCTCGAAGGCGAGCTCGACTTCCACAGCGAGCTCTATGCGCCGGTGCGCCTGCGCGCGGGCGACTCGATCTACTTCGACAGCGAGATGGGCCACGCGTACCTGAACGCCACGCCGGCGCGCTGCCGGCTTCTTTGCAACTGCGCGCCGCGCGGACCGGACGACGAGTTCGATGCCCACGTGTTCGTCAACACCGCGGGCGTGCGCCACAGCGTCGAGCCCCTGGCGCTCGGCGCGCCCACGACAACCAGGAGAAAAGCATGAGTGAATCCACCGCCGCCGCATCGCCGGAGGCCGCCGCCAAGACCGGCGTCGCCGCGCTCGACGACCTCTTCGCCGCCGTGAACCGAAGCGACGCCCCGGGCCTCGTCGTCGGCGTGGCGCAGCACGGCCAGCCGGTCTATCGACGCGGATTCGGCCTCGCCAGCATCGAGCTGGGCGTGGCCAACACCGCCTGGACGCGCATGCGCATCGGTTCGACCAGCAAGCATTTCACCTGCCTCGCGGCGCTGCTGCTGGCCGAGGACGGCAAGCTCGACATCGACGCCGGCGTGCGCCGCTACGTGCCCGAGCTGCCGCCGTTGAAAGGCGAGCCGACGCTGCGCCAGCTGATGAACCACTCGGGCGGCCATCGCTGCTATCTGGACGTCGGCTTCCTGAGCGACGCCATGGCGATCAAGCCCAAGGGCGTCGCGCTGAAGACGCAGGTGCACCAGGGCGACGTCAACTTCGCGCCGGGCGAGAAGACGCTCTACAACAACGGTGGCTACCATCTGCTGTCGTTGATCATCGAACGCGTGAGCGGCGTGCCGTTCGAGCAGTTCCTCGAGGACCGCATCTTCGGGCCGCTGGGCATGGTCGACACGAAATCGGTGCCCAGCGATTTCGAGATCCACCGCAACATGGCCACGCTGCACGTCGCGCAGCCGGACGGCAGTTGGCGGCGCGGCATCTTCCCGACCGAGGAAGTGCGCGGCGAGGGCGCGATGATCTCGACCATAGCCGACATGCTGCGCTGGATCGCTCACCTGCGCGGTCCGCACACGGTGGGCAGCGACGACACCTGGGCGCAGATGACCACGCCCGTGCGCCTGAACAACGGCAGCAGCGTGCCGTACGCGCTCGGGCTGATGGTGCACGACTACCGCGGCGTGCGCGTCGTGCACCACGCCGGCGGCGTGATCGGCGGCACCTGCCAGATGCTCACCGTGCCCGACCACGCGCTCGACATCATCATCATGACCAACGGCGCGCTCGTCAGCGCCGTGGAGCTGGCCAACAAGATCATCGATGCGATGCTCGGCGACGAGGTGCTGGCCGCACGCGAGGAACGCGCGGCTGTCGATCGCTTCAAGAGCGTGCTGGGCAAGCGCTACTACGCGCCGGCCAGCGGCTTCCTCGCGGGCTTCGGCGACGCCGGCGGCAAGCTGGGCATCTGTCTCATGAACAACCCGCCCGTGCCGTTGCGCGACGAGGGCGAGACGCTGCGCCTGGGCTTCGAGGACATCGCGATGGGGCCGTTCACGCTGCGCACGGCGGACATCGCCGACCGCACCGAGGCGCCGCCCACGCTGGAGATGACCGAGTCCGGCCACGTGCTTCGTCTCGAGCTGCTGCCCGAGTCCGCGCCCGCGGACGTCCTCGCGCCGCTGGCGGGTCGCTACCGCGCCGCCGATCTCGATGCGGACGCCGTCGTCCTGCAGGAAGACGGCGGCTGGAAGCTGCGCATCTTCGGCCAGTACGCGGTCAACGAGCTGGCGCTGGAGGCGTTGTCGGCCGACGTCGTCGGTCTCTCGCATGCGGTGCATCCGCAGTTGCGCGCCGCGCTGGCCATCGACCGGCGCGAGGGCGCGGTGAGCGGCTTTCGAGTCGACTCCGGCCGCACGCGGGGCATGCGATTCGAGCGCATCGGCGACTGAGCAACGCCGCGCGGATCCGGATTCTCCGAATCAGAAAACCGTATCGGACTCTGCTAGAGTCGGCCGCATGAAAGCCAACGGCCAGACTTTCGCCGGCGACGCTGGATCGCCCGGGGCGACGATCCGGGCGCTGCGCCTCAGCAAGGGACTCACGCTCGCCCAGGTGAGCGAGAGGACCGGGCTCGCCGTGTCGACCTTGTCGAAACTGGAGATCGGGTCGGTCTCGCTTTCCTATGACAAGCTGATGCTGATCAGCAAGGGCCTGGGCGTCGACATGGCCAGCCTCGTCGACCCCAAGCCGCAGACGGCACGCGGCACCGGCATGGCCGCCGGCCGCCGCGCCGTGCAGCGCGCCGGCGAAGGCCAACTGGTGGAAACGCACAGCTACCGGCAGATGTACCTGGCCACCGAGCTTCTGAACAAGAAGATGACGCCGATGTTCGTGGAGCTCCGCGCGCGCACGTTCGAGGAGTTCACGGAGGAATTCGGCGGCCTCATTCGCCATCCGGGCGAAGAGTTCACGTTCGTCATCGAGGGCGAGCTGGATTTCCTCAGCGAACTCTACGCCCCCGTGCGCCTGCGCGCCGGCGACTCGATCTACTTCGACAGCGAGATGGGCCACGCCTACCTCAACGCCTCCGACGGCCCCTGCCGCCTCGTGTGCAGTTGCGCGCCGCGAGGCGCTGACGACGAGCGGCTGGCCGACATGTTCGTCAAGGTGTCCAACAGGAACGACCAGGACGCCGCGGCCGCCGCCGCGCCGCCGACGCGGGCGAGTCGCAAGACTGCCGTCAAACGCGCGCGTTGACGGACGGTTTGCGGACACGGAGCGCGCCGCACGCGCGGGACGCCCGTGATGGATTCCCGTTGCACCGGCATCTCTTCGGGGCGGGCGTCGATGCGCCCGAGGGGCAGGTACGATGCCTGGCTCGACAGCAACCCGGCGCCAGCGTTCGAGGACCTTTGCTGCAGGGCGCGGCGCGCGGCCAACGTGGCTTCCGGACGCGCGCCGGACAACGATTCAAAGACAGGCGGCAAGGCGTCGGAACGCGAGGTCGACCTGTCTTGTTCAGCGGACATCGAGGGGCAGGCACATGACGACGGTACTCATCTGGGACAACAATCAGGTCGGCGGCGGGCACAAGACCGTCGGGCATGCGGCCATCAACATCGACGACTACTGGGGGCCCGACATCGCCGTCGAAGAACCGGCACCCCGGCCCGCGGCCGCCGTGGCAGCTGCGATCCCCGTCAAGACGGCACCGGGTTTCAAGCCGCCGCCGCTCGTACGGACCGGTTCCGCCGACAAGGTCGAAGCGCCGGACAATCCCGGCGAATACCCGAAGAGCTACGTCAGCTGGTGGCCCGCCAACGTGCAGGCAGGCAAGCGCCTGGGTTCGGCATGGCCCAGCTTCCAGAGAGACCTGGTCAAGGAACGCTACGCGCCCGACCACATCCTCCGTCTGACCGGCCTGAACGAGGAAGACATGCGCGCCGAGTGGGCGCGCATTCGCGGCAAGGAAAACGCCCACTACCGGCTCTACGTCAAGAACTGTTCGACCATCGTGGCGCGCATCCTGCGGGCCGGCACCAGCTGGACGAACCGCAACCCCTGGCGCGCGCACAGCGAGCTGTGGACGCCGCTCAAGGCCAAGCGCTTCGCATTGAGCCTGGGCGCCAAGCAGGTCGAATGGACCGACTTCTGCGCCGAGGTGCGCAAGCGCAGCTACTTCTACGAGATCCGCGAAGGCAACCCCACGGTGCGGCGCAGCGACGAGCACGGCAACCCGAATACGCCGGCGCGCTTCGTCAAGGGCAAGGACACGTGGAAGACGGACGCGACGCCCGCCGTCAAGACGGCGCCGCGACGCATCGTCTGAACACCCTGATTGGGCGGGGT
>FTKD01001298.1_pt3 | contig 23895 bp, 18 predicted proteins | sample 1658191 | NCBI WGS metagenome assembly FTKD01 (sample SAMEA3914808, study PRJEB12502) | metagenome | biome: forest; material: soil | place: Canada | collected 2011-08-03 | depth 0.3 m
GCCTTCTCGGCGCACCACAGGATGACCGAGGCGCAGTCCTTGCGCACCTGGCGCACGTGCTGCGCGCCGAGCGCGTCGAGGTTCTTGCCCACCGTGTAGCAGAACGCGCGGCCGGCCTGCAGCACCGTGTACATGTCGGCCACCTTGCCCTGGATCAGCTGGAACTCGCCGATGGACTGGCCGAACTGCTTGCGGTCGTGGATGTACGGGACGACGTTGTCCATCACCGACTGCATGATGCCGATGGGACCGGCGGCCAGCACGGCACGCTCGTAGTCGAGCCCGCTCATCAGCACCTTGGCGCCGCCGTTGAGGTGGCCGAGGATGTTCTCGGCCGGCACCTCGACGTCCTGGAACACCAGCTCGCCGGTGTGGCTGCCGCGCATGCCCAGCTTGTCGAGCTTCTGCGCGATGGAGAAGCCCTTCATGCCCTTCTCGATCAGGAAGGCCGTGACGCCGCGCGCGCCCAGCTCGGGCTCGGTCTTCGCGTAGACGACCAGCGTATCGGCGTCGGGGCCGTTGGTGATCCACATCTTGTTGCCGTTGAGCACGTACACGCCGCCGCGCTCCTCGGCCTTCAGCTTCATGCTGAGGACGTCGGAGCCGGCGCCCGGCTCGCTCATCGCCAGCGCGCCCACGTGCTCGCCCGAGATCAGCCTGGGCAGGTACTTCTTCTTCTGCGCCTCGGTGCCGTTGCGCTTGATCTGGTTGACGCACAGGTTGGAGTGCGCGCCATAGCTGAGACCCACGGAGGCGCTGGCGCGGCTGATCTCCTCCATCGCGATCATGTGCGCGAGGTAGCCCATGTTGGCGCCGCCGTATTCCTCGGGCACGGTGATGCCCAGCACGCCCAGCTCGCCCATCTTGCGCCACAGGTCCATCGGGAACTGGTCGGAGCGGTCGATCTCGGCCGCGCGCGGCGCGATCTCGGCCTGGGCGAACGCGTGCACGGCGTCGCGCAGCGCGTCGATGTCTTCACCGAGCATGAAGTTCAGGCCGGGCAGGTTGTTCATCTGGGGTCTCCTGGGCGGGCGCGCGGCGTGGGCGCGCCATGGAACGGTGGGAAATCGGCGCCGGCCGCGGGCGCGCGCAGGCGCCCGCCTCCGGCCGGAGACGCCATTTTAGTTGACGTTTACGTAAACGTAAATCAGACCAGGGTTTTCAGGCCTTCACGGCGCGTTTCGACGCGGGCGCGGCCGGGGCGACAGCCGCTGACGCCGCGGCCTCGAGCAGCCGCTCGCAGCGCGCCTCGTGCTGGGCGATCTCCTCCAGCGTCACGCGGATGTCCTCCAGCTGCAGCTCGATCTGCTTGCGGTGCGCGCGCAGCACGGCCAGGAAGGCCTCCAGCTGCGGCGCGGTGTCCGACGGCGAGTCGTACATGTGCACCAGCTGCTTGATCTCCTGCAGGCTCAGGCCCAGGCGCTTGCCGCGCAGGGTGAGCTTCAGGCGCGTGCGCTCGCGCTGCGAATAGACGCGGTTGCGGCCGACGCGCTGCGGCTCCAGCAGGCCCACGTCCTCGTAGAAGCGGATGGCGCGCGGGGTGACGTCGAACTCGGTGGCCAGCTCCGTGATCGTGAAGCTCTTGGCCGCGCCCTTGGCCGGGGTCGCCTTGGCGGCTTTGTTCCTGCCTGCGGTACTGGGAGAAGCGCTCATGGGTAGACTGACGTTAACGTAAACGGAAGTCTAGTCCACCGGAGCCCACATGGCCAACGCCGACGAATCGAAACTCGACTACCCGCTGGGCGACACGCTGCCCGCCATCGGCGCGGCGATCGAGCTGGCGCCCGGCGTGCGCTGGCTGCGCATGCCGCTGCCGTTCGCGCTGGACCACATCAACCTGTGGCTGCTGCGCGACCGCGACGACGACGGGCGCGAGGGCTGGGCCATCGTCGACTGCGGCGTGGCCGACGACGCCACGCGCGCGGCGTGGGAGAGCGTGTTCGCCCACCACCTCGACGGCCTGCCGGTGCTGCGCGTGATCGTCACGCACATGCACCCCGACCACATCGGCAACGCGCAGTGGCTCACCGAGCGCTGGGGCTGCCGCCTGTGGATCAGCGCCACCGACTGGAACGCGGCGCGCATCGCGAGCCAGTCCACCACCGGCTTCGGCGGCGACGACGCGGCCCGCTTCTTCGGCGAGCACGGCCTCGTCGATCCGGAGGCGATCGCCAAGGTGCGCGGACGCGGCGGCTATTACGCCTCGATGGTGCCGGCCGTGCCGCGCCAGTACCGGCGCCTGATGGACGGCCAGGTGCTGCGCATCGGCGACCACTCCTTCCGCTGCATCGCGGGCTACGGCCACGCGCCCGAGCACATCTCGCTGTATTGCGCCGCGCTCGGCGTGCTCGTCTCGGGCGACATGATCCTGCCGCGCATCTCCACCAACATCAGCGTGATCGACCTCGAGCCCGAGGCCGACCCGCTGCCGCTGTTCCTCGCGTCGATCGCGCGCCTGCGCGAGCTGCCGGCCGCCACGCTGGTGCTGCCGTCGCACGGCAAGCCGTTCGCCGGACTGCACGAGCGCGTCAATCAGCTGACGCAGCACCACGACCGCCACTTCGACGAGGTGGTGGCCGCCTGCCGCGACAAGCCCTGCAGCGCCGCCGACCTGCTGCCGGTGCTGTTCCGCCGCAAGCTCGATCTGCACCAGACGACCTTCGCGATGGGCGAGGCGGTGGCCCACCTGCATGCGCTGGCCGGCATGGGCCGGCTGCGCGGCCACCTGGACGCCGACGGCATCCGGCGCTTCTCGGTGCCCGTCTAGACAGGCGAAACGCGGGCCGGAAAAAACAAAGCCGATCGCTGTGAGGCGACCGGCCCTGCTGCCGGTCATGTCCGGCCTTCACTCCCTGAATGCTCCCTGTCCCTATTGGGTGATGACAGCATGCAGCGACTACTTTGCCTGCGACTTGTGACACCGGCATCCCTCTTTTGGGGGAAAGCTCTCGAAGAAGTTCACGCGATCCGTAGTATTCGGCTAATACACGCCGGGACACTCAGCCCAATACGGGCACGGGTACGTCCTTGAGCGTGTTGCGCAACTTCTGGTAATCGGGAACCACCGAGCGCACCACGTCCCAGAACGCGGCGCTGTGATTCATTTCACGCAGGTGCGCCAGCTCGTGCGCGACCACGTAGTCGATCACCTGCAGGCCGAAGTGCACCAGCCGCCAGTTCAAGCGGATCGAGCCGTCGACCGAGGCCGAGCCCCAGCGGGTCTGCGCCGCGCTGAGCGACAGCCGCGTCACCCTGACGTTCAGCGTCCTGGCGAAATGCTCGCAGCGCTCGGTGAAGATGCGCAGCGCCTGGCGCTGCAGCCAGCTCTGCACGGTGTCGCGGATCTGTTCCGGCTCGGCCGTCTGCGGCAGGCCCACGTGCAGCACCAGCCGCGGCACGCCGGGCAGCGATTGCGCGTCGGAATTGAGCACGGCGCCCGCGACGCGGGGGTCGAGCACGATGAACACGGTCTCGCCCAGGAACGGCAGGCTGGTGCCGTCATGCCACTCGATGCGCGCGGCCTCCACGCGGCGCGCGCGGTCGCGCTGCTCCTGGAGCTTGCGCAGGATCCAGCCCGCCTTGCCCTGCACCGCCGAATCGATGTTCTGCAGCGAGACCCAGCGCGGCGCATTCACCTGCAGCCCGTCGCCGCTCACCACGAAGCCGATGCTGCTGCGCCGGGCGCGGCGCAGCGCGTAGCCCACCACGTGCTCGCCCAGCCGCACCTCGCGGTCGGCTTGCGGATGCCTGAAGTGCATGGGCGGCAGCTCGCTGCGGCGTGCGGCGGGCGGCGTCGCGTCGAATTCGGGGGAGGGATCCACGGGGCGGGCGACGGGCGCGCGCGGCGTCGTGGCGCGCGGCGCGACCGGGGGCGGCGACGGCGGCTCGGCCAACGGCGAGGCGTCGAAGAGCGAGAGCTGCGAAAGGGCGTCGTCGGCCGGGCCGGTGCGGGGCATGGACGCCAATTCTAGCTGCCCGAGCTGTGGCGACGCACGCCCAGGGAACCCTCGCGACGCGCGAGAATCCGAACGTGGCGACAATGCGCCGCAAGACCTGCGACCGCCACCGAAAGGATCCGCTTGAAACGCCGTCAATTCTCCTCCCTCGCCGCCACCGCCGCGCTGGGCCTGGGCCTTCACCGCGGCGCGTCCGCCCAGGCCGACACGCCCGTCACCGCCAGCGACTACAGCCGCATCGGCACGCCGATCCCGGTGTCGACGCCGCCCGGCACCGTGGACGTGGTGGAGTTCTTCAGCTACGCCTGCCCGCACTGCTTCGAGTTCGAGCCCACGCTGGAAGCCTGGCTCAAGCGCAAGGCGCCGGAGATCCGCTTCCGCCGCTCGCCGGTGCCGTTCCTGCAGAACTTCCGCAACTTCCAGCCGATGTATTTCGCGCTGGAATCGCTGGGCGCGGTCGACGCGATGCAGCAGAAGATCTTCAACGCCTTCCACCTGGAACACCAGCGCCTGGACAAGCCCGATGACATCGCCGCCTTCGTGGCCAGGAACGGCGTCGACGCGAAGAAGTTCATGGCCGCGTTCAGCTCGTTCGGCACCAGCGTGAAGGTGTCGCAGGCCAACCAGTTGTTCCAGAACAGCGGCGTCGACGGCGTGCCCACGATCATGATCCAGGGCCGCTTCCTCACCTCGCCCGTCCTCACCAAGAGCGAGACGAAGACGGTGGCGGTGGTGGACTACCTCGCGGCGCAGATCCGCGCCGGGCACTGAGCCTCAGCGCGGCGCGACGTAGGCCTCGGGATCCAGGCGGCGCATCTCCGCCTCGATCCAGGCCTCCACCTCGCGCATCATCTCCTCGGGCTCGCGGCCCTCGGGCGAGATCGGCTTGCCGATGGAGATCGTCACCACGCCGGGCTTCAGCCAGAAGCTCTTGCGCGGCCAGCAGCGGGCGGAGTCGACGGCGATCGGCACCACCGGCACGCCGGTGGCGATGGCCAGGCGCGTCGCGCCCGACTTGTACGTGCCCTGGGCGCCGCGCGCGCTGCGCGTGCCCTCGGGAAACATGATCACCCACTTGCCCAGGCCGCTCAGCCGCCTGCCTTGCTCGGCCACCTTGTTCCACGCCTCGGTGCGCCTGCTGCGATCGATGTGGATCATGTCCATGCGCGCCATCGCCCAACCGAAGAACGGCACGTAGATCAGCTCCTTCTTGAACACGTAGGCCAGCGGGTGGGGCATCACCACCGGGAACGCGAAGGTCTCCCAGGTGGACTGGTGCTTGGACGCCAGGATGACGGCGCCCTTCGCGTCGGCCGCCGAGGGCACGTTCTCCATGCCGATCACGCGCTTTCGCACGCCGCAGATCCAGCGCGAGCCGTGGTGCGCCAGCGCCACCCAATTGATGCACCAGCGGTAGATCTGGTCGGCGCTGAGGAACGGCGCGCACAGGCACACCGCCGCGCCCCACGGGACGACGGTGATGGCCATGTACAGGAAGAACAGGATCGAGCGAACGACGGAGAGCGCCTTGGTCATGCCGGTTGGTCTTCTTCTTGGTGAATGTTCTTGTTCAGCGCGCGATGAGGTGCTCGGCGAACGCGGCCATGTCGTCGTGCACCAGCGTGCCCGGCACGGCCTGCAGCCACTGGTCGACGGTGGCCGCGTCGGCCACCGCGGCGCGGCCGGTGCGCACCAGGTGCGGCCGGCAGCCCGCGGCCCGGGCGGCCTCGAGGTCGCGCAAGGTGTCGCACACCATCGGCACCGTATGGAGCTCCACGCCGTAGCGCTCGCCGATGTCGTGCATCAGGCCGGGCGCGGGCTTGCGGCACTCGCACTGCTCGGTGGCCGCGTGCGGGCAGAAGAACACGGCGTCGATGCGCCCGCCCTTCTCCGACAGCAGCCGCATCATGTGCGAGTGCACCGCGTTGACCGAGGTCATGTCGATCATGCCTCGGCCGATGCCCGACTGGTTGGTGGCGACCACCACGTGCCAGCCCGCGTGGTTCAGGCGCGCCACCGCCTCCAGCGCGCCCGGGATCGGCTGCCATTCCTCCGGCGCCTTCACATGGTCGGCGCGGAAGACGTTGAGGATGCCGTCGCGGCCGGTGATCACGAGCTTGGGCGTTTGCATGGGCGCTCCTTGGTATCAGTCGTGGCGAACGAACGAGGGTGTCGCCCTGGCCGGCGAGCGCTCGGCCGCTCCGGAGAGAGCCGGCCTGAGCTCCTCGGGAGCGGGGAGCGGAGCGAGCCAGGTCGTCATGTCGTCAGGCGGGACAGGTCGGCCACGCGGTTCATCACGCCGTGCAGCGTGGCGAGCAGGCCCAGGCGGTTCGCCCGCACCTTCGGGTCTTCCGCGTTGACCATCACGTCGTCGAAGAACTTGTCCACCGGCGTGCGCAGCGCGGCGAGCGCCTTCAGGCTGCTGGTGTAGTCGCCGCCCTCGAACAGCACGTCGGCCGAGCGGCGCACCGCGGCCACGTCCGTCCACAGCGCGCGCTCGGCGGCCTCGGTGAACAGCGCCGGGTCGGCCTTGGCCTCCACCGGGTCGGCGCTCTTCTTCAGGATGTTGGCGATGCGCTTGTTGGCGGCGGCCAGCGCGGCGGCCTCGGGCAGCGCGGCGAACGCGCGCACGGCCTCGAGGCGGCGCGGGATGTCGGCCAGGCGCTGCACGCCCAGCGCCAGCACCGCGTCCACCTCGTGCGCCGAGTAGCCCTGCTCGCGCAGGCTGCCGGCCAGGCGGTCGACGACGAAGGCCGAGACCGCGGCGCGCGGGTCGGTGACGAGCGTGCCGAACGCGGGCACGGCCAGCGCCAGCAGCGTGTCGAGGTCCAGCGGCAGCGCGGCCTCCACCAGCATGCGGATGACGCCCAGCGCGTGGCGGCGCAGCGCGAACGGATCCTTGTCGCCGGTGGGCACCTGGCCGATGCCGAACAGGCCCACCAGGGTCTCGAGCTTGTCGGCCAGCGCGACGACCAGGCCGGCGCGGTTGCGCGGCAGCGAATCGCCGGCAAAGCGCGGCTTGTAGTGGTCCTCGATGGCGTCGGCGATGGTGTCGCCCAGGCCGTCGTGGCGCGCGTAGTAGCCGCCCATGATGCCCTGCAGCTCGGGGAACTCGCCCACCATTTCGGTGACGAGATCGGCCTTGGCCAGGCGGGCGGCGGTGTCGGCCTGATCGACCAGCCCGCGGTCGCCGAGCTCGGCCGCGATCGCGCGGGCGATCTCGCGCACGCGGGTGACGCGCGCGCCCTGGCTGCCCAGCTTGCCGTGGTAGACCACCTTGTCGAGGCCCGGCACGCGGTCGGCCAGCGCCTTCTTGCGGTCCTGGTCGAAGAAGAACTTGGCGTCGGCCAGGCGCGGGCGCACCACGCGCTCGTTGCCCTGGATGACCGCGCTCGGGTCGGCCGGGCTGATGTTGCTGACCACGAGGAACTTGTGCGTCAGCTTGCCCGCGGCGTCCAGCAGCGGGAAGTACTTCTGGTTGGCCTTCATCGTGAGGATGAGGCACTCCTGCGGCACGGCCAGGAAGTCCTGCTCGAACTGGCAGGTGAGCACGTTGGGGCGCTCCACCAGCGCGGTGACCTCGTCCAGCAGCGCGTCGTCCTCGATCGGCTTCAGCCCCTCCTTGGCCGCGGCCGCGGCGAGCTGGCGCACGATCGCGGCGCGGCGCTCGGCGAAGGAGGCGATGACCGCGCCTTCGTCGGCCAGTTGCGCGGCGTGGCTGTCGGCGTCGCGCACGCTGATCGTGGCGCTCTTCGCCTCGAAGCGGTGGCCTTGCGTGATGCGATCGGCGGCGCGGCCCAGCGCCGTGACCGGCACCACGTCGGCGCCGTGCAGCGCCACCAGGCGGTGCGCCGGGCGAACGAACTTCACGTCCGTCCAGCCGTCCTCCAGCTGGTAGGTCATGACCTTGGGAATCGGCAGCTTGGCCAGCGTCTCGTCGATGGCCTTTTGCAGGCCTTCGGCGAGCGTGGCGCCGGCGACGGTCTGGTCGACGAACAGGCTCTCGGCCTTGCCATCGGGCAGGCGCTTCAATGACGGCACGGCCTCGGGGCCGAAGCCCAGCGACGCGAGCTTCTTCAGCAGCGCCGGCGAGGCGTTGCCGTCCTTGTCGAACGCGATGGCCGCGGGCATCAGCTTCTGCTGCAACGCGCGGTCGGCGGCCTTGGCGGAAACGCCTTCCACGTGCACGCCGAGGCGGCGCGGCGAGGCGAAGGACCGGGCGAGCGCGTTGGCGCTCACGAGGCCTTGCGCGTGCAGGCTCGCCACCAGCGTGGCGGCGAACGACTCGCCCAGCTTCTTCAGCGCCTTGGGCGGCAGTTCCTCGCAGACGAGTTCGACGAGGAGGTTGCGGGTGTCTTGCGTGCTCATGCGGTGGCGGCCTTCTTCTTCTCGATCTGGGCGATGACTTCGTCGGCCCAGGCCTTCGGCGCCATCGGGAAGCCGAGGCGCGCGCGGCTCTCGAGGTAGCTCTGCGCCACGGCGCGGGCCAGGTTGCGGATGCGGCCGATGTAGGCGGCGCGTTCGGTGACGCTGATCGCGCCGCGCGCGTCCAGCAGGTTGAAGCTGTGGCCGCACTTGAGCAGCTGCTCGTAGGCCGGCAGCGCGAGCTGGTGCTCCATCAGGTGCTTGGACATCTTCTCGTGCGAGTTGAACGCGTGCAGCAGGAACTCGACGTCGGAGTACTCGAAGTTGTACGTGCTCTGCTCCACCTCGTTCTGGTGGAACACGTCGCGGTAGCTGACGCCCGGCGTCCACTCGAGGTCGAACAGGCTCTCCTTGCCCTGGATGTACATGGCCAGGCGCTCGAGGCCGTAGGTGATCTCGCCCGTGATGGGCTTGCAGTCGATTCCGCCCACCTGCTGGAAGTAGGTGAACTGCGTCACCTCCATGCCGTTGAGCCAGACCTCCCAGCCCAGGCCCCAGCAGCCCAGCGTGGGGTTCTCCCAGTCGTCCTCCACGAAGCGGACGTCGTTCTTCTTCAGGTCGAAGCCCAGCGCCTCCAGCGAGCCCAGGTACAGCTCGAGGATGTTGTCGGGCGCGGGCTTCAGGACGACCTGGTACTGGTAGTAGTGCTGCAGCCGGTTCGGGTTCTCGCCGTAGCGGCCGTCCTTGGGGCGGCGGCTGGGCTGGACGTAGGCCGCCTTCCAGGGCTCGGGACCGAGCGCGCGCAGGAAGGTGGCGGTGTGGCTGGTGCCGGCGCCCACCTCCATGTCGTAGGGCTGCAGCAACGCGCAGCCCTGCTTGTCCCAGTAGTCCTGCAGGCGAAGAATGATTTGCTGGAAGGTCAGCATGGCTTGTTCGGTGGGGCCGCGATGGCCAGAGACTGAAGGCCGCGGACAAGACTCGCCGGCGGTCGAATGGACGATTTTACGTGTGCCGGCTCACAGGTATTCGTCCGGGCAGCCGGGGTCGGACGGATAGGCGCTTTCCAGCACCCGGCCGGTGGCGTCGTTGAAGTCGACCTGGAACACGATGCAACGCTGGATCGTCTCGAAGCGATAGTTCCAGGTGGTGCCCGGCGAGGGTCGCAGGTAGCGCGCGGTGAAGGTGGGCGGCCCGATCAGGCGCAGCACGTCCGGCGCGCGCATGCCGGGCACGACGGCGGCGAAGTGCTGCTCGTCGAGCACGTTCTCCCAGCGCGCCATGTGGCCGCTCGCGTCCAGGTCGATCATGAACGTGTGCCGGCCCGCGGGCTGGCGGGTGTATTCGAGGCGCTCGTGGCCGTCGGGCATCGCGTAGGCGGCCGTTGGCGGCCCCATCGCGCGCAGGACGTCGTCGCGCGACGCGCCCGCGGGCACGCCCGAGGGCGAGTACGCGCCGTGCGCGCAGGCCGCGAGCACGGCGGCCAGCAGGGCGGGGCACAGGCGGCGGAGAAGGCGCATCTCGCGAGGATGCCAGGTTCTCAGGGCCGCCGCGGCACGAAGACGGTGAACAGGATCTGCGCGACGGCCAGCAGCCACAGCGGCCAGAGCTTCAACTGCGCCACCCACTGCGCGTACGGCGTGGCGCCGATGCGCCCTTCGACGCTTGCGTCGAGCTCGCCCTCCACCTCGGGCGCGAGGCGGGCGGTGACGTGGCCCTGCCAGTCGATCACCGCCGTGGCGCCGGTGTTGGTGGCGCGCACCTGGCCGCGCTGGAACTCGAGCGAGCGCATGCGCGAGAACTGCAGGTGCTGGTCCTGGATCATGCGCTTGCCGAACCAGGCCAGGTTGGTGGCGTTGGCCAGCACCGTGGCCGCGTTGGGGCCCACCATCGCCGACGCGAAGTCCTCGCCGAACAGATCCTCGTAGCAGATGAGCGGGCGCACGCGCTGCCCGGCCACCACGAACGGCGCGGTGTCGACACCCTTGGCCTGGTCGCCGATGGGGATCTTCATCATGTCGATGAACCAGTGGAAGCCCGGCGGCACGAACTCGCCGAACGGCAGCAGGTGGCGCTTGCCGTAGCGGTAGAACGTGCCGTCGGTCATGTGGTGCGTGGTGTCCAGGCCCACCAGCGAGTTGGTGTAGCCGCGCTCGTCGTCGCCGGTGAACACACCCACCAGCGCCGAACGGCCCGTCTTGTTGAACGGCTTCTCGTAGGCCAGCCAGTCCGCGACGGGGATCTGCACCGGCAGCACCGGCAGCGACGACTCCGGCGTCACCACGAGCTGCCCCGGCGCCTGGGCCAGCTTGACGACATGCCAGGCCAGCGCCTCGTCGATGTGCGCCGGATCGAACTTGTCGTTCTGGGCCACGTTCGGCTGGAACAGCGAAACGGTGAGCGTGCCGGTGGAGCGGGTGAACCCCTGCGGCAGCGCGGCGCCGGCGCACAGCAGCGCCAGCGGCAACACCAGCGGGCTCAGCACCAGCAGCGGCGGCCGCACCTGGGGCCCGCGCAGCTTCAGCAGCATCAGCGCCGTCGCCGCGGAGATACCCGCGGCAAGGCCGCCGATGCCGTAGACGCCGATGAACGGCGCCCACGGGCTCAGCGGGCCCGAGGTGTGCGCGTAGCCGCCGGCGATCCACGGGAAGCCGGTGAAGAAGCTGCCGCGCGCCAGCTCGGCCAGCATCCAGACCGCCGAGAACAGCACCGCGTCGACCAGCGGCCGGTTGCGCCGCAGCCGCGCCCAGGCCCAGCCCGCGACCGCGTAGTACAGCGACAGCAGCACGGCGAGCGTCGCCACGGCCAGCACCGACAGCCACGCCGGCAGGAAGCCGTAGAAGTGCAGGCTGATGTAGAGCCACCAGAAGCCGGCCGCGAGCCAGCCGAAGCCGAAGGCCCAGGCCCGGGCCGCGGCGGCACGCGGCGCGGCGTCGGCCAGCAGGGCCACCAGCGCGCCGGTGGCCAGCAGCTGCAGCCACCAGAACTCGGTGGGCGAGAACGAGCCGGCATGGGCCACGCCGGCCAGGGCGGCCAGCGCGACGGCCTTCCAGCCGCTCACCCAGGTGCCGGCCGGGCCACGGCGGTGGCGCGGGGCGCGGCTCACCCGCCGAGCTCTTCGGAAGCGGGCGCCACGCCGTCGGACGCGGGGCGCGTCACCTTGAACCAGCGCACGGCGCCGCCGCGGGTGAGCATCACGGAGAACCGCAGGCCGCCCAGGGAGGTGGTCTCGCCGCGCCGCGGCACGTGGCCCAGCTCGTGGGAGACGATGCCGCCGATGGTGTCGAACGCGTCCTCGGGCAGCGCCACGTTGAACGCGTGGTTGACCTCGGCGATGGTGGCGTTGCCGGCCACGCGCATGCTGCCGTCGGCCAGCGAATAGACGCCCGACTCGGCGTCGGCGTCGTCGAACTCGTCCTCGATCTCGCCGACGATCTCCTCGAGCACGTCCTCGATGGTGATCAGCCCGGCCGTGTTGCCGAACTCGTCGATCACGATGGCCAGGTGGTTGCGGTTGCTGCGGAATTCGCGCAGCAGCTCGTTGAGGTTCTTGGACTCGGGCACGAACACGGCGGGCCGAAGCAGCGTGCGCAGGTTCAGCTCCGGGGCGCGCTGCAGCTTGAGCAGGTCCTTGGCCATCAGCGTGCCGATCATGTTCTCGCGCTGGCCCTCGAAGACGGGGAAGCGCGAGTGGCCGGTGCCGATGACGGCCGCGAGCAGTTCCTCGTACGGGGCGTCGATGTCGAGCAGGTCCATGCGGGGCGCGGCCACCATCACGTCGCCGGCCGTCATGTCGGCCATGCGCAGCACGCCCTCGAGCATCGCGCGCGACTCCGGCTCGATCAGGGATCGATGCTCGGCGTCGGCCAGGGTTTCGATGAGCTCCGCACGCGAATCGGGCCCGGGAGACAGGAACTCGACCAGGCGCTCGAACAAGGTACGCTTGTCGACCTCGGCCGGCGCCCGCTGGGAGCGCCCGGATCGACCAGACTGGGGATCAGACACTGCGGCTGTGTCGGGAGTGGAAGAACCGCGAGAATAACCGATCGGCGTTCACCCGACCGTGACAATCCCGGTGCTTGAAACCCGGGTTCGCGCCCCCATTTGACCCATCCGCCGCCTCGCAACGACCTCTCCTGGACACCATGGCCGACAAGCTCATCCCCGCCACCATCCTCACCGGCTTCCTCGGCTCGGGCAAGACCACGCTCCTGAAGCGCGTCCTCACCGAGATGCACGGCCACAAGATCGCCGTCATCGAGAACGAGTTCGGCGAGGAGAACATCGACAACGAGATCCTGGTGTCGGACACCACCGAGCAGATCATGCAGCTGTCCAACGGCTGCGTCTGCTGCACCATCCGCGAAGACCTGCGCGCCACGCTGGCGCTGCTGGCCGAACGCCGCCGCAAGGGCGAGCTGCAGTTCGAGCGCGTGGTCATCGAGACGACCGGCCTGGCCGATCCGGGCCCGGTGGCGCAGACCTTCTTCATGGACGACGAGATCGCCGAGAGCTACCTGCTCGACTCCGTCCTGACGCTGGTGGACGCCAAGCACGCCAACGAGCAGTTGGACAACCGCCAGGAAGCCCGCCTGCAGATCGGTTTCGCCGACCAGATCTTCATCAGCAAGACCGACCTGGTGGACGAGGCCTCGGTGGAGGCGCTGCAGCATCGCATCCGCCACATGAACCCGCGCGCCCAGCAGCAGAAGGTGCATTTCGGCGAGGTGCCGCTGTCCAAGGTGTTCGACCTGAAGGGCTTCAACCTGAACACCACGCTGGAGATCGACCCCGATTTCCTGACCGTGCAGGGCCATGACCACGACCACGGGCATGACCATGGCCACGAAGGCCACGACCACGGCCCGGGCGAGGCCTGCGACCACCCGCACCACCACGCCCACGACGACGACGTGAAGTCGTTCGCCTTCAAGTCCGACCGGGCGTTCAACCCGGCCAAGCTGGAAGACTTCCTCGGCGCCATCGTCCAGGTCTACGGCCCCAAGATGCTGCGCTACAAGGGCGTGCTGTTCATGAAGGGCAGCGACAAGAAGGTGATCTTCCAGGGCGTGCACCAGATGATGGGCTCGGACCTCGGCCCGAAATGGGCGCCGGGCGAGAAGAAGACCAGCAAGCTCGTCTTCATCGGCATCGACCTGCCCAAGGAAATCCTGCTCCAGGGCCTGGAAGGCTGCCTCGTTTAGGCATCTTTCTTGCCTCCGGCGTGCGATCCGGGCGAAATCCTTTCCTGGATCGCGGCACATCATGGCTACAATCGGCCCGCCTTTTTGAGGTCAGCACCTGTGCCCACAGGTTCTCAGTCCCGCGTTGCAACAACTACCCACTGTTGCTCGCTGCGGGTATAACAGCCTTCCGAGCGACCCCGCGAGGAGACCGACGTGACCAAGACTCCGGCCAAGACCCTGGCCCCCAGCACCGCCACGGCACCCGGCGCAGACGCCGCTGCGCCGAAGTCGCGTGCCAAGGCCACCACCAAGGTTTCCTCCCCCGCGGACAGCAGCACCGCCGCGAACTCCTCTCTCAAGAAGCCTTCTGCAAAGGCCGACCAAGAACCGATGAACGCCGCAAAATCCTCTCCTGACACGAAGCTGGCCTCTGCCTGGAAGACCAAGGCGGGCAAGGACCTGACCGAACCCGAACTCCTGGCCATGCCGGAGAGCGAGTACATGGGCGAGAAGCAGCTCGAGTTCTTCCGCGCCAAGCTCCAGGCCCTGAAGGACGACCTGCTGTCCAACGCCGGCGAGACCACCGAGCACCTGCGCGAGGACACGTCCATCGTCCCCGATCCGGCCGATCGCGCCACGATCGAGGAAGAGCACGCACTGGAGCTGCGCACGCGCGATCGCGAGCGCAAGCTGCTCAAGAAGATCTCGCAGTCCATCGGCCGCATCGACGCCGGCGACTACGGCTACTGCGACGAGACGGGCGAACCCATCGGCCTGGGCCGCCTGCTGGCGCGCCCCACGGCCACCCTGTCGCTCGAGGCGCAGCAGCGCCGCGAGATGAAGCAGAAGATGTTCGGGGACTAAGAACCTGTGAAAGAGCCCGCCATGCCCGCTCGTTCCGCCCAAAGACGCCCGCTCGTCGTTGCAAATGCTCGCCGTAGGCACCGCTACGACTCGCATTTGCGCCTAGATCGGACGCCTTTGGGCGGCCCGCTCGGGCACGTCGGACTCATTCACAGGTTCTGCTGCCTTGGCCACTGATTCCGCCTCCCTCCCTGGCATGAGCCCACCCACCGATGTCAGATAAGGACGAAGGCGGAGGCCTGTTCCGGCGCATGGCGCGCAAGGTCGCCGCGCCGGCGCGGGAACTCGTGGGCATGACGCCGCGCGAGACCGACATCCGCGCCACCGAGTTCGACAAGGCCGAGATGAAGGCCATGATCGAGCGCAAGCGCCGCAACGACTACGTGCGCAAGCGCGAGCTCGACACGCTGCGCCGCATCCGGCGCGAGGGCCTGTCGGGCGACCAGGCCCAGGCGCTCACGATGCAGTCGTCGCGCATGGACGAGAGCGTCGAGGCCCGCTCCACGCAATCGTCGGTGCAGAGCGTGGGCATCAAGGCCAAGATCGACGCGATCGAGCGCCAGATGGTGGGCGCGAGCTCCGGCGTCTCCGCCGGCGGCCCGCCGGCCAAGCCGGCACCGCGCGCGGCGCCCACGCTGCCGCCCGGTCCGCCCCCGCCCATCCTCACCACCACCATCTTCGACCCCGAGGACGCCGCGCCGACGCTGCGTGTGCCGCTTTCCGCGGACGACGAGCACGAGACGGTGGCGCGCCTCGACGGCGGCCCGCTGAGCTTCGACATGCCGCCCGAGCATGCCGTGCCGGAAGGCCCCGAAACCGCGCCGACCACGCGCAGTTTCATCAACACGATGCCCTACGACGGGGCGGGCGACGACCCGTTCGCGCCCCCGCGCCCGGTGCGCGACACGGCGCACGCGCCGCTGGAATTCACGCACACGCCGTTCCCGGCACCTGCCCCCGCACCGACCTGGCAGCCCCTGCCGCCGCTGCAGGAGACCCATCCGTACGCCGCCGGTGCCCCGGCGCCGCGTACGGCCCCTACCTCCCAGAGCACCGTCGACCTGGGCGGCGGCGAGCGCGTCGAGGTGAGCGAGGTCGTGCACGACGAGGCGCTCGACGAGGCCGTGATCGCGTTCGCCGGCGGCGACTTCGCCGGCTGCGAGAAGGCCCTGCAGGCGCTCACCGGCCCGCGCGGCGAGCGCCGCGACCACGACGAGACCTGGCTGGTGCTGTTCGACCTGTACCGCGCCATCGGCCAGCAGACCAAGTTCGAGACGGTGACGATGGAGTACGTGGAGCGCTTCCACCGCTCGGCGCCGCAGTGGTTCTCGCTGCCCAGGCAATTGGCCGAGGCCACCAAGAAGCCCGATTCCGGCAAGAGCATCGCCGGCGGCATCGGCTGGGTCTGCCCGCCCAGCCTCGACGCCGAGGCGGTCTCGCGCCTCGACGCGCTGTCGATGCAGTTGCCCTCGCCCTGGGTGATGGACTGGACCGCGCTGTCCACGATGGACGTCGAAGGCGCCAGCAAGCTGCAGAAGCTGTTCCTCAGCTGGGCCAACCAGCCGCTGTCGCTGAGCTGGATCGCCGGCGAGAAGCTGTTCTCCGTGCTGCAGGACCTGGCGCCCACGGGCGTGCGCGACGCGGACCCCGTCTACTGGATGCTGCGCCTCGAAGCGCTGCGTCTGGCGCACCGGCCCGACCAGTTCGACGAGGTGGCCATCGACTACTGCGTCACCTTCGAGGTCTCCCCGCCCAGCTGGGAGAACGCGCGCTGCAAGGCGCAGCTGAGCGGCGAGACGCACAACACCCGGACGCTGTCGCTGTCGGTGGTGGGCGAGGCCACGACCAGCTTCATGGACACCTCCATGCTGGCCGAGGACATGGCGCCGCCGACGCCGGTGCAGATTACCTCGGTGGAACTGGCCGGCCAGCTCTCGGGTGACCTGGCCGACCTGCTGGGCCGCCTCACCAAGCAGGTGGGCGACTCCCGCGTGATCCGCATTTCATGCGCGTTGCTCATGCGCGTCGACTTCGTGGCGGCCGGCGATCTGCTCAACTGGGTGGCCCAGCGCCATGCCGAGGGCCGTGAAATCGTGTTCCACGAGACCCATCGCCTGGTCGCGCTGATGTTCGGCGCGATGGGCATCAACGAGACCGCCCGGGTTCAGTTGCGGCACACCTGACGTCATTGTCAGTACTCACACTCAAACAAGAGGCGCCATAACGCAAGTTTGGCGCCTTTCTCGTTTCCGGATTCCAAGACCCCACGGTGGAAAAGTTCCCGGAAATGAAGGTAAAGCCGCCTTTACCACAGATTCACCCATCCGTGTTGCTCCTGACCGACTTTTTAAGCTTTCCGGGAAAACCCTCGAGTAGGATTTGCTCATCGCTCTTCGGAGTACTTTGATGAGGAATTGGAAAGTGAAAAAGACCCTGATCACCGGCGCGATCGCGCTGATCTCGCTGGCCAGCGGTTCGGCCTTCGCCCAGAGCTACGTGGGCGTCAACGTGGGCGCGAGCCACGCCGACCACGGCTGCGGGGCCTCCGAGGCCACCGGCGCCATCAGCAACTGCGACAAGAACGACTTCGCCTGGAAGCTGACCGGCGGCTACCAACTGCCCGGCACCCCGTTCGCAGGCGAGCTGACCTACTTCGACCTCGGCAAATTCAAGGGTTCGGGCACCGGCGCGAGCTCCGACGCCAAGGACTCCTACTGGGGCCTGGGCGGCGCCTACCGCCCGGTCTTCGGCGGCGGCTGGGGCGGCGTCGCCCGCGTTGGCGCGGCCTACGGCACCAGCAAGGTGGACTACAGCCTGGCCAATATCGCCGGCGAGCAGTCGAAGAACGGCTGGCACCCGTACTACGGCCTGGGCGTGAACTACGAGATCGCCAAGAACGTCAAGATCGAAGCCGACTGGGACAACACCCGCATCACCTCGCAGGTGCCGTCCTTCTCGTCGTCGACGAACGTCATCAACACGTACTCGATCGGCGCGACCCTCGGGTTCTGACCGCCCGGACGCCTGCGGCCAATCGCCGGCCGCAGGCCCACCCAAGGGCCGGGAAGCGAGGATCACATCCGAGCCGAACCGGAGCCCCCTCGGGGGGCGGCGACCGGCAGGGAGCGTGGGGGCGTCATCCTCGCCGCTTCCATTCCGAGCAGGCCTTCGAAAAGGAGGGTGTCGACGATCTCGAACTCCACGTCGAGCGCCGGCGCCAGCTTCACCGCCGCGCCGCCCGCGATCAGCACCCGCGGCGTCTCGCCGTCGCGCGCCGCAAGGCGCTTGTGCTGGCGCTCCACCGCGCCGGCGATGGCGAACACGCCGCCCGACATCAGCGCATCGCTGGTGTTGGTAGGGAACTCGACCGTCTCACCGGTGGGCACCTTCAGCCCGGCGGTGCCCATCTCGAGCGCGCGCAGCATCAGGCCGAAACCCGGCAGGATCAGGCCGCCCAGGAAGTTGCCGGCGCCGTCGAGCGCGTCCACCGTGACCGCCGTGCCCACCATCACCACCAGCGCCGGACGCGGCGGTCGGCCGGTGGCGGCGGCCTCGGCCAGTAGGCGCGCACGCGCGCCCACCAGCGCAACCCAACGGTCGGCGCCCAGGCGCGAAGGATGGTCGTAGCCGTTGACGACGCCCGCCTCGGCGGCGCGCGACACCACCCAGCGCGGCGCGACGTCCCAAAGCTCCATTTGCTCCTCGACGCGGCGGCGCACTGCCTCGCCGGCCACCACGCAGCCGAGCATGTGGTCGGGCGGCGGCAACGTGGCCCAGTCGGTCTCGGCCAGCTCGTCGATGGTCTCCAGGAACACCGCGCCGTGGCGCAGGGGCGCCTGGCCGGGAACGGGGTGCGCGAACAGGGCCCACTTGAGGCGCGTGTTGCCGATGTCGATGGCGAGGAAGCTCACGGGGGCGAGCGTATCAGCCCACCCCGCCGCAGGCCGCGGAACCCGCTGGCGGAAACCCGAAGGTGTGTCGGGAAGATCACACTCGGCTCTCCCCAAGCCCATCCGGGCCGCGCATCTTGACGTTTACGTAAACGTCAATTGAACGGATACTTCAGGCCTTGCCGTGAAACCCGTTCTGGACTTTCCCCATGACCGACCTCTCCGCAGAATTCAAGGCCCTGGCGAACTACCGGCCCACCCACAAGGTGCGCTTCGTCACGGCCGCCAGCCTGTTCGACGGCCACGACGCCGCCATCAACATCATGCGCCGCATCCTGCAGGGCATGGGCGCCGAGGTGATCCACCTGGGCCACAACCGCTCGGTGGACGAGGTCGTCACGGCCGCGCTGCAGGAAGACGCGCAGGGCATCGCCGTGAGCAGCTACCAGGGCGGCCACAACGAGTACTTCAGCTACATGGTGGACCTGCTGAAGGCGCGCGGCGGCGAGCACATCCAGGTGTTCGGCGGCGGCGGCGGCGTGATCGTGCCGGCCGAGATCCGGGCACTGGCCGACAAGGGCGTGCGCATCTTCAGCCCCGAGGACGGCCAGCGCATGGGCCTGCAGGGCATGATCGGCGAGATGGTGATGCACTGCGACAAGGACCTGTCGTCGTACGCGCCGGCCGATCTCGCGGAAGTCCGGGGCCACGGCGAGGCCGCCTGGCGCAAGCTGGCCCAGCTGATCACGGCGCTGGAGAACCACGGCCTGCCGCCCGAGCGCGTCGCCGAGGTGCACGCCGCGGCCAGGGACATCAAGACCCCGGTCATCGGCATCACCGGCACCGGCGGTGCGGGCAAATCCTCGCTCACCGACGAGCTGATCCGCCGCATCCGGCTGGACCAGCGCGACCGCCTGCGCATCGCCGTCATCTCCATCGACCCGTCGCGGCGCAAGAGCGGCGGCGCGCTGCTGGGTGACCGCATCCGGATGAACGCCATCAACCCGTGGGCGGGGTCGGGCGCGCGCGTGTACATGCGCTCGCTCGCCACGCGCGACGCCGGCAGCGAGGTCAGCCAGGCGCTGCCCGACGTGCTGGCCGCCACCAAGCTGGCCGGCTTCGACCTGATCATCGTGGAGACCTCGGGCATCGGCCAGGGTGACGCGGCCATCGTGCCGCTGGTGGACGTGCCGATGTACGTGATGACGCCCGAGTTCGGCGCGGCGAGCCAGCTCGAGAAGATCGACATGCTCGACTTCGCCGAGTTCGTGGCCATCAACAAGTTCGACCGAAAGGGCGCGGCCGACGCGCTGCGCGACGTGGCCAAGCAGGTGCAGCGCAATCGCGAGGCGTTCACCGTGATGCCCGACAAGATGCCCGTCTTCGGCACCATGGCCAGCCGCTTCAACGACGACGGCGTCACCGCGCTGTACCAGGCGATCAAGCCGCGCCTGGCCGAGCTGGGCCTGGAGCTCGGCGCGGGCATCCTGCCGTCCGTGGCCACGCGCTTCTCCACGCACCAGGTGCCCATCGTGCCGGCCGCGCGCACGCGCTACCTCGCCGAGATCACCGACACCGTGCGCGGCTACAAGAAGCAGGCGCGCGCCCAGGCCGTCCTGGCGCGCGAGGCGCAGCAGCTGCGCGGCACCGCGCGCATGCTCAGGGAAGCCAACGCCGACAAGGTCAACGCGCACGCCGCGGTCACCGACCTGGCCGAGCAGCGCGAGGCGCGCCTGAGCCCCGACGCGAGGAAGCTGCTGGCGATGTGGCCGGACATGAAGAAGGCGTACGCGGGCGACGAGTACGTGGTCAAGATCCGCGACAAGGAGATCCGCACCAACCTCGTCCACACCACGTTGTCGGGCACCAAGATCCGCAAGGTGGTGCTGCCGCAGTTCGAGGACCACGGCGAGATCCTCAAGTGGCTGATGCTGGACAACGTGCCGGGCAGCTACCCGTACACGGCCGGCGTGTTCGCGTTCAAGCGCGAGGGCGAGGATCCGACGCGCATGTTCGCCGGCGAAGGCGACGCGTTCCGCACCAACCGGCGCTTCAAGCTGGTCTCCGAGGGCATGCCGGCCAAGCGCCTGTCCACCGCGTTCGACTCGGTCACGCTGTACGGCGCCGACCCGGCGCCGCGGCCCGACATCTACGGCAAGGTGGGCAACTCCGGCGTGTCCATCGCGACGCTGGAAGACATGAAGGTGCTGTACTCGGGCTTCGACCTGTGCAGCCCCACCACCTCGGTGTCGATGACGATCAACGGCCCGGCACCGACGATCCTGGCGATGTTCATGAACACCGCCATTGACCAGAACCTGGAAAAGTTCAGGTGCGACAACGGCCGCGAGCCGACGTCCGACGAGGCGGCCAAGATCAAGGACTGGGTGCTGGCCAACGTGCGCGGCACCGTGCAGGCCGACATCCTGAAGGAAGACCAGGGCCAGAACACCTGCATCTTCTCCACCGAGTTCTCGCTGAAGGTGATGGGCGACGTCGCCGAGTACTTCGTGCACCACAACGTGCGCAACTTCTACTCGGTGTCGATCAGCGGATACCACATCGCCGAGGCCGGCGCCAACCCGATCAGCCAGCTCGCGTTCACGCTGTCCAACGGCTTCACGTTCGTCGAGGCGTACCTCGCGCGCGGCATGCACATCGACGACTTCGCGCCCAACCTGTCGTTCTTCTTCTCCAACGGCATGGATCCGGAGTACACGGTGCTGGGCCGCGTGGCGCGCCGCATCTGGGCCATCGCGATGCGCGACAAGTACGGCGCCAACGAGCGCTCGCAGAAGCTCAAGTACCACGTGCAGACGTCGGGCCGCAGCCTGCACGCGCAGGAGATCCAGTTCAACGACATCCGCACCACGCTGCAGGCGCTGATCGCGATCTACGACAACTGCAACTCGCTGCACACCAACGCGTTCGACGAGGCGATCACCACACCCACCGAGGACTCGGTGCGCCGCGCGATGGCCATCCAGCTGATCATCAACCGCGAGTGGGGCCTGGCCAAGAACGAGAACCCGAACCAGGGCGCGTTCGTCATCGAGGAGCTCACCGAGCTGGTCGAGGAGATGGTGCTGGCCGAGTTCGAGAAGATCGCCGAGCGCGGCGGCGTGCTGGGCGCGATGGAGACGGGCTACCAGCGCGGCAAGATCCAGGAAGAGTCCATGCACTACGAGATGCTCAAGCACACGGGCGAGTACCCGATCGTGGGCGTCAACACCTTCCGCAACCCGCACGAGGCGCCGCTGGAACACATCGAGCTGGCGCGCTCCACCGACGACGAGAAGCAGAGCCAGTTGAAGCGCCTGGCCGACTTCCACGCGGCGCACGCCGACGAATCGCCGGCGATGCTGGCGAAGCTGCAGGCCGCGGTGATCGCCAACACCAACGTGTTCGACGTGCTGATGGAGGCCGTGCGCGTGTGCTCTCTGGGGCAGATCACCAGCGCCTTGTTCGAGGTCGGAGGCCAGTACCGGCGCAGCATGTGACATGACGGCCCCACGGTCGCTGGCGCGCCCTGCCCCCGAGGGGCCGGCCGCGAGCGGCCCGGCAGAGCCGGCTCCGCCGCTCCCTTGAACTGCTTGCCGACGCGTGAGCGGCAGCGCCGGATTTGGCGTCCGCTCCGCGTATTCGTGAATCGTGCGTCCCGGCCCTGCAGGTTAAGCTAACGCCCATGAACCTCCTGCTCGCCGAAGACGACGCGATCCTGGCCGATGCGCTCGCGGAGCAATTGCGCCATGCCGGCTTCGAGATCGAGCACGCGCCCAACGGCGCCGTCGCCGAGTTCCTGCTCCTCAAGCAGCCGTGGGATCTGTGCATCCTCGACCTCGGCCTGCCGATGGTGGACGGCCTCACCGTGCTGCAGCGCGTGCGCCAGAAGAAGCCGGAGCTGCCGGTGCTGGTGCTGACCGCGCTGGACGACCTGCAGAGCCGCGTCGCCGGCCTGAACGCCGGCGCCGACGACTACCTCACCAAGCCGTTCGACTTCCCCGAACTCGAGGCCCGGCTGCGCGCGCTGCTGCGCCGCAGCCAGTCGTCGCCGGTGGCCAACGCGTCGATGGCGATGGGCGCGCTGGTCTTCGAACGCGACTCGCGCCGCGCCAGCATCGACGGCGCGCCGCTGGAGCTGAGCCCGCGCGAGTGGACGCTGCTGGACCTGCTGCTGACCCGTCGCGACCGCGTCGTGACGAAGGAAGAGGTGGCGCAGGCCTGGAGCAGCGAACGCGCCGAGCCCGGCGGCAACAACTCGATCGAGGTCTACATCCACCGCGTGCGCCGCAAGCTCGAGGGCTCGGGCCTGAGCATCCGCACGGTGCGCGGCCTCGGCTACCTCCTCGAAGCCCTGCGCCCATAAATGTTGACCCCCTCGCTCCTCCCGTCGCTGCCCCCCGAGGGGGAGCTCGGTTCGGCTCGGGTAGTGACCCTCGCTTCCCGAGATTCCGACTAGCGAATGAAGACCCCGCCCAGCCCGCTGATGCTGCGGCTGACGCGCTTCGTCGTCGGCGACCAGTCGCTGCACAAGCAGTTGCTGCTGTGGCTGCTGCTGCCCCAGCTGGTGCTGTGGCTGGCCGCGGCCTTCGTCACCTACAACGTGGCGGCGCGCTATGCGAACCGGGCCATCGACGCGAGCCTGTCGCAGTCCACGCGCTCGCTGGCGCGCCAGATCAAGCCGGTGGGCAGCGGGCTGCTGATCGACTTCCCGAAGGCGGCCATCGACATCATGGACGCCGACCCGGACGACCGCGTGTACTACATGGCCAGTACGCCGCCAGGGCAGTACATCCTGGGCAGCAGCAGCAAGCTGCCGCCGCCGCAGCTCAACGGGCCGCCGAAGCTGGGCGAGCCCTACTTCTACGACGCCGTCGTCGACAAGATGCCGATCCGCGTGGCCGCGCTCTACCTGGCATACGGCGACGCGAAGTCGCGCCAGCTGATCCTGGTGCAGAGCGCCCGCGGCCGCGCCCGCCGCGACGAGCTGGCGCGCAGCATCCTGGGCGACACGGTGCTGCCGCTGTCGGGCCTGATCCTGCTGATGACGATGATCGTGTGGGCCGGCATCCGCGCGGGCCTCGCGCCGCTGGCCCGCATGCGCGCGCTGGTGGAGGATCGCGCGCCCAACGACCTGGCCCCGCTGCGCATCGAGGCCGCGCCGCAGGAGCTGCGCTCGCTGGCCCGCGCGCTCAACGACCTGCTCGCCGCCGTGCACGAGAGCGTGGCCGCGCAGCGCCGCTTCGTCAACGACGCCGCGCACCAGCTGCGCACGCCCCTGGCCGGCCTCAAGAGCCAGACCGAGCTGGCACTGGGCGAGAACGTGGACGCCGCGCAGCATCAGCGGCTGGAACGCGTGCACGAGAGCGCGGTGCGCAGCGCCCACCTGGTCAACCAGTTGCTGAGCCTGGCGCGCGCCGAGCCCGAGTCGGCGCTGGCGCAGCACAGTTCGCGCGTGGACCTGCGCGAGATGGCGCGCGAGGTCACGGCCGAATGGGTTCCCAAGGCGCTGCAGGCCAGCATCGACCTGGGCCTGGACGATGCCGGCGGCGACGCGCGGCCGGTGGTCGTGCAGGGCCATCCCCTGCTCATCCGCGAAGCCTTGCAGAACCTCATCGACAACGCGATCCGCTATGC
>FTKD01001106.1_pt6 | contig 23752 bp, 17 predicted proteins | sample 1658191 | NCBI WGS metagenome assembly FTKD01 (sample SAMEA3914808, study PRJEB12502) | metagenome | biome: forest; material: soil | place: Canada | collected 2011-08-03 | depth 0.3 m
CTGATCCTCGACCGCCTCTCGCGCAACCCGGCCACCGCCCGTCACGTGAGTGCGCAGATCGCGCAGTACTTCGTCGGCGACGCGCCGCCCGCGCTCGTCGATCGCATGGCGCAGCGCTGGCTGGCTACCGACGGCGACATCGCCGCCGTGCTCAAGACGCTGCTCACGTCGCCCGAATATGACGCGTCGCTGGGCAGGCACTTCAAGGATCCGTGGGAGTACGTGGTCTCGGCCACGCGGCTCGCCTACGACGGCAATATCGTGATCAATCCCGGCCCGATGCTCAATGCGCTGCGCCAGCTCGGCGAGCAGCCGTTCGGCCACGAGACGCCCGACGGCTATTCGATGGCCGAAGCCGCATGGGCCAGCCCGGGCCAGATGACCACGCGCTTCGATGTCGCGAAGAATCTCGTGGGCGGCAACGGCAATGGCAACGGCGGCCTGTTCCGCATCGAGGGACTGGCGGCGCCGAGCCCGCTGCCCAAGGCCCGCGTCGAAAGCTCGGCCTGGCTGCGCACGCAGGCGCCACGCGCCACCGAGGCCACGCGCCAGGCCCTCGTCGAGACGCTGCAGGCGCATCCGGGCGACTGGGCGTGGGTGGCCATCGTGTCGCCCGAATTCATGCGCAACTGAAAGGACTCCGCCATGCAACGACGCCACTTCCTCCACGCCGGCGCGGCGGCCACGCTGGCCGGCGGCCTGTCGCTGAACGCCACGCGCACGTGGGCCGCGCCCGCGGGATCGGCCCTGGACAGCCGCCTGCTGGTGGTGTTCCTGCGCGGCGCCTACGACGCGTGCAACGTGCTGATCCCGCAGACCTCGTTCTACGCCGAGTCGCGGCCCAACATCGCGATCGCGCGGCCCGGCCCCGGCGCCAACACCGCGCTCGCGCTGGACAGCGACTGGGCCCTGATGCCGGCGCTGCAGGCGACGCTGTACCCGCGCATCCAGGCCGGCGAGGTGGCGTTCATTCCGTTCGCGGGCATCAACGACCTGTCGCGCAGCCACTTCGAGACGCAGGATCGCGTCGAGCTGGGCCTGCCGCTGCCGGGCGAGGCGCTCGCGCCCGGCACGCCGCGCCCCGACACCACGCAGGGCTTTCTCAACCGCCTCGCGCAGGAGCTCGGCACGCGGCTGGATTCCGACCAGCGCGTGATGTCGTTCACCGATCGTCTGCCCACCGTGCTGCAGGGCCGGCGCATGGTCACCAACACCAACCTCGGGCGCACCGGCAAGCCGGGCACCGACGCGCGCCAGGCCGCACTGCTGCAGAAGATGTACGCCGGCACGACGCTGGAGCGCGGCGTCAGCGAAGGCCTGGATACGCAGAGGCAGGTGTCGATGGAGATGGCCGCCGAGATGTCCGAGGCCAGCCGCAACGCGGTCTCGCCCAAGGGATTCGACCTAGAGGCCACGCGCATCGCGCGCCTGATGCGCGACCAGGTGCGCATCGGCTTCGTCGACGTCGGCGGCTGGGACACCCACGTCGGCCAGGGCGGCGCCACCGGCGCGCTGGCCGGCCGCATCGGCGACCTGAGCCGCGGCCTGGACACCTTCGCGCGCGAGATGGGCCCGGATTGGCGCAACACCGTCGTCGTGGTGATCAGCGAGTTCGGCCGCACGTTCAAGGAGAACGGCAACCGCGGCACCGACCACGGCCACGGCACGGCCTACTGGGTGATGGGCGGCGGCGTGAAAGGTGGCGTGCGCGGCGAGCAGGTGGCGCTCACCGGGCCGGCGGCGCTGAACCAGGGACGCGACTGGCCGGTGCTCAACGAGTACCGGGCGGTGTTCGGCGGCTTGTTCCAGCGCATGTACGGGCTGGATGCCGCACAGTTGCAGCGCGTGTTCCCGGGCGGGCTGCCACGCGACCTCCAGCTGGTGTAGCGCGCACCGCGCATTCCAGCCGGAATCCGGGCTTTGGCGCCGGCCCGCGGTTCCCCTGCCCTGTACCATGGAGGCCTTGTTTCCCGGCTCCGTCCGCCCGCGCGCCGCGCGGTCGCGTGAGGCGCCCGCACCGGCCCTTTCCGTGTCTGATTTCGACTACGACTACGACTTCGATTCCCTGCCGACCACGCGCCCCGCGGGGCTGGTCGCCAACGAGGTCGTCCGCGTCGCGGCCGATCCCGCGCAGCGCCGCGGCACCAACACACAGGATCTGCACGCGATCCTGCAGGAAGTGTTCGGCTACAGCGCCTTCCGCGGCGAACAGCGCGACATCATCCAGACGGTGACGGCCGGCGACGACGCCATGGTGCTGATGCCCACCGGCGGCGGCAAGAGCCTGTGCTACCAGGTGCCGGCCATCGCGCGCCACCGTGCCGGCCTGGGCGTGACGCTGGTCATCAGCCCGTTGATCGCGCTGATGCACGACCAGGTGGGCGCACTCGAGGAGCTGGGCGTTCACGCCGCGTTCCTCAACTCGTCGCTCAGCGGCGACCAGGCGCAGCACATCGAGCGCGAGATGATGAGCGGCCGGCTCGTCATGCTGTACGCCGCGCCGGAACGCGTGACGAACCCGCGCTTCATGGCGATGCTCACGGCGCTGGACGAGCGCGGGCTGCTGAGCCTGGTGGCCATCGACGAGGCGCATTGCGTCAGCCAGTGGGGCCACGACTTCCGCGAAGACTACCTGCAGCTCGCGCAATTGCACGAGCGCTTCCCCAACGTGCCGCGCGTGGCGCTCACCGCCACCGCCGACGACCACACGCGCGCCGACATGCGCGAGCGCCTGGCGCTCGCCGGCGCGCGCGAGTTCATCAGCAGCTTCGATCGTCCCAACATCCGCTACACGATCGTGGAGAAGGACGAGGCGAAGAAGCAGCTGCTGCGCTTCCTGCGCGACGAGCACGAGGGCGATGCCGGCATCGTCTACTGCCAGAGCCGCAAGAAGGTGGAAGAAAGCGCGGCCTGGCTCACGTCCGAAGGCATCTCGGCGCTGCCGTACCACGCCGGGCTGGACGCCGACGTGCGCCGCCGCCACCAGGATCGCTTCCTGCGCGAGGACGGCCTGGTGATGTGCGCCACCATCGCGTTCGGCATGGGCATCGACAAGCCCGACGTGCGCTTCGTGGCCCACCTGGACCTGCCCAAGAACATCGAAGGCTATTACCAGGAGACGGGCCGCGCGGGCCGCGACGGCGAGGCCGCCGACGCCTGGATGGCCTACGGCCTGGCCGACGTCGTCAACCAGCGCCGCATGATCGACGACAGCCCGGCCGGCGACGAATTCAAGAAGATGCAGCGCGGCAAGCTCGACGCGCTGCTGACGCTGGCCGAGTCCCACGACTGCCGCCGCGTGCGCCTGCTGGCCTATTTCGGCGAGCAGAGTTCGCCGTGCGGCAACTGCGACAACTGCCTGTCGCCGCCCGCCACGTGGGACGCGACCGAGGCCGCGCGCATGGCGCTGTCCACGGTCTACCGCTTCCGCCAGCACTCCGGCCTGAGCTTCGGCGCCGGCCACCTGATCGACGTGCTGCGCGGCAAGGTCACCGACAAGACGACGCAGCACGGCCACGGCTCGCTGTCCACGTTCGGCATCGGCGCGAAGTGGTCGGAGCAGCAGTGGCGCGGCGTGATCCGCCAGTTGCTGTCGCTGGGCCACCTGCACTCCGAAGGCGAATACACCACGCTCGTGCTCACCGACAGCGCGCGCGCCGTGCTCAAGGGCGAGATCACCATCACGCTGCGCGAACAGCGCGAGACGCCCAAGGGCGCGGGCCGCACGCGCCGCGCCAGCGGTGGCTCCGCCGCCAGGAGCGCCAAGGCCGCGCCGATCGCGCTCGACGCGGCGGCCGAGCAGCGCTTCGCGGCGCTGCGCGCCTGGCGCGCCGAGATCGCGCGCGAGCACAACCTGCCCGCCTTCGTCGTGTTCCACGACGCCACGCTGGCGCAGATGGCCCAGCAGGCGCCGGCTACGCTGGACGAGTTGGCCGGCATCAGCGGCGTGGGCGCGAAGAAGCTCGAGGCCTACGGGCGCGAGATCCTGCGGGTACTGGAAGGTTGAGCAGGGGGTTCGATCAGCGCCATCCGCCGCGAGCCGAAGGCTTGGGGCGGGACACGACGTGCGAGCGGTGCCAAGTCGCATGACCCGCTCACCGGGCGCCTTTGCGCGGTTCGTCCCGCTGCTGTTCGTCGTGCTGTGGAGCACCGGCTTCATCGGCGCCAAGCTGGGCCTGCCCGACGCCGAGCCGCTGACCTTGCTGAGCCTGCGCTACGCCGCAGTGTTGCTGCTGATGGGCGTCGTCGTCGTGCTGACGCGGGCGCCGTGGCCCCGCACGAAGCGCGAGTGCATGCACATCGCCGTCTCCGGCCTGCTGGTGCACGCCGTGTACCTGGGCGGCGTGTTCACCGCGATCCGGCTGGGCCTGCCGGCCGGGGTCACCGCGCTCGTGGTGGGTCTGCAGCCGGTGCTCACCGCGCTCGGCGCCGGCCTGTTCCTGCATGAACGCGTGCGCCCCACTCAATGGGCCGGACTCGCGCTGGGGCTGGCGGGCGTCGTGCTGGTGGTGGCGCACAAGGTGGGCGGCGCCGTCATCGCGCTGCTGGCGCCCGCGGTCCTCGCGCTGGTGGGCATCACCGCAGGCACGCTGTACCAGAAGCGCTTCTGCCCGTCATTCGACCTGCGCACCGGCTCCGTGATCCAGTTCCTGCCCTGCCTGCTCGTCACCGCGTTCGTGGCCTGGCGCAGCGAGACGATGGTCGTGCACTGGACGCCCGCCTTCCTGTTCGCCCTCGGCTGGCTGGTGCTGGTGCTGTCGTTGGGCGCGGTGAGCCTGCTCAACATGCTGATCCGCAGCGGCAGCGCCGTCAACTTGGCCAGCCTGTTCTACCTGACGCCGCCCACCACGGCGCTGATCGCCTGGGCGATGTTCGGCGAAACCCTCACCGGACTCGCGCTGGTGGGCATGGGGTTGACGGTGTTCGGGGTGTGGCTGGCGCGCAAGTGAGGGCCGATGCTCAATGGCCAGCTCCCACACGCTTCAGCGGCGGCCACCCGGTACTGAATGGAAATACTGGCGGGTGACCTCGAGCATCTGGCGTGCGAAGCCGTCGAGGTTTTCAGGCAGCGGCATCCCCTTCCCGCGAATGGCCAGTCCGGCGGCAAGCGCGCCCTGGAAATCCTGCGCGTAGCTTTCCTCGCCGATCAACTTGAAGATCCCGGCGTTGCGCAGCTTTTGAACAACTCGCGGGCTTGCTTCGCAGAGCAACACGTCGACATGCCGCCTCCGGAGCTTTCCGATGACCTCCGCGAATATTTGAAGACCGGTGGCATCCATGAAAGGCACGTGGCGCATCCGGATGATCAGCATTTCCGGGCTCGAGTTCGTATGCAGCAGCGCGCGCTCGAATGACTCGACGGCGCCGAAGAAGATCGGCCCGGCGATCTCGTAGACGAGCACGTCCTTCGGAAGGCGGGACAGCCCCATGTCATGAAGGTCGGCAAGCAACGCCCGGTCATCGAGCTGGTTCGTCTCCACGGCATCCGTCATCCGGCGCAGGAACTGGAGAATCGAGAGCAGCACGCCGACGTTGACGGCGATGACCAGATCGGCGGACACCGTCAGCAGGAACGTGACGACGAGGATCACCTTGTCTGCCGCGGGAGCGGTTCGAATGATGTGTCCGAAGTGCTTCAGGTCGCTCATGTTCCAGGCGACCACGAACAGGATGGCTGCCAGGGCAGCGAGTGGAATACTCGCTGCGAGCGGCGCCAAGAGCAGAAGCACCGCGACCAGGATGGCCGCATGAACCACGCCCGCCAGCGGACTTGTCCCTCCGTTTCGAACGTTCGTGGCGGTGCGGGCGATGGCCCCTGTCGCTGCGAAGCCTCCAAACAGCGGCGCCAGCAGGTTGGCGACTCCTTGGCCGACCAACTCCTGGTTGGAGTCGTGCTTGTAGCCCGTCATCCCGTCGGCGACGACGGCCGAGAGAAGGGATTCGATGGCGCCCAGCATGGCGATGGAGAGCGCCGGGCCGATCAGCGTGATGGCTTCCGCGATCGACAGATCGGGCAGCGCGAATCGCGGCAGGCCAAACGGAATCCCACCGAATGCGCTGCCAAGCGTTGCGACGCCCTTGAAGTGAAAGGCCGATTGCAGGACGGTGGCGACCACCATGGCCGCCAAGGGGCCGGGAAGCCATTTGAGACCCTTGATGTGCGGCGTGCACAGGACCAGCAACAGGCTCAGCGCCGCCAGCGCGACGGTGGGCAGATGCATTTGCGGCATCACCTCCACCAGCTGCCATAACTTGTCGTGGAAATGTTCGCCGCCCGTCTTGGGCAAGCCGAGGAAGTCGCGCCACTGTCCAACGAAGATGATGATGGCGATGCCTGTCGTGAAGCCGACAATGACCGGTGCGGGAATGAACTTGATCACGGCGCCCAGACGTAGAAGCCCCATGAGCACCAGGATCGCGCCGGCCATGATCGTGGCGACCTGCAGTCCTGCGATCCCGTACTTGGCGGTGACGCCGGACAGGACGGCAATGAACGCCCCCGTGGGGCCGGCGATCTGCACTCGTGTCCCGCCGAGCAGCGACACGCAAAGGCCGGCGACGATCGCGGTGTACAGGCCCTGCTCGGGTCGTGCTCCCGACGCGATCGCAAACGCCATCGCCAGCGGAAGCGCCACGACCCCGACGATCACGCCCGCCACGACATTGCCCGCCCACGAGTGGCGCGCGAACAGACCGGCTCTGCGCGCTTCCTGAAAGGCGATCACGAGGTGCGCTCCTTCAGTGCCGCGCGGATGCGGCCAAAGGCATGCTGCAATAGTGTCCACTGCGCGCTCCCGAGTGTCTCGGGGCGGACGATTTCCTCGAGCTCGCACGACGTCAGCACGCAGTCCTTGCGTGCGAACACGATGGCATTGCCGCTGTCGTTCTCGTTGACCGCCAAGGCGGTGCCGTTGAAGCTGCGGCCGATCCGCGCCATCAGCAGCGGGAATTCGTCATTCCCCAGATGGATGTTGGCCGCCATCACACCCGACGGGCGCAGGCAGTCGAAGACATCGTCGTAGAAGCGTTTCGAGCTGAGCACGCCGGGCAGCCCGTCGTAGTCGTAGCCGTCCACCAACAACACATCGAACGCGTTTTCGTGCGCCCGTATGTAGCGGGCCCCGTCGGCGCGAATCACCCGAAATCGCGCGTCGTCCGCAGGTACTGAAAAATCGTCACGCAGTGCGATGACGTGCGGGTTGATCTCGAGCACGGTGATGTCTGCCCGCGGCAGGTTTCGGTAACAGAACTTGGCCAACGATCCGCCACCGAGTCCCACCATCCCGATGCGCAGCGGCATCGGATGGAAAAGCAGGAAGCCCATCATCGTGCGCGTGTACGCCAGGTCCAGCGCGTCGGGCTGGGCCAGGTCCATGCAGCTTTGCACTTCAGCGATCGAAAAGTGCAGCGATCTGGTCTTCTTCGTCTCATGGACAAAGGGTTTGACGTGGATCTGGTCGCTGTCGAAACTCATCGCGCGGCGATAGCGATCAACGGTCGAGCAGTAGACCTGGGTGCGTTTGGCATGTTAATCACATTATAATGCGATTAACATGGAGTGCTGATGGAACTGAAGACTGCGCGCCTGACGGTGCTGCTGGATCCCGCGAAGAAGAAAGCCCTGGAGCAACTGTGCGTGCGCCAGGATGTGACTCCGTCGCAGGTCGTGAGGCAGCTCATCCGCGACTACCTCAAGCTGCACGGTGTCGATTGGATGCCCAGCGGAACGGCCGAGGCAGTTACCGAAGAAGAAGGCGGCGCCGAGTGACCGCGCAAAGCGTCGACGGCGGTCGTCGGCCAGGTGCTGGTGCGCCCGCATCAGCGCGAGACCCGTCTCAGTTCGTGTACTGATCCCGTTCGTCGCGCGCCTTCAGCAGCTTGGGCGTGATCTCCACCGTGTTGACGGTGTCCGACACCCACACCGTGCCGTCCTGCACCGTGATCTGCCACGCCATCGTGCGCGCCACCATCTTGCCCAGCGCCTGCGACACGTCCGGATCGACGGACCACACCTCCACCTTCGGCGCGCGGTTCAACTTGCCCACCAGCGCGGCCCACCAGATCGGCGTGCTGGCGATGTAGCTGTAGACGGTCACCTTCTCGGCCCGGCTGCTGGCCTTGGCCAGGCGACGGTCGTCGGGCTGGCCCACCTCGATCCAGTGGATCACCTGGCCAGTGAGGTCGACCTGCCAGAGATCGGGCTCGTCCACGTCCCACAGGCTCTTGGCGAGCACCAGGTCGCCCTTCTCGCGGTCGGGCGGCACGTTGAGCGCATAGGCCAGCACGCGCATCAGCATGCGTTCGTCGGTTTCCGACGGGTGGCGGGCGATCGTCAGCTCGTGGTCGCCGTAGATGTTGCGGTCCATGTCGGCAAGCTGCAGACGGACCTTGTGAATCGTTGCTTTGAGGGCCATCCCTCATTGTCCCCGCATTCAGCCTGCGCAGCGGCTACAGCGACGCGTCCCCGCACAGCACCAGCGTGCGCCCGCCCATGTCGAACTGGATCGACACCGTGAAGCACATGCGCGGCCCTTGCAGCGTCATGTAGGGCCGGGTCACCTGCGCGATGTTGGGCGAGGATTCGGCGCCACGGAAATAGGCGCGCCGCGACCAGCGCGCCTGGCGCGTGTCGTGCAGCGGCGCGAAGCGCTCGGCGCTTTCGAGCTGCGGGTGCGACAGGCCGTCGCGATACGCGTTGCCCACCACCTGGCGGCCCTGCTTGTCCAGCAGGTAGCACATGTCCGAGCCCGTCTGCGTCAGGAAACGGCGGCAGGCCTCGTCCATCGAGGCACCGCCGGCCAGCAGCACGCTGGCGAGCTCGATCGACTGCTTGTAGGGCGACATCTGTTCCTGCCAGAGCCGGTCGTCGGTGACCGACTGGCGGTCGAAGCGATCCCACGCGGCGCGCAGCGCATGCAGCCCGGCGCCGCCGGCGAGCGCCGGCGCGGGACGGCCGAAGTGATAGCCCTGCACGAAATCGACATCGCAACGCAGCGCGGTGTACGCGCCTTCATCGGTCTCGATGCCTTCCATCAGCACCAGGCAGCCGCATTCGTGCAGCAGCGAGACCATCTGCGAGGCGATGCGCCGCGCATGCGCGTCCACCTCGGCGCGGACGACCACGCTGCGATCGAGCTTGACGATCTCGGGCCGCAAGCGGAACACGCGGTCGAAATTGGAATGGCCGGCGCCGAAGTCGTCGAGCGACACCAGGCAGCCCAGTTCGCGCAGCTCGTCGATGCGGCGGTCGAAGTCGGGATCGTCCGGCAACGTCGACTCCAGCACCTCGATCACCACCTGCTCCGGCCGCAGGCCGTGCGCGGCGAGGGTATCGGCGATCCGGCGGATGCCGGGCCCGACCGGCGAGGCGAGCGAACGCGGGTGCACGTTCAAGAACAGCCACTCGTTGGCCTCCTTGCCGGCGTACGCCGCCAGGTGCTGCAGCAACGCGGCGCGATCCAGGCTCACGCGGGCAGCGTCGCCCTCGAAGCGCGCGAACAACTCCATCGGCGGCACCGGCGCGCCGGTGGCCGCGGACGTGGCGCGCAACAACGCCTCGTGGCCGACGGCGCGGTGATGGGTCAGGCTGTAGATCGGCTGGAAGTGCGAGGCCAGGCGGTAGCCGAGGTAGTCGGACGTGCCGCCCGGCACGCCGGCCTGCGGTGGCGCGGGCGTGTGAGCGCCGGCCGGGGGCGGCGCGTCGGGAAGCGGATCGATGGCGGCGGTCATGGAAGCTGTGTGGCCGTGGCAGAACGGAGACGGCGCGGCAGCCGCTTTTGGCGGCACCCTTGCCAGGGAACACTGTCGTGTCGAAAGGCCATGCAAGAATCCGGCCGACAACCGTCCGAACCCTTCGGAAACGGCATCAATAGGGCCAAGTTGAGCACAACTGCCACCTCGTCGGACTTGCCGGCCCACGCCGGCGTGTGGAAATTGGCAATGGCCGGCGCCGATCCAACGAATACGGGCTTCAGTCCTGCATCCGCATCAAGGTGTTGATGTTGGCTGCCGACTCCAGCAGCCGCGGCAGCAGGCGCTTGCGCATCTGGTCGGGCGGCATGCGCTGATCCTGGGCGCTGACGTTGATCGCCGCCACCACCCGGCCCGCGCGATTGACGATGGGCGCCGCCATCGACACCAGGCCTTCCTCGAGTTCGCCGTGCACCAGCGCATGGCCGTCGCGACGCACGTCGTCCAGCAGCGCCATCAGCGTGTCGACGTCGGTCACCGTGCGCGCGGTGCGCGCCGCCAGTGGCGCGCGCGCGAGACGCGCGCGCCGTTCGGTCTCGGACAGTCCGGCCAGCAGCACGCGGCCCATCGCCGTGCAGTACGCCGGCAGCCGGCTGCCCGGGCCGAGGCTGATCGTCATGATCTTCTTGGCGGGCACGCGCAGCACGTAGACGATGTCGTCGCCATCGAGCACCGCGGCCGACGAGGACTCGTGGATGTCCTGCACCAGTTCTTCCATCACGGGCAGCGCCAGGTGCCAGACGGGCTGCGAGCTGAGGTAGGCGAAGCCCAGTTCCATCACGCGCGGCGTGAGCCGGAACAGCCGCCCTTCCGTCTCCACGTAGCCGAGTTGCTGGAGCGTGAGCAGGATGCGGCGTGCGCCCGCCCGCGTGAGCCCGCTGCGCTCGGCCGCGCCGGTGAGCGTCTGCTGGGGCGCATCGGCGCCGAAGCTGCGCAGCACGGCCAGCCCGCGGGCGAACGATTGCACGAAGGCATCGCCGGGGCGGTTCGCGGCGGGCGAGTTTTCTTCGGCGGCGGGGACGACGGGTTCGGACATGGGGCGATTGTCCCTCGCAGGCCGCCTCCACCCGTGACACTTGGCAACGTCGATTGACGCCCCTCGTGGCCGATGCGTAAATCCACGGGCCTTCGCCGCCTCCCGCGCGGCGAGCCTGGATGCTTCATCCCGTTTTCCGCCAGCGAGTCCGCCGCGCCATGACATTTCGTCGCCTGAAGTCCGTCCGGTTCGCCGCAGTCTCGCTCGCCCTGTCCACGCTGCTCGCTGCCTGCGGCGGCGGGTCGTCCGGCAGCGGCACGACGCCCGTCCCTCCGGCCACCACGTACACGGCCACCGCCGGCGTGGCGCAAAAGGGCCCGTTGGCCATCGGATCCAGCGTCACCGCGCGCGAGCTGGGACTCAATCTCTCGGCCACCGGCAACCTGTACAGCTACACGACCACGTCGGCGCTCGGCGCCTACGTGCCGAACTCGTCGTTCGCGTCGCCGCTGCTGGCGCTGACCGCCACCGGCGCGTACACCGACGAAGCGACCGGCGCGGCCTCGGATGGCCCGGTGACGCTGCAGTCGTACGCCAACCTGAGCACCGAGAAGGTGCTGAACATCAACGTGCTCACCACGCTCGCCTACGCGCGCATCGACACGCTGCTCAACACCAAGGGGATGACGTTCGCCGACGCGCGCGCGCAGGCGGAACGCGAGGTGCTCGCGGCGTTCGGCATCGTCGTGGGGACTTCGCCGGGCGCCTTCGGCTCGCTCGATGCGGGCGCCGCCACCGATGGCGGCCACATCCTGGCCGCGCTCTCCAGCGTCATCGTGCAGGGCCGCACGGCGGCCCAGGCCGGCGCGCTGCTCGCCGCGCTGCAGGCCGACATCGGCGCCAACGGCGCGATCACGGATGCGGGCAACCAGCAGGCACTGGCGCTCAGCGCCCAGGCGTTGAACTTCAACAGCGTCGCCGCGCACCTCGCCGCGATGTACGGCACGAGCTTCGACGCGAGCGCGCTCGCCGACTGGGTCGACCAGGACGGCGACGGCGTGATTGCCCACGACGAGTTCCGCGTCGATGGCGCCACGCCCGCGTCCAGCTTCACGCTGCCGGCCGACCTCGTCGCTGCCCGCGCGGGCGCGGCCGTCACGGCCACGGCCGGCCAGTTGATGGTCAACGGCGTCGCCGTCGCCACGCCCGCCACCTTCCACGCCGGCGACACCGTGGCGCTGGCCGCGCCGACCGCGCTGCCCGATGGCGCGCTGAAGGCCTATCTGCAGGTCGGCACCACGCCGATCGCCCGCGTGACCTTCGTCAAGGGCCTCGCCGCGATCGCCATCACGCCCACCACGGGCACGCTGCCGCTGGGCATCTCGCAGCGCTTCGTCGCCACGGGCACGTACGCCGACGGCCACAGCGCGGACGTCACCAACGCCGTCAGCTGGACGTCGAGCACGCCCGCGGTGGCCGACATCGGCGCCGCCACCGGCCTCGCCGACGCGCTCACGCTGGGCACCACCACGATCACGGCCACGTCGGGCAGGGTCAGCGCCACGCTGTCGCTCACCACCGTCGCCGCCACGATCCAGTCCATCGTCATCGCGCCCACCACGCTGCAGACCGGCGTGGGCATCACGCGCCACTTCACGGCCACCGGCACGTTCTCGGACGGCAGCAGCGCCGACGTCAGCGCCAGCGCCGTCTGGGCCACGCAGACCGCCGGCATCGTGTCGATGAGCAACGGCGCCGCGAGCGGCCTCGCGCTCGGCTCGACGGACGTCACGGCCACCCTCGGCAGCGTGAGCGCCAGCGCCGGCGTGGCCGTCACCACCGACACCTGGACCGCGGCGCCACAGATGCCCACCGAACGCGTGGCCGGCCACACCGCCACACTGCTGGCCAGCGGCAAGCTGCTGGTGGTCGGCGGCGTCAAGTCCGCCGGCGCGGGCACCGCCGCGGCCGACCTGTTCGATCCGGTCAGCGCCGCGTGGACATCGGTGGCGCCCATGAACGTGATGCGCACGTCGCACACGGCCACGTTGTTGAACGACGGCCGCGTGCTGGTGGCCGGCGGCTCCACGGTGTCGTCGGTGGCCGCCCAGGGCTACGTCAACGACGCCAGTGCCGAGATCTACGATCCGGTGGCCAACACGTGGACGGCCACGCCCGCGATGAGCGCGGCGCGCTCGCACCACAGCGCCACGTTGCTGCCCGATGGCAAGGTGCTCGTCGTCGGCGGCGAGAACCTGCTGTACCTGGTGGGCGCCACCGCCGAGATCTACGATCCGGTAGCCAACACGTGGACGCCCACGCGCGCCGCACCGATCTCGCCGCGCTCGCAGCACACCGCCACGCTGCTGCCATCGGGCCTGGTGCTGATCACCGGCGGCTTCGACATCGTGCTGGGCGCGCTCACGCCGCTGGCCACCACGGAGCTGTACGACCCGGTGCTGCACACGAGCACCACCACCGACGGCAACGGCGTGTCGACCACGACCACCACCGGCATGGACTTCACCGCCACCGCCCCGATGGCGTTCGCGCACTACGGCCACAGCGCCACGCGGCTGCCCGATGGCCACGTGGTCGTCGTCGGCGGCAACACCACGCAGACGGAGGCGTACGACCCCGTGGCCGGCACCTGGGCCACGCAAGGCCCGACCACGGCCACGCACACCTCGCACAGCGCAGTGCTGCTGCCCGACGGCCGCCTGCTGGTGGTGGGCGGCACGCAGTTCGCGCAGCCCACGGCCGAACTGCTGGACCCCGCCAGCGGCGCCTGGGCCGCCGCGGCGCAGATGCTGGTGACGCGCAGCAACCCCACCGCCACGCTGATGCCCGACGGCTCGGTGATGGTGTGCGGCGGCGCGCCCGACAGCTCGGGCGTCGATTGCGAGACGTACTGGTGAAGTCTCTTCGCGGGTCGTGACGGCGAAGGCGACTCGCCGCGGCCGAGCGCGCCCTGGCCTGCCAACCTGGGGGGGTATGCGAGTCCATGCCGGGCGGGGCGACGAACGGTCGCCGCGAGCCCCGTTGTAGGGATAGTGCACGCCTCGCGCCAGGAGGATCGTCGGCCTCTCTGCCCTCACATCAAGGAGACCCTCATGGCCGCATCCCTGCGCGCACTCGTCAGCGCTCTCGACGACGATCCCTATTGCGGCACGCGTCCGCCGCACTGGCCCGGCGGCCCGCTGCGCCTGGGCTCCCTCCAGGAAATCATCGCGACCGCGCGCGCCGCCGTCGAGCTCAACCCGCAGCCGCTGCCGCCGCTCGAGCGCAACGCGGCCGCCGTCGCGTTCCAGCAGGTGCGCCTGTATCAGCTGGGCCAATCGCTGCAGGCGCATGGCGGCGTCGCTGCCGAGATGGGAAGCACGATCAGCGGCTTCGCGTCGGAGATGTTCGACGACTGGTGCGGCAGCGTCCCGCTGAGCGTGCTGATCGCCTGGCTGCTGCACCACAACCCGCCACCGCCGCCGCCGTCGTGGCTGGACGACATCTCGCAAGTGGTGATGCAGCTCAACCTGTCCACGCGCATGGAAGGCAATGTCGGCGGCGCCGTCCAGCATGCTGCCCTCGGCCTGTTGAAGGAGCAGATCGGGCAGTTGCAGTCGCAGAGGGCGCAGCAGCAACAGCAGCGCTGACGCCGCGCCTGCGAACGGACTCCGGGCCTCGCCACGGCGGGGCTTTTTCATGCCCGCAGCGCCCCAGGCACCGGAATGAAAAAGGTCGCCTCGGCGACCCTTCTGGATGACGCCCGCGCGGGCTGTCGGTGCGACCCGAGGCTCAGGCCCGGGTCCGACGGCGCCAGGCCAGCAGGCCCAGCGTACCGACGGCCATCATCAGCAGCGCGGCGGGTTCCGGCACGGCCGTCACCGAGACGTTGTCGATGAAGGACGTGCTGTCGTTGGTGGCGAGGCCCTGGAAGACCAGCGCATCCGCGCCCGTCGCGACGAACGTGAAGCTGTGCGTGCTCCAGCCGTTGCCGAGCGTCGTGAACGAGCCGATCGAGGTGTCGCCGGCCGACACGGTGTACGTCTGGTCGCCGCCCCAGTTGTTGCGGCCCGCGTCCGACCAGCTCAGCGTGTACGCGTCGCCGGCCGTGAACGTGAAGGCACTGACCAGCGAGCCGCCCGACTGGATGCCCGCTACGACGCCGCCCAGATCGATGCCCGCGTGCGCTTGCGAACTCGGGTCGCCCCAGGGGCCGCTGTTGGATTGCAGGTAGACGGCGTTGTTGCCGCTCCAGCCGTTGATCGCGTACGACGGGGCGTTGCACTGCGGTGCCGGGACATTGCCTGCGTAGCAATAGGACGAGGCGGCGAACGACTGGCCCGTCGACTCGAAATCGCCATCGGTCAGCAGGTTCGTCGACGCTTGCGCGCCCATCGCGACCACGCCGAAGGCGGCGGCGGCCAGAATCTTCTTGATCATCAGTTTCCCCTCTTGAGCCCGGGCACGAAGGTGCCGCGCGACTTGGCGGGGGACGCTCACTGGGCCCCCCGATATGCGCCTTGAAACATCCAGTTACCAGGCACTGATTGGCATGTTCTCAAGGCGGCGGCGCAACTTGACACGGGTTAACCCGTGCTTTCGGGGATGCGCCGGGAATCGGTGATTTTGGTCACGCCGTTCGGTGCGGCGGATGCGTCAGGAAACATTCGCGGGTGTCGCGTTACGTTGCCACACCTGGATCTTTCAAGTCTCTGACCGCAAGGTGTCGCTTTACCAGTCTTCACACACAGGCGCGGCGAAAGCCGCAAAGTGCTGGTTTTCCGGGGCGAGGTTTCCCGGCATTTCCAAGAATGGAGACGACCATGAAGACTGCGTCAACGATCCGGGCCCTGTCGTCCGTGCTCGCGCTGACCCTGGCGGCGTGCGGCGGCGGTGGCGGCGGCAGCAACAGTTCGGGCCCGTCGGGCGGCACGTCCGGTCCCAGCGGTGCCGCTTCGTCGGCCACCTCGTCCGGCGCGATCTCGGCCTTCGGCAGCGTGTTCGTCGACGGCCACGAATTCGCCACCGGCGGGGCGCAGGTCGTCGACGACGACACCGGTGCGACCGACGCAGCGGTCGCCAGTCTCGAGGTCGGCCAGGTGGTGGACGTCGATCCCGCCAGCAACAGCACGACGGCAGCGCCGGTGGCCCAATGGTTGCACGTGCATCCGCTCGCGCGCGGCTACGTGGACGCGTGGGACAGCACCGCGAACACGCTCACCGTGATGGGCCAGAGCGTCGGCCTGGACAGCGCCACGCTGTTCTCCGATCACCGGGCCTGCCTGACCGCCACCACGAACCCGTGCACCGCGATCGCCGACGCGTCCGGCCTGGCGCTCACCACCGGCACCACGCCGGGCTCCTACGTCAGCGTCGACGGCTACCTGTTCGGCGGCAGCAGCGGCGCGGCCAACATCGTCGCCACGCTGGTCTCGGTGCACGACACGCCCACCGGCACTGGCGGCGCGTTCTTCAAGGTCGAGGGCGTCGTCACGGCGACCGCCGCGACGGCCGGCAGCGTCGGCATCACCATCGGCAACCTGCAGATCGACCTCGGCAGCGCCACCTGTCGCGCTTCCGGCAAGACCACGGCGTGCGCAGGCGCGTTCAGCGTCGGCGACGTCGTCTCCGCCTTCGCGACCACCAGCCCTGCCTTGCCGGCCACCACGCTGACCGCCGCGGTCGCGATCAAGCGCAGCCGCCTGCCGGTGCAGACCGCCGGCGCGACGGTCGAGTTCGACGGCAGCGTCTCGTCGTTCACCGCCGCCGCGGGCGGCACGGCCGCCAGCTTCGTCGTGCGCGGCGTCAACGTCGACACCTCCGCGCTGGCGGCGGGCACCTCGCTCCCGGCCGTGGGCGACATCGTGCAGGTCGTGGGCACCCTGTCCAGCGACGGCCTGTCCGTGGCCGCCAGCTCGATCCGCATCCTGCGTGCCGCACGCAGCGACAGCTATGCGTTCGCAGGCGACGCGACGGCGGTCGCAGCCGGCAGCACGGCCAACACCTGGACGCTGACCGTGCTGGGCGAGTCCATCGTCGTGAGCGGCCAGACCCGCCTGGCCGACCGCTCCACCCACCACTGGTTCGACATCGACCCGCAGGCCAACCCGTTCAACATCACGACGTTCCAGACCTACCTGGCGGCCAGCAGCTCGCAGCACCTGGTGGTCAGTACCGCCAAGGACAGCAGCGGCACGCTGCAGGCGCTCTCGGTCACCATCGTGCCGGCCTCCAGCGTCAGCCAGGTGGACGGTCCTGTCGACACCAGTCCGGCGCCCGTGGCCGGAAGCAGCAGCACGCCGGCGACGTTCTCGATCGACGGATTGCCGGTGAGCGCCGCCGTCAGCGCGATCTCGTTCACCCATCGTGCGGGGCCGACCATCGCAGCGGGCGACGAGGTCGCGGCGGCGGGGAGCTTCGCTGCCGGCACGCTGACGGTCGGCGCGACGCCGAGCTTCAACAACTTCGTGGTGGACCTGGGGGTGCCGAAGGTGCACGACGTGCCGCTGTTCTGAACGCGGACCGCGGCGCATGTCCTTCGGGCGGTGCGCCGCAGGGAGCGGCGAGGCCGGAGCGATCTCACGATCCTCCGGTGACCTTGTGTGCGACCGACAGCAGCCGCCCGCTGACCTTCAGGTGCGCGGCGCCGATTTCGGACAGGTCGATGTCGAATCGGACCTTGTTGTCCGCAACGATGAAATTCACCATCCCGGCCCGCTCGGCGGGGGCTCTCGCGTCGGTCACCACGAGGATGCCATGTTCGCGGGCCGGCCCCGAGAGTTCCGCGACGCGCGCGGTCTGGCCGCGCGTGACATAGAGGATCTGCTCGTTCAGCAGCGTCTCCCCGGGGTCGAGACGCCGGACGTGAATCGCGCGGCCCGCCACGCTGGTGCCCGCGGCGATACGCTGCAGGACGCCGGTCTCGACCTCGCTGCCCGCCACCGCGATGGCAAAGCCCGCATGGCCGGATGCGCCCATGACGGCAGGCCACTCGACGTAGTTGCCGAACTTGCAGAGGAACGCGGCCTTGATCTCGTCTTCGCTCGCCTCGTCCACGGCGCAGGTCGGCCCGCTTGCGATCGCCATCGCGATCGCAAACGCCAGGACGAGCGGGCGCGGCCGGAGAGTCAAAACCGCTGCTCCAGGGCCAGGAGCCAGGTGCGGTCGAAGACCGAGCGTGTGGCGGCAGCCGTGAACTCGGCGTGATCGGCGCCCAGCAGATTGCGACCGACGAGCGCGACGGACGTGCCCGCCACCGGCCGCCAACCGATACGGGCGTCGAGCGCGAAGTAGCTCGGGACGGCCGGGCTGGCCAGGGCGGCCACATGGCGCAGCGTGGCGTCGAACTCGGTCCGCGCGGGCAGGTCGACGGACGTCCGCAGGAGCCACCAGCGCGGCGCGTTCGCGCCTTCGTCCTGTGCCACCGAGGTCGCGTCGTTGCTGCCCGGCCGGTCCTCGAGATGCATCGCGAGCCGGTTGTAGCCTGCGTGCAGGCGCCATGACGGCGCCGCTTCCCAGGTAGCCCAGGCCTCGAAGCCGTTGACGATGCCGCGCAGGCCGTTCGCGAAGGTGAGGAAGGTGTGGCTGGGATCGACCTCCTGGGAGTGAAGATGGTCGTAGCGCGTCTGGTAGGCCGTCGCCGACATCGTCAGCGCGGCTGCCGGCTGGCCTCGGTATCCGAGCTCGAAGACGTTGGCGGTCTCGGAACGGAACTCCGGGCCGCCCGCGAGCAGGTAAGGCGGCTGGGCAGGCACATAGACGTCGCGATCGAAGCGCGAAGGCGCGCGCACGGTCCGGGAAGCGCCCGCCCACAGCATGTCGCGCGGGGTCGGCTGCCAGCCAAGACGAATCGACGGAAGCCATTCGGTGCCGGTGTAGTCGTTGTGCTCGATCCGGGTGCCGACCGTCGCGTGCCAATCGTCGCCGAGCTCGATCGTGTCCTGGACATAGGCGTTGGCCCACGTCTGGTCGAGGTCCGCCGGCAGCATCGCCAGATAAGGCGTGCCGGGCGTGACGCGATCGGAGCCGTGGCGCAGCTCGCCTCCCCAGACCAGCGCATGCGCGTCGCGCACCGGCGCGGCGTAACCCAGCTGCAGGTCGAGGATCTGCTGCCGATCGGTGAACTGGGGCGGGTTGTCGCGATTCGTCAGGTCGTAGATGAACTGGGTGGTCAGCGCGGCGCCGCCCGCGAGCTGGTGAGTCCAGACGGCATTGAGGTTGGCGCCGCCCGTCGTGATCGCACGCAAGGCGAACGGCACCCCGGTGATGACGATCGAGCCCGGCTCCGGCTGGCCCTCGCGGCCGGCATAGGTGGCGCCGTGCAGCGTCAGCGCATCGGCATCGTGTTGCCAATCCGCGCGGAATCCGACCTGCGCGAAACGCGCCGCGTCGTCGACCGGGGTGCCGTCGCCCGTCTCGGTATGCGCCTGTTCGGTATAACGCGCGAACACGCGGAAGTCGCCGTCGGCGCCGCCCACCGGCCCCGTGCGGCCGCCCCAGCGCAGCGTCGCCTGGCCCTCGCGCGGCCCGCCCGCCGCCGCCGCGAGCCCGCCCTGCGTATCGTGTGCCGACTTGGTGATCACGTTGATGACGCCATTGACGGCGTTGACACCCCATACCGTACCGCCGGGGCCGCTGATCACCTCGATCCGCTCGATGTCCTCGAGCGGCAGGCCCTGCACGTCCCAGAACACGCCCGAGAACAACGGCGAGTAGACGGAGCGGCCGTCGATCAGCACGAGGAGCTTGTTCGCCGAGGAAGCGTTGAACCCCCGCGCGCTGATCGCGTAGCCGTAGGCGCTGGCGCGGGAGACCTGGAGATTGGGCGCGAGCCGCAGGACTTCCGGCAGGCTCGTGGCGCCCGAGCGGCGCACATCGTCGGCGGTGATGACGAAGATCGACGTCATGGCTCCGGAAAGCGATTCGGGACGCCGGGACAGCGACGTGATCTCCACGTGCGTCAGCTCCTCCAGCGACATGTCGGCCAGCGCTTGCGGCGCGACATCGCGCGCCTGCGCCGGGAACGGCGCAGCCGCGATGCAGACGACGCAGGTGGCAAGCACGAATTTCGTCACGGCATGCTCCGTCAGACTTGGCTGTTGAACCACTTTTCTCATGCCCCGGGGGGCATCCGGTGAAGCATTGTGAACCGGCGCAAGGACTTGTCTGTCGGATTCGTGCGACGTCGATGCACGCAGCGTCGACGTCGTTCGTTGACGCCGCAACCGTTCAGCGGCCACCGCGATGCCCCGGCAGGTTGGCGCAAGACGCCAAGCTGGATGGACAACGACTTGTCCGAGCTTTCCGCAATCGACCTCGCTGTCGGTTGCCCGGAAAGAAAGCCAAAAGCCCCTGACTCCGTCGGGAATCAAGGGCTTGGCTGATGGTTGGTGGCGGCGTATGACTTGGCCCGGCCGATCCTTGCGAGCAGCACATATCGGCGTGGCGGGAGGCAGCGAAAAACCGGGACCCAAGCGCGGTTGAGTGTCGACTGTTCAAGAGTCGACGCGCGTCGGCTTGCCCGGACTTCGAGTATTGGCCGAATTTGGATGGCGAAGTCTTCTGGCGCCTTTCCAGCTCCAATCGCGGCGGACAACCATTTCGGCTTCAGACCGCGGCCAGTCTGTTTGACCGCTGATCGGATTGCGGTACTTGGGAGCGACCTTCGGGCCAGTCTTGATCCCGTTCTGCTCGGGCGGCGCGACGAGATCAGCAGCGGTCAACCCGTATTCGGTCATCTGCTTCCGAATCCTCGATCTCGAGCAATGAACGCCTCTCAAGCATATCGGGACTGGCGTGACCGGGTCGGCGCTCGACGACGGGTTTTCCTTAGGTCGGGTCGACGAACACGCTGATGGCGTCCGGCGACATCTTGCGTACCATGCGCAACGTATCGATCCGCTGACCGCGCGGCGCCCCATCGGCACGAGTCTTGCACACCTTCCTCTCATGCCAGCCCCCATCGACAAGCTGAAGTTCCGGCCCGTCGTCCACCTCGAAGAAGCCGTCCCCCGCGAGCGGTTGACGAGGCGCATCCTCGACGCCCTGCCGGGCACGGCACGGCTGACGCTCGTCATGGCGCCGGCGGGCTATGGCAAGACCACCGTGCTCGCGCAGATTGCCGCGCGGCTGGCGCATGGCGAGGGCCATCGCGTGGCGTGGCTCAACTGCAGCCTGCAGGATCGCGAGCCCGGGGTATTCGTGGAAGACCTGTGCCATGCCTGGATGGCGGCGGGTGTGGTCAGCATCGACGCCGCCATGGGGATCGCGGAGATGAGCCATGCGCTGGGCGAATGCGCGCAGCCGCACACACTGTTCGTCGACCGCTACGAACTGGCCTCCAGCGCGGCGGTCGATGCCTTGCTGGGCAATCTCGCAGTGCTGCTGCCGCGCGGCGTGCAGTGCGTGGTAGGCAGCCGCGTCGCGCCCGACCTGCCCCTGACCACGCTTCAGATCGAGGGGCATCTGCGCCTGATCGACGTCGATCCTCTGCGCTTCACCGACGACGAGGCGCGCGAACTGCTGCGTGCCACGCTGCCAGAAGCCTCGATGGACGTGGTGATCGCCCGTGCTGCGGGCTGGCCGGTGGTGCTGCAGCTCGCACGCCTGCGCATGGTCGCGGGCGGAGCCGATCCGATGCTCGGCGCGGGACTGGCGAGCCTGCCGGTGCACGAGGTGTTCGACTACATGGCCACGCAGGTCTTCTCGGCGCTGAGCGCGGAGGACGTGCAGTTCCTGGTCGACGTGGCGGTGCTGGAGACCATCGACATCGCCTCCGCCAACGCGGTGCGCGACCGCGGCGACAGCGCGCGCCACATCGAGCGGCTGAAGCGCATGAAGCCGATCGTCGTGGTCGACACGCAGCCGCTCCGGGCGAGCCTGCATCCGCTGCTGCGCGACCTGCTGCGCAGCATGCTCGAGCGCGAGGACGAGGGCGGGCGCGCTGCCACGCTGCACACGCGTGCCGCGCAGCATTTCGCGGCGCGCGGGGCGTTGCACGAGGCGGTGTCGCACTCGGTGCTGGGCGGACGGCTTGAGCTGGCGGCGCGCATCCTGGCGGACGCCGGCGGCATCCGCCTGCTGGTCGACCAGGGCGTCGGGCGCGTGCGTGCCCTGCTGCAGCTGCTGCCGCCCGCGATCGTGCAACGCCATCCACGCCTTCGCCTGCTGCGCATCGCCCAATTGCTGATCGAGGAAAACGGGGTCGAGGCGCGCCTGGACCTGGACCGAATGACGGCTGGCCTGGGCGCCATGCAGGCGATCGACGGGCTGGACGAGGCGACGCGGGCGGACCTGGCATTGGCGCGTGTGCTGACGGCGGTCAACGACGCCGAGCACACATTCCGCTTTCAGCCGTGGGAGATGCTCGCGCAGGCGGTGACGCAGGCGCGCGAGCACGTCATCGAGGACTCACGCTACCTGGTGCTCGTGCTCGCCACCGAGATCCTGATGCTGCAGCGCTATGGGCCGCTCGATCGCGCGGAGCGGCGTGCAGCGGAGGCCGAGCGCCTGCACGAGCAGGGACGCTACTCCTACAACATCCCGTGGACGTGGATCTACAACGCGCGCAACGCCCATGCGCGCGGCGAGCTGGCGCTGGCGCGGCAGGAGCTGCAGCGCGCCTCGCGCAAAGAGCTGGACATCTTCACCTTCACGCATGGCTCATATGGGCAGATGGTGCACTCGCTGCTCGGCAGGCTATGCCTGGAAGAGGGCGCGCTCGACGAAGCCTTCCGCCATTTCGAGGCGATCGCGCCGGTCAAGCCAATGACGCTGTTCGAGATCCACGCGGGCCTCTACGTCTGGTACCCGATGTGCGAGTTCGCGCGCGGCAACGCGTCGCGCGCGCTCGAGATGCTGGCCAATGCGCGCCAGATCGCGTTCGACGACATCCTGCCGCATCTGGACATCCTGGCCGCTGCGTACGAGGTGCAGATCCTCGTCGCGACGGACCGCCTCGCGGAGGCCGAGGAGCTCGCGCGCAGCACGCAGCTCGAGCATGTGCTGGGCATCGCAGGCGAACCGCAGGCGCTGCCGGTGGACGTCGTGGAGGCGGTGAACGGGGCCTGCTTCGCACTCGCGTTGGCCAAGGGCAAGCTGGCCGCCGCTGCGCGCATCGCCGACAACGCGCTGATGAGTGCGTTGCGCACAGGCCAGCGGCTGGTGGAGATCGGCGCGCGTCTGCAGTCGGCCAGGGTCGCGCTCGCGCGTGGCGATGCAGCCGGCGCGCGAACGGCAGTCGAGCAGGCGCTGAGCGTGGCGGCGGCCTGCGGTGTCGTGCAGGCCTTCATCTGGGCTGGCGCAGAGGTGCTGGCCATCGTGCGCGCGATCGCGACGACCGCCAAGCACGAGGCCGCGGTCTGGGCTGCCAGCGTCGCGGCGATTGCCGACGAAGGATTGCAGCATCGCAGCATCGCGGACGCCTTGTTCACGCCACGCGAGCGCGATGTGCTGCGTGGCCTGGTCAAGGGACAGTCGACCAAGCTGATCGCGCGCGAGCTGCTGCTCTCGCCCGAGACGATCAAGCATCATCTGAAGGCGATCTTCGCGAAGCTGGGCGTGCGCTCGCGCGACGACGTGGTGGCAGAAGTGCGGCGGCGCACCCTCGTGTAGGCGAAGCGAGGGGCCCGCGAGCGCCAATGGCGCGGCAGGCGCGGCGGCCGCCGCGCCGGCACGACGCCGGCCACCGTGTTGGCGCCCGAGGTGCTAGACCGCCCTCTCGCGTGCAAACCGCGCGATTGCGCATCCGTGCAGCCGGCCCGCCAATAGCATGCCGATGCCATACGAGGTGCTGCCCACCACCAGCGCATTGAGTGCCGGGATGCCCACGCTGGGCAGCAGCAACGCGCTCGCGCAGGCCAGCAGCCAAGCCGCCAGCGCGACCGGATTCAGCCGCTCGGATTCCACCGGCAACGCACCCGTCGAACGCGCCCGCCGCAGCTCCGCGCGGTCGCGCCGCAGCAGGTAGTAGTCGACCATCATGATGCCGGCGATCGGCGGGATCGCCACGCCCAGCAGCACCAGGAA
>FTKD01001100.1_pt3 | contig 23729 bp, 18 predicted proteins | sample 1658191 | NCBI WGS metagenome assembly FTKD01 (sample SAMEA3914808, study PRJEB12502) | metagenome | biome: forest; material: soil | place: Canada | collected 2011-08-03 | depth 0.3 m
CAACCAGCGCCTGGCCTACATGGAGGACATCGACAACTGGGGCGTGGAAGATTACTGGGCCAGCCCGCTGGAGTCGCTGGGCAAGGGCGCCGGCGACTGCGAGGACTACGCGATCGGGAAATACTTCACGCTGACGACGCTGGGCATGCCGCACGCGAAACTGCGCATGGTCTACGTGCGTGCCAGCATCGCGGGCGCCCCGAACGGCTATGTCGCCCACATGGTGCTCGCCTACTACCCGACGCCCGAAGCCGAGCCGCTGGTGCTGGACAACCTGCAGCCAGGCATTCACCTCGCCAGCGAGCGGCCCGACCTGCTGCCCGTGTTCAGCTTCAATGCCGAAGGCTTGTGGCAGGGTGTTGGTAGCATCCGTGCCAGCGGGGACCCGTTGGTGCGGTTGTCGAAATGGCGCGAAACGCTGATGCGCGCCCGCCAGGATGGTTTCCAATGAACGCCGCGGCCGGGCAGGGTGGCGGCGCCAACGCGAATGCCCGTTGCGTCGCGGGTGGCACGATCCGGCCCCCAGAGGCCGGCCAAGAGGAGTGTGCATGTCGCTGATTCGTCAGGTGTGGTTGCTGTTGTCGGTGACGCTGGTGCTGGCCTTCGCCGGCGCCATCGGCGTGTCCGTGCACGCTGCGCGCCACTATCTGCAGACGCAGTTGAACCTGAAGAACAACGACACAGCGCAGGCGCTCGCGCTCACGCTGTCGCAGCAGAAGGGCGGCCTGGTGGCGCTGGAGCTCGCGATCTCGAGCCAGTTCGATACCGGTTTCTACGAGCGCATCCGCCTCGTCGGGCCGGACGGCAAGACTCTCGTCGACAAGCAGGGCGACACCCATCCGCAGAGCGCGCCGAGGTGGTTCGTCGGCCTGCTGGGCATCGCGCCGGCGGACGGCGTGGCGCAGGTGAGCGACGGCTGGCGCCAGATCGGCCGCCTCGAGGTGCGCAGCCAGTCGGCGTTCGCCGACGAGGAGCTGTGGCAGAGCACGGTCAACACGGTGGGCGTGCTGCTGGTGCTGCTGGTCGGCGCGGGCATCTTCTCGTACGTGGGCGTCAATCGCATCCGCGTGCCGCTGCTGCGCACCGTCGACCAGGCGCGCGCGATCACCGAGCGGCGCTTCGTCACCGTCGACGAGCCCGACATGCCCGAGCTGCGCAACGTGACGCGCGCGATGAACTCGATGGTCGGCCGCGTCAAGGCGATGTTCGACGAGCAGGCGGGACAGGTGGAACTGCTGCGCCGCCAGGCGCATTGCGATCCGCTCACCGGGCTGTCCAATCGCGCCCACTTCCTGGGCCGCATGAAGGTGATGCTCGACAGCGAGGACGGTGCCGCCAGCGGCGCGCTCGTGATGGTGCGCCTCGTCGAGCTGCAGTCGCTCAACCGCACGCTGGGCCGTTCCGCCACCGACCGCCTGCTGCAGGACGCGGCGGCGGCGATGGTGGAGTCGTCGCGCCGACTCAGCGCCGCTGAAGTGGGTCGGCTCAACGGCAGCGACTTCGCGCTGGCACTGCCCGACGTGGATTCGTTGCGTGAGGCCGCCGTCGACGTGTCCGCGCGCCTGCGCAGCCTGATGCGCGTGCACGAGGGCGGCGCCCACGTGGTGGTCGGCGCGGTGCGCTGGACGCACGGCGCGCCGATGTCGACGCTGCTGGCGGCCGCGGACCAGGCGCTGGCCCGCGCCGAGAGCGGCGGGCCGTACAGCGTGGAGCTCGACGACAGCGCCGACGGCGGCGCCCTCGGCGAGGACGCCTGGCGCCAGCGCATCCAGACCGCGCTCGCCGAACGCAGCGCGCAACTGGTGGACTTTCCGCTGGTGGGCCGCAACGGCGAGCTGGTGCACAACGAATCCCCGCTGCGCCTGCGCCTGGGCGCCGAGGGCGCGCTGGTGTCGGCCGCCCAGTGGCTGCCGATGGCGCGCCGGGCCCAGCTGACGCCCGACGTCGACCTGCTCGCCATCGAGCTGGCATTGCTGGCCATCGCGGCCGATTCGCTGCCGCGCTCCGTCAACGTGAGCCCCTCGTCGCTGGCGGATTCGGCGTTCTCCACGCGGGTGCACGCGCTCGTGGTGGCGCACCCGATGGCGTCGCCGCGGTTGTCGCTCGAGCTCGCCGAGGCGGGCGCGGTCAAGCAACTGCACCTGGTGCGCGAGCTTGCCGAGCAACTGCATGGATCCGGCACGAAGATCGGCCTCGAACATGCAGGCGAGCGCCTCGGCGAGACGCGCGGCTTGCTCGAGGCCGGCCTCGACTTCGTGAAGCTCGATGCCAGCCTGCTGCAAGGGCTGTCCAGCGACGCGGCGCGCGCGCAGCACGTGGCGGGCACGGTCCGCATGCTGCACGGCATCGGCCTGCGCGTGTACGCGGAAGGCGTCACCGAGGTCGACGACGCGGCCGCGCTGTGGGCCTGCGGCGTCGACGGCCTGACCGGGCCGGTGGTGCAGGCGGGTCGTTCGGCCTGAACGGTTTCTGAGGAGCGGCGTCCGCTCAGGCGATATCGGCGCAGTGGACCGTGAATCGACCCTGGCGTCGATCGTCGAAGAAGTGCTCCAGCGTGACCTTGACGGTCTTGAAGGCCAGCTCGCCCCACGGGATCTCGGACTCGTCGAACATCCGCGCCTCGATCGTCTCTGGGCCCGGGTCCAGCGCGGCGCTGGTCATCTCCGCCCGGTAGTAGAGGTGGACCTGGCCCACGTGCGGCACGTTGAGCAAGGTGAAGAGCGGGCCCAGCACGATCTTCGCGCCCGCTTCCTCCACGGTCTCGCGCACGGCGCCTTGCTCGGTGGTCTCGTTCAGCTCCATGAAACCGGCCGGAAGCGTCCAGAACCCCTTGCGCGGCTCGATGTTGCGCAGGCACAGCAGCACCTTGCCTTCGAAGACCGGCACGGTGCCGACGACGTTGAGCGGGTTCTCGTAGTGGATCGTGCCGCAGGCCGTGCAGACGGCCCGCTCGCGGTTGTCGTCGGGCGGCTCGCGGTACACGGTCGGCGCACCGCAGGCGCGGCAATGGCGGATGGAACGAGGGCTGAACATGAGGCGGTCTTCCGGGTTCGGGCCAGTGTAGCCGCCGGCCCCACGGCCGGGTCGAACAAGGCTTGCATGGCATCATCCTCGCCCATCCCTTCGACCCGTCCGGGTCGGCCGCTTGCCTTGGAAAGCCTGCTCATGACCGATGTCATCACCGTCCCCGTCGTCCCCCGCGTGCACGTGCACGGCGGCGGCGAGTTTCCCGTCCACCGCATCTACTGCGTCGGCCGCAACTATGCCGAGCATGCGGCCGAGATGGGACACGACGCCCGCGAGTCGCCGTTCTTCTTCATGAAGCCCGCCGACGCGGTGCTGCCGGTGCGCGAAGGCGAGACGGGCGCGATGGACTACCCGACGCTCACCAGCGACCTGCACCACGAGATCGAGCTGGTGGTCGCGATCGGCGACGCCGCCGCCGGCAACGGCCGCGACGTGGCCGAGGAGGACGCCACGCGCCTGATCTTCGGCTACGCCGTCGGGCTGGACATGACGCGGCGCGACCTGCAGGCGGTCGCCAAGAAGGCCGGCCGGCCGTGGTCCATCGCCAAGGGCTTCGACCAGTCGGCGCCGATCGGCGCGATCCACCGCATCGAGGAAACCGGCGAGCTCGCCACCGGCGCCATCACGCTGGACGTCGACGGCGCGCCGCGCCAGCGCGGCGACCTGTCCGACCTGATCTGGAACGTGCGCGAGACGATCGCCTGGCTCAGCCGCGCCTGGACGCTCAAGCCGGGCGACCTGATCTACACCGGCACGCCGGCCGGCGTCGCCGCGGTCGGCCGCGGCCAGACGCTCACCGGCCGCATCGCCGGCCTGGGCGACCTCGTCGTCACGCTGCGCTGAACGACAGCGCCCAAGCCGATGGAGCTCTACAACTACTTCCGCTCGTCCGCCAGCTGGCGCGTGCGCATCGCGCTGGCCCTGAAGGGGCTGGACTACGACTACCTGCCCATCCACCTGGTGAAGAAGGAGCAGTGCGCCCCCGACTTCATCGCCGCCTCCGGCACCGGACTCGTGCCGCTGCTGGTGACCGACGACGGCCAACGGCTGCACCAGTCGCTGGCCATCATCGAGTACCTCGACGAGACCGTGCCCGAGCCGGCGCTGCTGCCGCGTGACGCGCTCGGCCGCGCCCGCGTGCGTGCGCTGGCGCAGGACATCGCCTGCGAGATCCATCCGCTCAACAACACGCGCGTGCTGGCCTACCTGGTCGAATCCCTGGGCGTGGACGACGCCGCGAAGAGCGCCTGGATCCGGCACTGGATCGAGGGCGGCCTGGCGGTGGTCGAGCGCCAGCTCGCGGCGCAGCCGGCCACGTATTGCCACGGCGAGAGCCTGGGCCTGGCCGACTGCGCGCTGGTGCCCCAGGTGTTCAACGCCCAGCGCTTCAAGTGCCGCCTGGACCATGTTCCGAACGTGATGCGGGTGCGCGACGCCTGCATGGCGCATCCGGCGTTCGCCAGCACGCAACCGTCGGCCTGTCCGGACGCTGAATAAGATGCCCGTCGAGATCGTCGAACCGCTGCCGCTGGATGCGTTCTTCCGCCCGCCGCGCTGGCCGTCGGGCACCGGGGCGTTGATGACCACGCGTGTCGGCGGCGTCAGCGCGGCACCGTTCGACTCGCTGAACCTGCGCGCGCAGACCGACGATCCGCTCGACCACATCGCCGTCGCCGCGAACCGCCGCCGCTTCGCCACGACCCTGGGCGCGACGCCGGTGTTCCTCGACCAGGTGCATGGCAACCGCGTGGTGCGCCTGGGCGCCGCGCACACCGGCCCCGACGCCGCCTCCGAACGTGCCGACGCCAGCATCACCACCGTGCCCGGCATCGCCTGCACCGTGCTGGTGGCCGACTGCCTGCCGGTGCTGTTCGCGACCCGCGACGGCCGCGCCGTGGGGGCCGCGCACGCCGGCTGGCGTGGGCTGGCCGACGGCGTGCTCGAGGCGACGGTGGACGCGATCCGCGCGGCGGTGCCGGTGGCCGCCGGCGACATCGTCGCGTGGCTGGGCGCGTCCATCGGCCCGCAGCGCTTCGAGGTCGGCGCCGACGTGCTGACGGCGTTCCACGACGCCGAGGCGCGTCACTTCGTGCCGGCGCCAGCGCGCGAGGGCGTGCCCAAGTGGCTGGCCGACCTGCCGGCGCTGGCCGAAGGGCGCCTGCGTCGGCTGGGCCTGACCGATGTCAGTGGCTGCGGCCTGTGCACCGTCGGCGACGCGTCACGGTTCTTCTCGTACCGGCGCGACCGCGTCACCGGCCGCCTGGCCGCCGCGGCCTGGATCGACGTCGCCTGAGTCGACTGCGGCCTCGGCCAGGTGCCGGGCGCGGGCCCGACTGCGGGCACCGCCCACGTAGAGCACGATGGACAGCGGCAGCACGCCGTAGAGCAGCAGCGTCACGAGGGCGCCCAGCACCGAGCCGCCCGGCCCGAGCGCCTCGGCGAGCACCATCATCAGGACGACATAGGCCCAGCCGATCGCTACGATCTGCACGGTCGTGCTTCTTGGAAGAGGGTCATCGTTCGCGCTTCGGTAAGCAATTTTGCGCAATGGTAGTTTGTCTTCATCGTGCGGTAAGCTCGGGTGGCGACAACGCGAATGAAGACCACGCCTGCGCCGAACGACGATCACCATTCCGGGTGGCGCCGGTTCCTGGGCCCTGAAGGCGTGGCGAAGGAGACATGAAGATGGCCCGCAGTTCCGCCACGAAGACGGCCACCAGGACGGCTGCCCGACCCGCCGCCCGCAAGCGCGCCCTGCGTGCGGCGCCGGCGGCGACCCGCTCCGCCGGGGCCAACGGTGCCGCTGCACCGCCTGGCACCGAGCACGCGCAGGCGGCGATGCATGCGCACAGTCCCGAAGCGTTCGGCGCCGCGATCGGCGGCTTCCTGAAATCGCTCGGCGGCCTGCAGCTGCCGCAGTCGCGCATGGCCGAATTGCAGGACCAGTATGTGAACCAGGCCACCGCGCTCTGGAACGGCGCGGTCGACCAGATCGCCGTGCCGCCGCTCGCCGGAGCGCCCGCTCCGGTTGCCGCGCCCGCGCCCAAGACGATCGGCGATCGCCGCTTCGCGGCGGCGGACTGGCTGAAGAGTCCGGCCTCGGCGTTCACCGCGCAGCTGTACCTGCTGAACGCCCGCACGCTGACGCAGATGGCCGACAGTCTGCAAGGCGACGACAAGACCCGGGCGCGCGTGCGCTTCGCGGTGCAGCAGTTCGTCGATGCGGCCAGCCCGTCCAACTACCTGGCGCTGAACCCCGAGGCGCAGCGCAAGGCCCTCGAGACGCAGGGCGCCAGCCTCACGCAGGGCCTGCAGCACCTGTGGAGCGACGTGCAGCAGGGCCACCTGTCGCAGACCGACGAGACGGTGTTCGAGGTGGGCCGCAACGTGGCCACCACCGAGGGCGCGGTGGTGTTCGAGAACGAGTACCTGCAGCTGATCGAGTACAAGCCGCTGACGCCCAAGGTGCATGCGCGGCCGATGCTGTTCGTGCCGCCGTGCATCAACAAGTACTACATCCTCGACCTGCAGCCCGAGAACTCGCTGATCCGCCATACGGTGTCCGAAGGCCACCGCACGTTCGTGATCAGCTGGCGCAATCCGGACGAGTCCATGCAGGATCGCAGCTGGGACGACTACACCGAGAACGCGGTCATCCGGGCGATCGAGGTCGTGCAGGAGATCACCGGCGCGAAGACGATCAACACGCTGGGTTTCTGCGTCGGCGGCACGCTGCTGGCCACGGCCCTGGGCGTGCTGGCCGCGCGCGGCCGGCATCCGGCCGAGAGCGTCACGCTGCTGACGACCTTCCTCGATTTCTCCGACACCGGCATCCTCGACATCTTCGTCGACGAGGCCTCGGTGCAACTGCGCGAGATGACCATCGGCGCGGACGCGCCCAACGGCCCGAAGCTGCTCAAGGGCGGCGAGCTCGCCAGCACCTTCAGCTTCCTGCGTCCCAACGACCTGGTGTGGAACTACGTCGTCGGCAACTACCTGAAGGGCGAGACGCCGCCGGCGTTCGACCTGCTGTACTGGAACAGCGACGCCACCAACATGCCGGGGCCGATGTACTGCTGGTACCTGCGCAACACCTACCTCGACAACGCGCTGCGCCAGCCGGGCGCGCTGACCGTGTGCGGCGAGAAGCTCGACCTGTCGGCCATCCAGGCGCCGGCCTTCATCTACGGCTCGCGCGAAGATCACATCGTGCCTTGGAAGGGCGCCTGGGAGTCCACGCGGATCCTGGGCGGCAAGAGCCGCTTCGTGCTGGGCGCATCGGGCCACATCGCCGGCGTCATCAACCCGCCCAGGGCCAACAAGCGCAGCCACTGGACCAACGAGAAGCCGGTGTCTTCGGCCGACGCGTGGCTGGCAGGGGCCACCGAACATCCGGGCAGCTGGTGGAGCGGCTGGTCGAAGTGGCTGGCCGGCTTCGGCGGTGGCGAGGCGAGCGCGCCGCGCGGCGCCGGCGGCCACGGCCACAAGGCCATCGAGCCCGCGCCCGGACGCTACGTGCAACAGAAAGCCTGAGCTATCCCTGGTTCGTGCTGGCGACCGACATACCCTATACCGTATCATCCTCCGCTGGAGAAAACCCATGACCACAGACATCGTCATCGTCGCCGCAGCGCGCACCGCCGTCGGCAAGTTCGGCGGCAGCCTTGCGAAGATCCCCGCGTCCGAGCTCGGCGCCACGGTGCTGCGCGCGCTGCTGGAGCGCTCGAAGCTGACCGGCGAGCAGATCAGCGAAGTCATCCTGGGCCAGGTGCTGCAGGCCGGCACCGGACAGAACCCGGCGCGCCAGGCCGTGATCAAGGGCGGCCTCGGCAACGGCGTGCCGGCGATGACCATCAACAAGGTCTGCGGCTCGGGCCTGAAGGCGGTGATGCTGGCGGCCCAGGCGATTCGCGACGGCGACGCCGAGATCGTGATCGCCGGCGGCCAGGAAAGCATGAGCCTGTCCCCGCACGTGCTGCCCAACTCGCGCGACGGCCAGCGCATGGGCGACTGGAAGCTGGTCGACACGATGATCACCGACGGCCTGTGGGACGTCTACAACCAGTACCACATGGGCATCACGGCCGAGAACGTGGCCAAGAAGTACGGCATCTCGCGCGAGCAGCAGGATGCGCTGGCCTATGCCTCGCAGTCCAAGGCCGCGGCCGCGCAGGACGCCGGATTCTTCAAGGACGAGATCGTCGGCGTGTCGATTCCGCAGAAGAAGGGCGACCCGGTCGTCTTCAATGCGGACGAATTCATCAACCGCAAGTCGACGCTGGAGGCGCTGGCAGGCCTGCGTCCCGCTTTCGACAAGGCCGGCTCGGTGACCGCCGGCAACGCGTCGGGCCTCAACGACGGCGCCGCCGGCGTCGTGGTGATGTCGGCCGCGAAGGCCGATGCGCTGGGCCTGAAGCCGCTGGGCCGCATCGCGTCCTACGCCAGCGCGGGGCTGGACCCCGCCTACATGGGCATGGGCCCGGTGCCCGCGGCGCGCAAGGCGCTCGAGCGGGCCGGCTGGAAGCCCGCCGACCTCGACCTGCTCGAGATCAACGAGGCCTTCGCGGCCCAGGCCTGCGCCGTGCACCAGGAGATGGGCTGGGACACCAGCAAGGTCAACGTCAACGGCGGCGCGATCGCCATCGGGCACCCGATCGGTGCATCCGGCGCGCGCATCCTGGTCACGCTGCTCCACGAGATGCAACGCCGCGATGCGAAGCGCGGCATCGCGTCGCTGTGCATCGGCGGCGGGATGGGCGTTGCATTGACCATCGAACGCCCTTGATCCAGCGCAAGCCGCATGGGGGTAGCCCCTGAGAGCGGCAGGCCGCACAAAGCGCGATAGTGAATTGCCCCTAGCGGCACCCCAATACTCAGACAGGAGACATGACATGACTCAGAAAGTAGCGTACGTGACCGGGGGCATGGGTGGCATCGGCACCTGCATCTGCCACCGCCTGCACAAGGACGGCTTCAAGGTGATCGCCGGCTGCGGCCCGAGTCGCGACCACGCCAAGTGGCTCGCCGAACAGAAGGCGCTCGGCTACACCTTCCATGCCTCGGTGGGCAACGTCGCCGACTGGGAGTCCACCGTACAGGCGTTCGCGCACGCCAAGGAAGAGCACGGGGCTATCGACGTGCTGGTCAACAACGCCGGCATCACGCGCGACCGCATGTTCCTGAAGATGTCGCGCGAGGACTGGGACGCGGTCATCAGCACCAACCTGACGTCGATGTTCAACGTCACCAAGCAGGTCGTCGCCGACATGGTCGAGCGCGGCTGGGGCCGCATCATCCAGATCTCGTCGGTCAACGGCGCGAAGGGCCAGGCCGGCCAGACCAACTACTCGGCCGCCAAGGCCGGCATGCACGGCTTCTCGATGGCGCTGGCCCTCGAGATGGCCAGCAAGGGCGTCACCGTCAACACCGTGAGCCCGGGCTACATCGGCACCGACATGGTCAAGGCGATCAAGCCCGAGGTGCTCGAGAAGATCGTCGCGACGATCCCCGTCAAGCGCCTGGGCACGCCCGACGAGATCGGCTCCATCGTGGGCTGGCTGGCCGGCGACGAATCGGGCTTCACGACCGGCGCGGAGTTCGCGGTCAACGGTGGCCTGCACATGGGTTGAGCGGCCCGCTCGCCTCGTTTTCCGGAAGGCCCCGATCGCGTTGTCGATCGGGGCCTTTTTCGTAACCGGACGCGTCGATAATGCGCGGCAAAGAATGATTGACCTGCAGGGAGGAGCGCGCGTGGAGCCAAGAGTGGTCGTGGCGATGGCCGTCGTCGGTGGGCTGGCTGTTGCGGGGTGGTTCTGCCGTGATGCCGCACCGATGGTGAGTGCCTTGCGTGCGGTGGGCATCGGCAGCGGTGGCTCGACGCCCCTGACGGCACCCACCCTTCAAGCCGCCGGCGTTCACAAATGTGCAGGCGCCGGCGGCATCGCCTACCTCGACGGCCCGTGCCCGAGCGGCAGCCGCGAGGTCGCGGCCACCGGCGGCACGATGACCGTGACGTCGTTTCCCAAGCCGGCGCCGACGCCGTCGGCGCTGGCCCCTGGCGTGCTCGGCGGCCCCATCGTCAAGCCCATGAGCAACGAGGAACGCGATCGCCTGCGCGACAAGCAGGTCGAGGACGCGGCGAACCGGCCATGATCACGTTGCGCGAATTCCGGCCGGGCGACGAGCCCGCACTGCGCGCGGTGTTCGAGTCGGCGATCCACGAGGTGGCGATTCGCGACTACACGCAGGAGCAGGTGGACGCCTGGGCCCCGCGCGGGTGGGATCCGGCGCTGTGGGCGGCCCGCATGCAGGGCATCGCGCCGTTCGTCGTCGAACGCGATGGCGAGATCGTCGCCTATGCCGACGTGCAGCCGAACGGCTACATCGACCATTTCTTCGTCGGCGCCTCGGCGGGCAAACAGGGTGTCGGTGGCCTGCTGATGCGGCGCATCCACGATCGCGCGGGCGAACTCGGCATCGCGGTGCTGACGTCCGAAGTCAGTCGCACGGCGCAGCCGTTCTATCGCCATTTCGGCTTCGAGATCGTCGATCACCACAGCAACGTCGTCCGTGGCGTCGAACTGCAGTACGCCGCGATGCGCAAGGTGCTGCGCGGCGCGGGCTGACTCGCGCCAAGCTCAGGTCGCCGAGATCGCGTCCAGCAGCTCCGTCTCCACCTGGATCTGCAGCCGGTTGTTCTGCAATGCCGCGCCGTCCACGAGGAAGGTGTCTTCCACGCGCTCGCCCAGCGTCGACACCTTGGCGAGCTGCAGGTTGATGCGGTATTGCGCGAGCACGCGGGCCACGGCGTAGAGCAGGCCGGAACGGTCGCTGGCGCTGATCGACAGCAGCCAGCGTTGCGCGCGCTCGTCGGGCCGCAGCGAGACGCGCGGCACCACCGGGAACGACTTCACGCGGCGCGAGACGCGGCTGGAGCGCGGCGTGGGCAGCGGGCCGAGCGAGGCCGCCGCGATGGCGGCCTGGTTCTCCACCAACGAGATCAGGTCGCGGTAGCCCGCCGGGCCGTCGTCCTCGTAGGCCGGGTTGACCACCTGGAACGTGTCGAGCGCGAAGCCGGCGTTGGTGGTGTGGATCTTGGCGTCCTGGATCGAGAAGCCGGCGCCGTCGAAATAGCCGCAGATGCGCGCGAACAGGTCGGGCCGGTCGGGCGAGAACAGCAGCACCTGCAGGCCTTCGCCGAGCGGCGACGGGCGCGCGCGCACCACCGGCACCACGGTCTCGATGTGGCGCCACAGCGAGCGCGCGTGCCAGGCCAGCTCGTTCGGGTCGTGGCGCGCGAAGTAGCTCAGGTCCAGCGTCTTCCACAGCGGCAGCTCGGTGCCCGGCAGCGCGGAATGCAGCGCGAGGATCTGGCGTGCCTCCTTCTTGCGGGCATCGATCTCGGCGTCGAGCGCGAGCACGTCGCCGCCGAGCGCGCGCATCGCCAGGCGATACAGGTCCTCCAGCAGCTTGCCCTTCCACGCGTTCCACACCTTGGGGCTGGTGCCGCGGATGTCGGCCACCGTCAGCAGGTACAGCGCGGTCAGGCGGCGCGGATTGCCCACCTTGGCGGCGAAATCGGTGATCACGCGCGCGTCGGACAAGTCTTCCTTCTGCGCGGTGTGGCTCATCGTCAGGTGATGGCGCACCAGGAACTCGATGAAATCGGCGTCTTCCTTGGCGACGCCGTGATCCTTGCAGAAGCGGCGCACCTCGCTGCCGCCCAGCTCCGAATGATCGCCGCCGCGGCCTTTGGCCACGTCGTGGAACAGCGCGGCCACGTACAGCAGCCAGGGCTTGTCGAAGCTCGCGGCGAGCGCGGTGCACTTCGGGTACTCGTGCGCATGCTCGGGGATGAAGAAGCGGCGCACGTTGCGCAGCACCATCAGGATGTGCTGGTCCACCGTGTAGACGTGGAACAGGTCGTGCTGCATGCGCCCGACGATGCGCCGGAACACCCACAGGTAGCGGCCCAGCACCGAGGTCTGGTTCATCAGCCGGAACACGTGCGTCTGGCGCACCGGCGCCTGCAGGATGGCCAGGAAGCACGCGCGGTTGACCGGGTCGCGCCGGAACGCGCCGTTCATCTGGTTGCGCACGTTGTACAGCGCGCGCAGCGTGCGCGCCGACAGGCCCTGCAGGCCCTCGGTGGTCTGGTACAGCAGGAAGGTCTCGAGGATCGCGTGCGGCTCGCGCAGGTACAGGTCGTCGCTGGCGATCTCGAGCAGGCCGCCGCGGTCCAGGAAGCGTTCGTTGATAGTCTGCATCGGCAGGTCTTCCGACCCGTTGATGCGTTCCTCGAGGTTGAGCAGCAGCACCTGGTTGAGCTGCGTCACCGCCTTGGCCGCCCAGTAGTAGCGCTGCATCAGCATCTCGGACGCGCGCATCGTCGTGTTGCCGTGGTAGCCGAACGACTCGGCCACGGCCGTCTGCAGGTCGAACACCAGGCGGTCCTCGCGGCGGCCGGCGATCAGGTGCAGGCGCGCGCGGATCAGCTTGAGCGTGCCCTCCTGGCGCTGCAGCTGCTTCACCTCGAATGGCGTCAGCAGCCCGTGCGTGGCCATCTCGCTCCAGGTCTTGCCCAGGCCCGCGGCGCGCGCGATCCAGGTCAGCACCTGCAGGTCGCGCAGGCCGCCCGGGCTCTCCTTGCAGTTGGGCTCCAGCGAGTAGGGCGTGTCCTCGTACTTGACCTGGCGCTGGCGCATCTCGAACGTCTTCGCGCGCAGGAACGCGCGCGCGTCCATCGCCTCGGTGTTGACACGCCGGAACATGTTGAACATGCGGCGCGAACCGGTGAGCAGGCGGCTCTCGAGCAGCGCCGTCTGCACGGTGACGTCGGCGCGCGACTCCAGCAGGCACTCGTCGATCGTGCGCACCGACGAGCCGATCTCCAGGCCGATGTCCCAGCACGCCGTGATGAAGGCCTCGATCGTGCCGCGCAACGCGCCGTCATGTCCTTTCTGTTCGTTCGGCAGCAACACCAGCACGTCGACGTCCGAGTACGGGAACAGCTCGCCGCGGCCGAAGCCGCCGACGGCCAGCAGCGCGGCCGAGGTGGGCATGCCGGCGTGCGACCACAGGTCGACCAGGGTCTGGTCGACGTGCCGGGCCAGCGCTCTCAACAGGCTGGCGGCGGCCGGCGCGGCGGCACGCGATTCGCGGAAATGCGCCAGCAGCGCGGCCTTGCCGGCACGAAAGCGCTCGCGCAGCTCGGCGACGGAGGCGCGGCGCTCGGGCGCCGGCGCGACCGGGCCGTCGGGCCGGATCAGGTCATCGGCCAGGGGAGAATGTTCGGGCGACGCCACGCGGTCGACGTTTCGGCGGTGCCGCTCAGGCCGCGCTGACGTCGCTCAGCAGCCGGTTGAGCACCGGTGCCTTGACGAACGCGGGCGGAGGCGGGCTGCCGGCCGAGACGGTCAGCACTTCGTAGCCGGTCTCGGTGACGACGATCGTGTGTTCCCACTGGGCGGACAACGAGCGGTCCTTGGTGACGATGGTCCAGCCGTCGCCGAATTCCTTGATCTCGCGCTTGCCGGCGTTGATCATCGGCTCGATCGTGAAGATCATGCCCGGCACCAGCTCCTCGAGCGTGCCCGGGCGGCCGTAGTGCAGCACCTGCGGCTCCTCGTGGAACTTCTGGCCGATGCCGTGGCCGCAGAACTCGCGCACGACGGAGAAGCCCGAGTTCTCGGCGAACACCTGGATGGCGTGGCCGATGTCGCCCAGGCGCACGCCCGGCCTGACCTTCTCGATGCCCTTCCACATGGCCTCGTAGGTGATCTGGCACAGGCGGTTGGCGGCGATCGAGCCCTTGCCGACGACGAACATGCGGCTGGTGTCTCCGTGCCAGCCGTCCTTGATGACCGTGACGTCGATGTTGACGATGTCGCCATCCTTCAATGCGCGGTCGTTCGGGATGCCGTGGCAGACCTGGTGGTTGATCGACGTGCAGATCGACTTCGGGTACGGCGTGTAGCCCGGCGGGCAGTAGTTCAGCGGGGCAGGGATGCCTTGCTGCACGTTGAAGATGTAGTCGTGGGCGAGCTTGTCCAGCTGCTCGGTGGTCACGCCGGGCTTGACGTGCGGCGTGAGCATGTCCAGCACTTCCGAGCCCAGGCGGCCGGCGATGCGCATGCCTTCGATGTCGGATGCGGACTTCAAGGTGATCGTCATGGTTCGCAATTATCCCATCGCCCCGTAAAATCCGGGATTCTGCTGAGTTCGTTCCCTCGTGGCGCCTATAGCTAATCCGGCTTTTTTGTCAGATTCGCACACAAGGAACGACCTGCAACGGCTTTGCGGCCGCCAAAAGACCCCTGATTTCCGATTCCTCTCCCTCCTCGAGCCCACACCGCATGTCCCCCACGCCAAAGCACCTGCTGCACTTCGAGGGCGGCAACGCCCTGTCCGCCTTCCGCGCCCAGGCGCTGTTGCCGCTGTTGCAGTCCGTCTCTTCGCGCATCACGGGGGTTGCCGCGCGCCATGTCCACTGGGTCTGGTCCGACACCGCCGCCCAGCCCGACGCCACCCGCAAGCTGGCCAGCCTGCTGCGCTACGGCGACGCCTACGCAGGCCCCACCGGCACCGATGCCGACACGGCGCTGGTGCTGGTGATGCCGCGCCTGGGCACCGTGTCGCCGTGGGCCAGCAAGGCCACCGACATCGCCCACAACTGCGGCCTGGCGCTGCACCGCGTCGAGCGCGTCACCGAGTTCCGCCTCACCATCAAGACGGGCCCGCTGGGCGGCATCAGGACGCTGGCCGACGACGAGCTGCAGGCCGCGGCGATGCTGCTTCACGACCGCATGACCGAGAGCGTGGCCTTCGAGCGCGAGGCCGCCGTCCACCTGTTCGACAAGCAGCCGGCCGAGCCGCTGGTGCACGTCGACCTGCTGGGCCAGGGCCGCGACGCGCTGGTGGTGGCCAACAGCCAGTTCGGCCTGGCGCTGTCGGACGACGAGATCGCCTTCCTATTCGACACTTTCACGGCGTTGGACCGCAACCCGACCGACGTCGAACTGATGATGTTCGCGCAGGCCAACAGCGAGCATTGCCGCCACAAGATCTTCAACGCGCAGTTCCGCATCGACGGCCAGGCGCAGGACCTCTCGATGTTCGGCATGATCCGCAACACCGAGAAGCTCAACTCGCAGCACAGCGTCGTCGCGTACTCCGACAACGCGGCCGTGATGGAAGGCCATGCGATCGAGCGCTGGGTCGCCGAGCCGATGAGCGATTCGGGCCCCGCGCACTATGCCGGCCGCGCCGAAACTGCGCACGTGTTGATGAAGGTGGAGACGCACAACCACCCGACGGCGATCTCGCCGTTCCCGGGCGCGTCCACCGGCTCCGGCGGCGAGATCCGCGACGAAGGCGCCACCGGCCGCGGCTCCAAGCCCAAGGCCGGCCTGGCCGGCTTCTCGGTGGGCAACCTGCATCTGCCCGGCACGAACGAGGCGTGGGAACGCTCGCCGGTGGGCAAGCCCGAGCACATCGCCAGCGCGCTGCAGATCATGATCGACGGCCCGCTCGGCGGCGCCGCGTTCAACAACGAATTCGGCCGCCCGAACCTGGCCGGCTACTTCCGCGTGTTCGAGCAGGACGTGGCCGGCGTCACCCGCGGCTATCACAAGCCCATCATGATCGCCGGTGGCCTCGGCGCGATCCGCGACGACCTCACGCACAAGATCGAGTTCCCGGCCGGCACGCTGCTGGTCCAGCTCGGCGGCCCGGGCATGCGCATCGGCATGGGCGGCGGCGCCGCCAGCTCGATGGCGGCCGGCACCAACACCGCCGCGCTCGACTTCGACTCCGTGCAGCGCGGCAACCCCGAGATCCAGCGCCGCGCGCAGGAAGTCATCAACCAGTGCTGGCAGCTCGGCGCGGGCAACCCGATCCTGGCGATCCACGACGTCGGCGCTGGCGGCCTGTCCAACGCGTTCCCCGAGCTCGCCGAAGGCGCGGGCGTGGGCGCCACGTTCGACCTGCGCGAAGTGCCGCTGGAAGAGTCCGGCCTCGCGCCCAAGGAAGTGTGGTGCAACGAGAGCCAGGAGCGCTACGTCCTGGCGATCGCCCCCGAGTCGCTGCCCATGTTGACGGCGTTCGCCGAGCGCGAGCGCTGCCCGCTGGCGGTGGTCGGCCGCGCGACCGCGGCCAAGGCGCTGGTGCTGGAAGACGGCGCCGGCGGCGCGCGCGCCATCGACATGCCGATGGACGTCCTCTTTGGCAAGCCGCCGAAGATGCTGCGCGACGTCGCGCGCGTCGCCCGCAGCGAGAAGCCGCTGGCGCTGACCGGCGTGGCGCTGGAGCAGGCCGCGCTCGACGTGCTGCGCCACCCCACCGTCGCGTCCAAGCGCTTCCTGATCACGATCGGCGACCGCACCGTGGGCGGCCTGTCGCACCGCGACCAGATGGTGGGCCCGTGGCAGGTGCCGGTGGCCGACGTCGCCGTGACGCTGGCCGACTTCAAGGGCTTCGCCGGCGAGGCGATGAGCATGGGCGAGCGCACGCCGCTGGCCGCTCTCGACGCACCGGCGTCGGGCCGCATGGCCGTGGCCGAGGCCATCACCAACCTGCTGGCCGCGCCGTTCGAGCTGGCGCGCGTCAAGCTGAGCTGCAACTGGATGGCCGCCTGCGGCGAGCCGGGCGAGGACGCGGCGCTGTACGACACCGTGCGCGCGGTCGGCATGGAGCTGTGCCCGGCGCTGGGCATCAGCGTGCCGGTGGGCAAGGACAGCCTGTCGATGCGCACGCGCTGGAACGCCGACGGCCAGGCGCGCCAGGTCGTCGCGCCGGTGTCGCTGATCGTCACCGCATTCGCCAGCATCGCGGACGTGCGCGGCACGCGCACGCCCGAGCTCGCGCGCGAGGATTCGGCGCTGATCCTGGTCGACCTGGGCCGCGGCCGCAACCGCATGGCCGGCTCGGTGTTCGCGCAGACGCTGCAACAGTTCGGCGACGTCGTGCCCGATCTCGACGACCCGAAGCTGCTGGTGTCTTTGGTCGACGCCGTCAACGCGCTGCGCGCGCAAGGCCTGCTGCTGGCGTATCACGACCGCAGCGACGGCGGCCTGTGGGCGGCCGCGTGCGAGATGGCCTTCGCCGGCCACACGGGCATCAGCCTCAACGTGGACATGCTGGTCACGGAAGGCACCGGCGTCACCGACAGCCGTGCCGACATGGGCGACTCCAAGAACTGGGCCTCGCAAGTGGGCGAGCGCCGCAACGAGCAGACGCTGAAGGCGCTGTTCAACGAGGAACTGGGCGCGCTGCTGCAGGTGCCGGCCGCGCAACGCGACGCCGCCATCGGCGTGCTGCGCGCGCACGGCCTGTCGGCGCACAGCCACGTGGTGGGCAAGCCCAACGATCGCGGCATCGTCGAGGTCTGGCGCGACGCGAAGTCGGTGTTCGCCAAGTCGCTCACCGAACTTCAGCAAGCGTGGGACGATACCTCATGGCGTATCGCGAAGCTGCGCGACAACCCGATCTGCGCCGACAGCGAACACGCGCTGGCCGGCCGGGCCGACGATCCGGGCCTGCACGTCGCGCTGACGTTCGACCCGGCCGAGAACGTGGCCGCGCCGTACCTGAACCTGGCGCGCCCGAAGGTGGCGATCCTGCGCGAGCAGGGCGTCAACAGCCACGTCGAGATGAGCTACGCGATGTCGCTGGGCGGCTTCGACACCTACGACGTCCACATGAGCGACCTGCACTCGGGCCGCGTCACGCTGGAACAGTTCAAGGGCTTCGTCGCCTGCGGCGGCTTCAGCTACGGCGACACGCTGGGCGCCGGCGAAGGCTGGGCGCGCTCGGTGATGTTCAACCCGGTGCTGGCGCAGCAGTTCGAGGCCTTCTTCGGCAAGAGCGACACCTTCGCGCTGGGCGTGTGCAACGGCTGCCAGATGCTGGCCGCGCTGTCGCCCATCATCCCGGGCGCGCAGGACTGGCCCAAGTTCACGCGCAACCGCTCGGAGCAGTTCGAGGCCCGGCTGTCGCAGGTGGAAGTGCTGGAATCGCCGTCCATCTTCTTCAAGGGCATGGCCGGCAGCCGCCTGCCGATCGCCGTGGCGCACGGCGAGGGCTACGCCGACTTCTCGCAACGCGGCAACGCCGCCAAGGTGGCCGCGGTGATGCGCTACGTCGACCACCACGGCCAACCCACCGAGGCCTATCCGCTGAACCCGAACGGCAGCCCCGGCGGCCTGACCGCGGTGACGACGGCCGACGGCCGCTTCACGGCCATCATGCCGCACGCCGAGCGCGTGTTCCGCAATGCGCAGATGAGCTGGAGCGGCGGCGACGCGTCGGCGCCGAGCCCGTGGGCGCGCATGTTCGGCAATGCGCGCAAGTGGGTCGCCTGAGTCTGAACGCTTGCTGACCTCGTCGCCGGGCCTCCGGCGGCGGCGGGTGCAGTCCCTGGTTCCAGCCATGACCGTCGCTGGACGTGCGGGGCTGCGCCGTCGAATTCCGGCAACGAGGCGGTGCCGGGCGTGTACGGGAAAACCGGGGCCGGCCGCGCTGCGCAGAACCTACACTCGCCCTACCGCAGGGAGCCTGCATTTGCGAGGAGAGTTGCCATGTTCCACCTCATCTGGATGTTCATCATCGGTATCGTCGTCGGCGCCATCGCCCGATTCATCATGCCGGGCGCCGAGCACATGGGCCTGCTGATGACCGGCGTCATCGGGATCGTCGGCTCGTTCATCGGTGGCTTCATCGCGCGCCTGTTCAGCAAGCCGGCCGACGGCGCGATCGTGCACCCCGCCGGCATCATCCTGTCGGTCGTCGGGGCGCTGATCCTGCTGTTCGTGCTGCAGCGAACCGGCATCTGAAGCGGAGCCCCGGGGGCGTTCGCAGGCGTCGCCCCTCGAGCTGTCCGGCGGTGGCGGCGCGCGCGCAGGTCAGCGTTCGAAGAGCGCCGTATATCTGCGCTGCATCTCCTCGGCGCTGAGCTTCTCCAGCTCGCCTCCGAGCAGCCATTCGTGGCCGAAGGGGTCGCGCACCGTTGCAGATCGTTCGCCGTAGAAGTGATTTTCAAGCGGCTTGACCACCTCCGCGCCGGCGCCGACGGCCCGCGCGAACGCGTGGTCGACATCGGCGACGTGCAGATGAATGGCGATGCTCGTGCCGCCCAGGGAGCGCGGCCCCCGAATGCCGTGCTCGGGGTACTCGTCGGACAGCATCAGCGTTGCGGGCCCTATCTGCATCTCGGCGTGGCCGATGCGGCCCCGGGGCTCGGTCAGGCGGAACAGCTCGGTCGCACCGAAGGCACGCTGGTAGAACTCGATGGCTGCGGCCGCGTCATGAACGCGCAGATAAGGGTAGACCTCGTGGACGTCGCTCATGGTGATCTCCAGGAAGTGGCAGACAGTTCCATTCTGGGCGGCCGGCGTGAATTCCCGCCTCAACGTTCGTCGGGTCTATCCCTCGAACCGGGTCGGCAGACGTAGTTGCTCGCCGAATTCACGTCGCCTCTTCCGATGTACTGAGGATAGTCCGGGTAGGGGCAGAGCGGGCGCGAGAACGATGCGCCGTTGATGCCGGGAGGGCTGGTGCTGCCGGCCTGCTTCCATGCCAATGTGGGATTGGAAGGAGAGCCGGGCGCGTCGTTCTGCTCGACCCATCTGGTGAGGGTCGTCAGCAGGTCGACCGAGTCGGCGCCGTTGCCGCCCCCGCAATGCTGCACGGCGGGGTCCATGTAGAGGCGGCTGTTCCTTGCGGCATCGTCGTCCGCCCGGTTGAGCGCCTTGAAGAAGTCGACGCTGACGTAGGACGGGACGACCGGATCTTCCCAGCCGTGGAACAGGATCAGCTTCTTGCCCGCCCTCAGGAACCTGACGATGCCGTCCAGGTCGCCGGTCATGCTGTAGACGCCGTCGAGCACGGCCGCGACGTCCGCGAACTGGTTCGGAATGTCGAAGGTCGTCGGATCGACGGGCGTGGGTGAGCGAAACGCCAGCTCGAGGAAGCCGCTCCCCAGGCCATTGGAACTCGCGACGACGGTGGACAGGTCCGTGGTTCCGGACCAAGGCGCGCCCACGACCCGGTGGTCCAGCATCAAGGGGTTGATATAGCCCAGGACCTTGTTGACGTCGGTGTCGCTCAGGCATGTTCCGTTCGACGCCCCCGCGCAGCGCATGCTCTGGACCACTTGAGGGATGTTGCAGGCCTGCACGTTGCTGACGATGCCGTCGCGCACGCCGTCCAGCCCGTCGCAGGCTTTCACCACGGCCGCATGGAGCGCTGCGCCCTGGGCCGGCGTGATCGAGCCGAGCTGCACCGTCTGGGCCCACTTCGCCGTGAGGCCTGGCATGTCGCTGCCGCCGGCGTGATCCCTGGCGTGACCCCAGACGCCGTCGCCACCGACGATGCCGTCGAAGTAGTCGGCGAAATTCGATGCCGCGACCGACGCGTTCTTGCCGCCGTTCGAGCATCCCGTGAAGTAGCTGTATCTGGCCTGCTGTCCGTAGTAGCCCTGCATGAGTGCCGTGGCGACCATGTGGGTGTCGAAGATCTTCGCCGTGGCGTAGCTGAGGCTGAGGCCGCGGTCGACAGCGAAGGACGCGCCCGGATAGTCGGTGCCGCGGTGGCCGCCGTTGTCGGCCGTGACCACGTAGCCGTTGGCGACGAGGTCGTTGCCCGCGGCGGCGAAAGAGCGCCCGGCCTGCGGGACGTTGCCGTCGAAGCCACCGCCGCCTGTCTGCAGGTAGCGGCTCTTCCAGTTGTCCGGAAGGTTGACCTGCACGTCGTGCTCGGGCGCCACGGTCGCGTTGACCTGGCAATAGTTGCCGGACGGGGACGTCATGTAGACCGCGCCCGTGATGGTCGTATTGGGGATTTTCAGGCTGCGCGCCGCGGCGCACGTCGCCGCGCCCGGGGCGCCGACGGCTTGAACCGCTGCGCAAAGCGCGACGGCGCCGGCAACGGCCTTTGTCACCCGATGCTGTCCGTGATGGCGCGGGACCGCGCGGGAGCCCGCCGTTCCTGGAAAGATTGCCATTGCTGTCTCCTGGGTTGTGAACTTGGGGCTCGAGCACAGGCGCCGGAGCCGTGTCGTCGCCCGCGATCCGGGCGAATCTGGATGGATGAGCCTGCGGGTACCGCGTGCAACGCAGGTGAGCGCCAGCGACCGGGATCCGATTATCGTCCGACCGGTCGGTCGAATTAAGTTCAAAATGTAGACAGAGGACGGCTTCGATGTCATCGGACAAACCCTCGGACCGAGCGATCGGCGATCGGTCGAGCCAGGCAGTCGAGCCGAGTGCGAGAGATGATTCCCGCGGATGCGGCAGAGCTGTTCGCTCGGCGCGGCCTGCCCGGCCGGCCGGCGGACGTTGCCGGCGAAGCTCAGCCCGCGAAGGTATTCGCAGGCATTCCCGCGGCGTCCGTGTCCACCGCGAACAGCGCCCCCGCCAGTGGCTGCGATGCCAGTTGCTGGGCGTTCAGCTCGAAGCGCGCGCTGCTGATGAACAGCGTCTTCAGGTCGGATCCGCCGAAGGCGACGTTGGTGATGTGATCGGTCGGCAGCGCGATGCGTGCCAGTTCGGCGGCCGTCGCCGGGTCGTGGCAGGTGACGCAGGCGCCGCCCCAGTGGGCGATCCAGATGCGGCCGGCGGCGTCGGTGGTGATGCCGTCGGGGTGGCCGTCGCCGGGGCCCAGGCGCAGCCATTCGCGCGACGCGCCGATCGCGCCGGTCTCGACGTCGAACGCGTAGGCGACGATGCGTTGCGGCACCGTGTCGTTGACGAACATCGTGCGGCCGTCCAGCGTCCATGTGGGGCCGTTGGTGACGATCCAGCCGAGGTCGATCGCGCGCGTGGCCTGGCCCGCGGCGTCGAAGCGGTACAGCGCGCCGGTGGCGGCCTGGACGGCGAAGTCCATCGTGCCGCCCCAGAAGCGGCCGCGCGTGTCGCACTTGCCGTCGTTGAAGCGATTGCCGGGACGATCGGGTTCGGGCTCGTCGCGGCGCTCGAGGGCGCCGCTTTCCGTATCGAACAGCGCCAGTCCGCGTTGCAGCGTCACCGCCAGGCCGGGCGCGTCGCGGCGCTCGGCGACGGCGGAGATCGTCTCGTCGAACGCCCATTCACCGTGCGCGCCAGCGGCGAACGAATCGCGGTAGAGGCGGTGTTCGAGGATGTCGACCGAGAAGATCGCCTGCTGCCTGGTCGACCAGCACAGGCCCTCGCCGAGCGTGGCGCGCACGTCGCTGACGACGCGCGGAGCGGACAGGATCCTGGGGACGGTCGAGGACGACGTCATCAATGCGAGTCGCGCGGGATGCCGGCGCCGCTGGCACCGACCAGGAAGTCGAGGTCGGCGCCCAGGTGCGCCTGCTGCACGTGCTCGACGTAGAGCTTGGCCCAGCCGCGATCGGGCGCCGGCAGCGGCGTCCACAGGGCGCGGCGGCGCGCGAGTTCCTCGTCGCTGACCTCCAGCTTCAGGCTGCGGGCGGGGACGTCGAGTTCGATCATGTCCCCATTCTGTACCAGCGCCAGCGGGCCGCCGGCCGCCGCCTCGGGCGAGGTGTGCAGCACCACGGTGCCGTAGGCCGTGCCGCTCATGCGCGCATCCGAGATGCGAACCATGTCGGTGATGCCCTTGCGCAGCACCTTGGGCGGCAGCGGCATGTTGCCCACTTCGGCCATGCCCGGATAGCCGCGCGGGCCGCAGTTCTTCAGCACCATGATGCAGTGCTCGTCGATGTCCAGCGCCTCGTCGTCGATGCGCGCATGGAAGTCCTCGATCGTCTCGAACACCACCGCGCGGCCGCGATGCTGCAGCAGGTGCGCCGACGCGGCCGACGGCTTGATGACGGCGCCATCGGGCGCGAGGTTGCCGCGCACGACGGCGATGCCGGCGTCGGCCATGAAGGGCTGGGCCAGCGGCCGGATCACCTCGCGGTTCCAGCACGGCGCGGCGGCGATGTTCTCGCCGATCGTCTTGCCGTTGGCCGTCGGCGCCTCCAGGTGCAGCAGGTGCGAGATCTCGCGCAGCACGGCGGGCAGGCCGCCGGCGTAGTAGAAGTCCTCCATCAGGAACTTGCCCGAGGGCTGCAGGTCGACGAGGCAGGGCACCTGCGCGCCGAGCTGGTCCCAGTCGGCCAGCTTCAGCTCGATGCCGATGCGCCCGGCGATGGCCAGCAGGTGGATCACGGCATTGGTGGAGCCGCCGATCGCGGCGTTGGTGCGGATCGCGTTCTCGAAGGCGTCGCGCGTGAGGATCTTGGTCATCGTCAGGTCTTCCTTGACCATCTCGACGATGCGCCGCCCCGTCATCTGCGCGAGCCGGTTGCGGCGGGTGTCGGCCGCGGGAATGGCGGCGTTCTCGGGCAGCGACATGCCCAGCGCCTCCACCATCGAGGCCATCGTCGACGCCGTGCCCATCGTCATGCAGTTGCCCTTGGAGCGGTGCATGCAGCTCTCGGCGGCGGTGAAGTCCTCCTGCGACATCTCGCCGGCGCGCACCATCTCGCTCATCTTCCACACGCCGGTGCCCGAGCCGATGTCCTGGCCGCGGAACTTGCCGTTGAGCATCGGGCCGCCGGACAGCCCGATGGTGGGCAGGTTGCAGCTGGACGCGCCCATCAGCAGCGCCGGCGTGGTCTTGTCGCAACCCATCAACAGCACGACGCCGTCGATCGGGTTGCCGCGGATCGACTCCTCGACGTCCATGCTCGCGAGATTGCGGAACAGCATCGCGGTGGG
>FTKD01001280.1_pt1 | contig 23598 bp, 29 predicted proteins | sample 1658191 | NCBI WGS metagenome assembly FTKD01 (sample SAMEA3914808, study PRJEB12502) | metagenome | biome: forest; material: soil | place: Canada | collected 2011-08-03 | depth 0.3 m
CGCGTGAACTGGTCGGTGAAGGCAGCCATCGTTGGTCGGATCAGACAGAACGGCGGGCGCCAACGCTTTTTTTCAGGTGGCGCGCGAAACGCGACTTTTCTCTCGCCAGTAGCACTTCGGTAGCACCGACCTATTGACGTGAGTACATGCTCACCGGCCAGAGCGCTATTTCTTGGTGCCGACTATCCGAATCGAACGGATGACCTCCCGCTTACAAGGCGGATGCTCTACCAACTGAGCTAAGTCGGCGTACGGAGCGCGTGGCGCGCCCCGGCAGGACTTTACTTGATGCGCTTCAGCGCCGGGCGCGGGGTGCTGGGCGCGGGCGTGGGGGATTCCGGTGGATCGGTGTCGTCGTCGGCGGGCGCCTCGGGCGTGCCTTCGTCGGACTGGGCGGTGCTGGACGGGGCCAGGCGCAGGCCGCGCGGGGCGCCGTCGGCCGCCGGGGCGGTGGAATGGGTCACCGGGCCGGAATTGTCGCCGACCGTGCCGGCCTCGCCTTCGCCGGTGGGCATCGGGAAGGCCATGCCCTGGCCGTTCTCGCGCGCGTAGATCGCCACGACGTGGTCGACGGGCACCAGGATGTCGCGCGCCATGCCGCCGAAGCGGGCGCGGAACTCGATGAAGTCATTGCCGAGCTTCAGGCCGCTGGTGGCCTCGAAGCCGACGTTGAGCACGATCTCGTTGTTCTTCACGTACTCCATCGGCACCTGCACCGAGCGGTCGACGTGGACGGCCAGGTAGGGCGTGAAGCCGTTGTCGGTGCACCAGTCGTGCAGTGCACGGATCAGGTAAGGCCGCGTGGAGCTGCCGGGAATCTCGGTGGTGCTGACCTGGGTCATGAACGACGAATGCTGGACAAGCAGGGAAACGGGGGGCGAAGGCGCCGGCCCTGGCGTGGCGCCAGGAGCCGGCAGCTCCAGATCACTTGCGCATGACCTTTTCCGAGGGCGTGAGCGCCTCGATGTAGGCCGGACGCGAGAAGATGCGTTCCGCGTACTTCAGCAGCGGCGCGGCGTTCTTCGACAGCTCGATGCCGTAGTAGTCGATGCGCCACAGCAGCGGGGCGATGGCCACGTCGAGCATCGAGAAGTCGTCGCCGAGCATGTACTTGTTCTTCAGGAAGATCGGCGCGAGCTGGGTCAGGCGATCGCGGATCTGCGCGCGGGCCTTCTCGAGCTGCTTGTCGTTGGCCTTGACGCCACCGCGACCTTCGAGGATGTTGACGTTCGAGAACAGTTCCTTCTCGAAGTTGAACAGGAACAGGCGCACGCGGGCGCGCGCGACCGGGTCGCCGGGCATCAGCTGCGGGTGCGGGAAGCGCTCGTCGATGTACTCGTTGATGATGTGCGATTCGTACAGGATGAGGTCGCGTTCGACGAGGATGGGCACCTCGTTGTACGGATTCATCAGCGCGATGTCTTCGGGCTTGGCGAAGAGATCGACGTCGCGGATCTCGAAGTCCATTCCTTTTTCGAACAGCACGAAGCGGCAGCGGTGCGAGTACGGGTCGGTGGTTCCTGAATACAGCACCATCATGGCGGGGGGCTCCCTCGAAAAATCAAGTCGTCAAAAAACAGTCGACCGGCAAGCCGGTCGGAAGAACCTCAAGGGCAGTCGCGAAAGACGCTATTTCACGTCTTTCCAGTACGACGCATTCAGCCGCCAGCAGAAAACCCAGAACACCGTCAGGAAGATGAGCACCCAGACACCCAGCTTCACACGGAAATTCTGCGCCGGTTCGCTCATCCATTGCAGGTAGGCAACGAGATCCGCGACGTCGGCGTTGTAATCGGCTGCGTTCCGCGTGCCCGGGGTTTCCAGCTGGAGACCCTTGAACACATGCTCGACCTGCCCGTCCTCTCCCTTTTCGTCCTCAAAGACCGCGCGCTGGGTGCCCTGGAGCTCCCACAGCACGTGCGGCATGCCGACGTTCGGGAAAACGCGATTATTCCATCCCGTGGGCCTCGTTTCGTCCCGATAGAACGATCTGAGGTACGTATAGACGTAATCCGCCCCGGATCCGTTGGGTCCGGAGCGAGAGCGGGTGATCACCGACAGGTCGGGCGGAACGAGACCGAAAAAGGCCTTGGCATCCTTGGGATCCAGGGAGGTCTTCATCAGGTCGCCCACCTTGTCACCGGCGAACAGCAGATTGGATTTTATCTGATCGTCGGTCAGGCCGATGTCGTGCAGGCGGTTGTAGCGCATGTACGAGGCCTGGTGGCAGTTCAGGCAGTAGTTCACGAACAGCTTCGCACCGTGCTGCAGGGCGGCCTGATCGGTGAGCCGTTCGGTGGGGAACTTGTCCCAGGCCGGGCCGCCTTCCTGGGCGAACGCCGCGCCGCAGAACGAGAGCGCCACGGCGAGGCTGGCGATGAAACGCTTCATGAGGGTGTCTTTCTTCATGGCGATCAGTGCGCGTGGAAAACGACGCGATCGGGCACGGGCTTGAACGTGCCCATCTGGCTCCACCACGGCATCAGCAGGAAGAAGCCGAAATAGATCACCGTGCCGACCTGGGACATCACGTTCTTCAGCGGATCCGGCGGCTCGATGCCCAGGTAGCCCAGGATCAGGAACACGACCACGAACACGCCGTACACGGCCTTGTGCCAGCTGGGGCGATAGCGGATCGACTTGACCGGGCTCTGGTCCAGCCAGGGCATGAAGAACAGGATCACGACGGAGCCGCCCATCACCAGCACGCCCCAGAACTTGGCGTCGCAGCCGGCCAGCGCGCCGACGCCGGTGAACTTGAACAGGCCGAAGCCGGTGAGCACGATCAGCGAGGCGACGACGATCACCGTCTTGCCCAGGCCGCTGAACTTGCCCTTCCACAGCGCCAGCACCGCGGCCACGATCACCAGCACGTCGAACACCTTGAGCATGTCGTCGGTGGTCGCGCGCAGCATCGAGTAGAACGGCGTGAAGTACCACACCGGCGCGATGTGCGGCGGCGTCTTCAGCGAGTCAGCGGGGATGAAGTTGTTGTACTCGAGGAAGTAGCCGCCCATCTCCGGCGCGAAGAAGATCACCGCGCTGAAGATGATCAGGAAGCCGGCGACGCCGACCAGGTCGTGCACCGAGTAGTACGGGTGGAACGGGATGCCGTCCAGCGGGATGCCGTCGGCGTCCTTCTTGTCCTTGATCTCGACGCCGTCGGGATTGTTGGAGCCCACTTCGTGCAGCGCGATGATGTGCGCGACGACCAGGCCCAGCAGGATCAGCGGGATCGCGATCACGTGGAAGCTGAAGAAGCGGTTGAGCGTGGCATCCGACACCACGTAGTCGCCGCGGATCATCAGCGAGAGGTCGGGGCCGACGAACGGGATCGCGGAGAACAGGTTGACGATTACCTGCGCGCCCCAGTACGACATCTGGCCCCAGGGCAGCAGGTAGCCCATGAAGGCCTCGCCCATCAGGCACAGGAAGATGGCGCAGCCGAAGATCCAGACCAGCTCGCGCGGCTTGCGGTACGAGCCGTACAGGAAGCCGCGGAACATGTGCATGTACACGACGATGAAGAACGCCGAGGCCCCGGTGGAGTGCATGTAGCGCACCAGCCAGCCCCACGGCACGTCGCGCATGATGTACTCGACCGACGCGAACGCGAGCGTCGCATCGGGCTTGTAGTGCATCACGAGGAAGATGCCGGTGACGATCTGGATCACCAGCACCAGCAGCGCCAGCGATCCGAAGAAGTACCAGAAATTGAAGTTCTTCGGCGCGTAGTACTCGGAAAGGTGTTCCTTCCAGAGCTTGGACGCGGGGAAGCGGTTGTCGACCCAGGTCAGCAGCTTGACGCCGGCAGAGGCATTCGCGGGAGCTACCTTCATTTCAGCCATGTGGTCCTCGTTGTTTCGATTCAGCGCAAAGACAAGTGCGACAAGGTCAACCCTTGTTGTTCTTGTCTTCGCCGATCATCAGCTTGGTGTCGGACAGGTACATGTGCGGCGGAACGCGCAGGTTGTCCGGTGCCGGCTTGTTCTTGAACACGCGGCCGGCGAGGTCGAAGGTCGAGCCGTGGCAGGGGCACAGCCAGCCGCCCGGCCAGTCGGCGGGCAGCGAAGGCTGCGCGCCCGCGGTGAACTTGTCGCCCGGCGAGCAGCCGAGGTGGGTGCAGATGCCGACGACGACCAGCACTTCCGGCTTGATCGAGCGGTTGCGGTTCGTGGCGTAGTCGGGTGTCTGCTCGCCCGGGTTGCGCTTGGAGTCAGGGTCGGCGAGTTCGCTCTCGTCCTTGGCCAGCGAGGCGATCATCTCCGGCGAGCGGCGCACGATCCACACCGGCTGGCCGCGCCACTCCACCGTCTTCTTCTCGCCCACCTGCAGGTCCGCGATGTCCACTTCCACTGCCGCGCCTGCCGCCTTGGCCCGCTCGGAAGGCGCGAAGGTGCTGACGAACGGGACGGCCGTCGCAACTCCGGCCACTGCTCCTGCGCCACACGTGATGGCGACCCACTTACGCTTGCTTTCGTCGATACCGTCGTGCACTACAACGCTTTCACTCATGAGCATCCTCGAGCCGAAGTTCTGATCTGGGCAACGCCAGCGAGTTTAGCGTGCACAACGACGCGTTCGAGTGAACCGGGCACCACAGGCAAACCCTTGGTACGCCAACTCGCGCACAGGCGCCCGATACCCGGTATTGACGCAATTTGCAGCGCGGTAATACTGCACGCCAGACATTGGATGTGGGCAACCTCGTCACGCACAACCAATGATCTCCATCAACCAAACCTCAAAAAATCCAGGAGAAGACTCATGGGATTCGCAACTGAATTCAAGGAATTCGCCGTCAAGGGCAACGTCATGGATCTCGCCGTCGGCGTGATCATCGGCGCCGCGTTCGGCAAGATCGTCGACTCCGTCGTCGGCGACCTGATCATGCCGTTGATCAGCCGGGTCACCGGGGGCCTCGACTTCTCGAACTACTTCCTCCCGCTGGCCGGCCAGACGGCCAGCACGCTGGCTGAAGCGAAGAAGGCCGGCGCGGTGTTCGCGTACGGCAACTTCCTGACTGTCGCATTGAACTTCGTCATCCTCGCGTTCATCATCTTCCTGATGGTCAAGCAGATCAACAAACTGAAGCACGAAGCGCCGAAGGCTGCTCCGGCCACGCCGGAAGACGTCATGCTGCTGCGCGAAATCCGCGACTCCCTGAAGAAGTAAGCACGCGGACGCCGCGCCGGAAACAGCGCGACTGCAGCGGACAGGCGGCGACCCGGACAGGTTCGCCGCCTTTTTTCATGGCGCCAGGCGACGCGCCATCTTCAGCGCCGCCATCAGGCTGGCCGGATCGGCGATGCCGCGGCCGGCGATGTCGAACGCGGTCCCGTGGTCGGGACTGGTGCGCACGAAGGGCAGGCCCAGCGTCACGTTGACGCCCTGCTCCACGCCCAGGTACTTCACCGGAATCAGCCCGTGGTCGTGCGTCATCGCGACGACGAAATCGAACTCGCCCGGCTTCGCCGCGGTGTCGCGGGCGCGCATGAACACGGTGTCCGGCGCGTACGGGCCGCTGGCCGCGATGCCGGCGGCACGCGCCTGCGCGATGGCCGGTGCGATCAGGTGGATCTCCTCGTCGCCGAACAGCCCGCCCTCGCCTGCATGCGGGTTCAGGCCGGCCACCGCGATGCGCGGCGCGGCCAGGCCGAAGCGCAGCCCCGCGGCATGCGTGATGGCCAGCGTGTCGACGATGCCCTGGGTCGACAGCGCGTCGATCGCCCGCCGCAGCGACAGGTGGATCGTCACCAGTACCACGCGCAGCTCGTCGTTGGCCAGCATCATGCGCACCGGCGGCACCGGCTCGCCCGCCACGGCGGCCAGCGCCTGCAGCATCTCGGTGTGGCCCGGAAACGCGACGCCGGCCGCAGACAGCGCCTCCTTGTGGATCGGCGCCGTGACGATCGCGCGTCCGGCGCCCTGCTGCATCCATGCCACGGCCTGCTCGATGCAGCGGGCGGCGGCGGCACCGGCGCGCGCCGCGATCGCGCCGAACGGCAGCTCGGCCAGGCCATGTCCCAGGCCGGCCGGCGCGCAGACCGCCAGCGTGCCGGAGGGGCATGCGGCGCGGTCGGCCGGATGCGCCAGGGCCGCCACCGGCAACGCCAGTCCGCAGGCCGCGGCGGCACGCCGCAGCACGCCCAGGTCGCCGACCACCACCGCATCGTCGAGCTCGCCCGTCGCGGCGGCCCTGGCGATGATCTCCGGGCCGATGCCGCTCGGGTCGCCCATCGTGACGAGCAGCGGCAAGGGGACGGCGATGTGGTGCGTGGGCATCGCAAGATTGTTCCACGGCCACGACGCGTGCCACACTCGTCCCTCCCATTGCCCACCGCCACGCCGTGACTCTTCCGCTTTCCGCCACGTCTCGTCGCAGTGCACGGCTCGCCGTGTTCGCGCTGTGCATCGCCTGCGCGGCCATCGCCGCGGCCCAGCCGCTGGGTACGCCGCCGAAGACGCCGCTGGCGCCCTCGCCCGGCGACGCCAAGCGCTTCCACGCCACGCTAGAGGCCGCGCGTTTCCGGTCGCTGCTGGACAGCGATTGGCAGTGGCAGATGCAGCAGTTCCCCGAATACGCCACCGCCGTGGGCGACCACCGCTACGACGACAAGCTCACCGACGCCTCGCCCGAGGCCGTGACCCGCCGCGAAGAGCACGACCGCGCCCAGCTGAAGGCGCTCAAGCGCATCGACATCGAGGTGCTGACCGGCGAAGACCGGATCTCGTACGACTTCGCGCTGCAGAACGCCCAGCTGGCCGTGGACTGGCAGCGCTTCCCGGCAATGAACACGCGCGTGATCTCGGCCAAGGACGGCGTGCAGCTGAACCTGCCGTCGATGATGAACGACTTCCCGGTGCGCACCGAGCTCGACGCCCGCCACGCGCTCGCGCGCCTGCAGGCGATGCCCGCGCGCATCGCGCAGGACATCGCCTGGCTGCGCGAAGGCAAGCGCCTCGGCTGGGTCACGTTCAAGTCGTCGCTGGCGCAGGTGCCCGACCAGATCGACCAGTTGCTCGCCAAGCCGCTGACCGAGACCCCGCTGCTGGCTCCGTTCGTCCACCTCCCCGCCGACATGCCTGCCGAACGCAAGACCGCGCTGCAGGACGAAGCCGCCAACGTGCTGCAGACGCAGGTGGCCCCGGCCTTCCTCGAACTGCGCAAGGTGGTGGTGGACGAACTGCTGCCCGCGAGCCCGGACAACGGCGCGATGAGCGCCTATCCGGACGGCGACGCCGTCTACAAGCTGTTCGTGCGCGACCAGACGACGCTGGCACTCGACGCGAAGGCGATCCACGAGATCGGCCTGGCCGAGATGGCGCGCATCCACACGGCGATCGCCGGCGTGATGCAGGAGGCCGGCTTCGCCGGGACATTCGCCGAATTCGTCGAGCAGCTGCATGACCCGAAGTACTACTACTCGAGCGCCGACGACTTGCTCACGGGCTACCGCGACATTGCCAAGCGCATCGATCCGCAGCTCACCCAGCTGTTCCTGACGCTGCCGCGCACGCCGTACGGCATCCGGCCGATTCCCAGCTACCAGGGCGCCAACACGGTGGAGTTCTATTCCCCCGGCGCCGCAGATGCCTCGACTCCGGGCTGGTTCAACGCCAACGTGGTGGCACTCGCGCAACGGCCGAAGTGGGACATGATCGACCTGTTCATGCACGAGGGCGTGCCCGGCCACCACCTGCAGGTCTCGCGCGCGCACGAGCTGGTGCAACTGCCCATGTTCCGCCGCCTGGCCACCCCCAACGCCTACGTCGAGGGCTGGGCCCTGTACGCCGAGGGCCTGGGCAACGACCTGGGCCTCTACGCCGATCCGTACGCGCACTACGGCTACCTGCGCGCGCAGGCCTGGCGCGCCGGCCGGCTGGTGGTCGACACCGGCATCCACGCACTCGGGTGGACGCGTGCGCAGGCGATAGCCTACCTCGTCGACAGCGCTGGCCTGGCCCGCGAGGACGCCACCGCCGAGGTCGATCGCTACTATGTGATGCCCGCCCAGGCGCTGGGCTACAAGCTGGGCGAGCTCAAGATCCTCGAACTGCGCCAGAAGGCTCGCGACGCGCTGGGCGATCGCTTCGACCTGCGCGCGTTCCACCAGGAAGTGCTGGATCACGGCGCGTTGCCGCTGCCGGTGCTCGAGCGCGTGATCGGCGACTGGACCGCACGGGTGAAGAGCGGCGTGGCGCTGGCTGCCGCTATCGTCCACCCGACGGGTCGCGCGACAGTGCCCTCCATCGCGGACGCGCGGTGATGCGCAAGCTGTGGCTGCTGTTCGCCCAGGCGGTGACCATCGCGTTGGCCGTCGTCGTGGTGCTGGCCGCCTGGAAGCCGCAGTGGTGGGCCTCGACGCGACCGCGCGAACTCGCGGCCGCGTCGGCCTCCGCGGCGATGCCTGTCGAGGCGCCCGCGCTGCCCGCCCACGGCGCCACGGGCAACAGCTTCGCGGCGGCGGTGCGGCGCGCCGCACCGGCGGTGGTGGCTATCACGGCCAGCAAGACCACGCTGCGCAAAAACCTCCAGGGCAACGGCCAGCAGTCATGGCAGCGCGACTTCTTCGGCGGCGGCGGCAACCAGACGCAGACCGGCCTCGGCTCGGGCGTGCTGGTGTCCGCCGAGGGCTACCTGCTGACCAACCAGCACGTGGTGGACGGCGCCGACGACATCGAGGTGACGCTGTCCGACGGCCGCTCGGCCAGCGCCAAGGTGGTGGGCACCGACGCCGACTCCGACCTCGCGCTGCTGAAGATCTCGCTCGACAACGTGCCGGTGATCCCGTTCGGCAACATCACCCAGCTGTCGGTCGGCGACCCGGTGCTGGCGATCGGCAACCCGTTCAACGTCGGCGAGACGGTCACGTCGGGCATCGTCAGCGCCCTCGACCGCAACCAGCTGGGCCTGTCGACGATCGAGAACTTCATCCAGACCGACGCCGCGATCAACCCCGGCAACTCGGGCGGCGCGCTGGTGGACGGCGAAGGCCGGCTGGTGGGCATCAACACCGCGATCTTCTCGCGCAGCGGCGGCAGCATGGGCATCGGCTTCGCGATCCCCGTGGACATCGCCCGCGAGGTGATGGACGCCCTGATCCGCGATGGCCAGATGACCCGCGGCTGGATCGGGGTGCAGCCGCGCGACCTCACGCCCGAGTTCGCCGACAGCTTCCAGTTGCCGGTGCACGAGGGCGTGCTGGTGACGGGCGTGCTGCGCGACGGGCCGGCCGCGCAGGCCGGCCTGAAGCCCGGCGACGTGGTGACCGCCATCGGCGGCGTGAAGATCTCGAACACGGCGCAGTTGCTGCGCGCGGTCGGCGCGCTGAAGCCGCCGTCCAGCGCCGTGCTGGCGGTGCAGCGCGGCAGCGATGCGATGACGTTGAGCGTGCCGGTGGCGCGCCGGCCGCCGGCGAAGCCGCGCGAGGCGGACCCGCCCTGAGGCCAACCGGCCCCGGCGGTCAGGCGGCCTTGGTGTCGGCGTCTTCGGCCGGCTTCTTGGTCGTCAGCGCGGCGGCCCACAACCCGATTTCGTAGAGCGCGCACATCGGGATTGCCAGCGACAGCATCGACACCATGTCCGGCGGCGTGATGACGGCCGCGATGATGAACGCGATCACGACGAAGTAGCCGCGAAAATCCTTCAGCTTGGCCACGCTCACCACGCCCATGCGCGCCAGCACGACCACGACGATCGGCACCTCGAAGGTGGCGCCGAAGGCCAGGAACATCGTCAGCACGAAGCCGAGGTAGGCCTCGATGTCCGGCGCCACGTTGACGCTCTTGGGCGCGAAGCTCTGGATGAAGTGGAACACCCGGCCGAACACGAAGAAGTAGCAGAACGCCACGCCGGCCAGGAACAGCAGCGTGCTCGACACCACCAGCGGCAGGATGAGGCGCTTCTCGTGGTTGTACAGGCCCGGCGCGACGAACGCCCAGACCTGGTACAGCACGAACGGCAGCGCGACCAGGAACGAGGCCAGCAACGTGATCTTGAGCGGCACCAGGAACGGCGAGATCACGTTCGTGGCGATCAGGTGCGAGCCGGCCGGCAGCTGCGCCACCAGCGGCCTGGCCAGCAGGTCGTACAGCGCCGCCGGCCCGGGAAAGAACGACAGCACCGCGAACACCACGCCCACGGCGATCAGCGCGCGCACGAGGCGGTCGCGCAGTTCCACCAGATGCGCGACGAAAGGCTGCTCGGTGCCTGCGAGCTCGTCAGGTTCGTCGGCCATCTCAGCGGATCCGGGAGACGGAAAGCAAGGCCACGGTCGCGCTCAAATCGCACTCCCGGTACTGCGTCGCGGACGGAAGCGCGCCACGCGCGCCGCGCCCGACTGCGCGTGCGTGCGCACGCCGTTGCGCTGCTTGTACCAGGCGGGCACGGCCGACTGCTTCAGCCGCCAGTTCTTCTTGACGGGCTTGTACGAGGACGCGCCGGCGTGCACGTGATGCGTCGTGGGCTCGTGCGGGCGCATCACGGCGACGCCGTTGCTGGCGTCGCTCGTCCCGGCAATGCTGTCCTCGATCGACGCGCGCGTGTCGTTGAATTCCTTGCGCACCGTGTCGTGCACGTCCTGCGCCGCCGACTGGAACTGCGACTTCATCTTCTGCAGTTCCTCGAGCTCGATCGAACGATTGACCTCGGCCTTGACGTCCGCCACGTAGCGTTGCGCCTTGCCCAGCAGCGTGCCCACCGTGCGGGCGACGCGCGGCAGCTTCTCGGGCCCGATGACGATCAACGCCACCGCGCCGATCAGCGCCATCTTGTCGAAGCCGAAGTCGATCATCTAGGTCAGGGGTGCGTCTTGGTCTCGACGTCGACGGTGTTCGCGTCACGCGCGGGCGCCACCGGCACCTGTTGCGGCGGAACCGCGGGCGCGTCGGCGCCGCCTTCACGCATGCCGTCCTTGAAACCCTTGACCGCGCCGCCGAGATCGCTGCCGATGTTCTTCAGCTTCTTGGTACCGAAGATCAACACGACGACCAGCAACACGATCAGCCAATGCCAGATGCTGAACGATCCCATAATGATTCTCCAAGGCAGATCCGCCTGCCAATCCATGCGGCAGGAACACCCGCCATTCTAGTTGACCGGTGTTACCGCGTCGCGAAGCTCCGGCGATTCACCCCTTGGCCCACGGCCGCGGGCCGCCGATCGCGTGCAGGTGCAGGTGCGGCACCTCCTGCAGGCCGTCCTTGCCGTTGTTGACCATCACGCGAAAGCCGTTGGTGACGCCACTGTCGAGCATCAGCTTCGGGATCATCGCCATCATGCGGCCGAGCAGCGGCGCGTCGGCCTCGCTGACATCGACCATCGAGGTGATGTGGCGCTTGGGAATCAGCAGCAGGTGCACCGGCGCCCACGGCGCGATGTCGTGGAAGACGAGGATGTCGTCGTCCTCGTACACCTTGCGCGACGGGATCTTGCCGTCGACGAGCTTGCAGAACAGGCAGTTCGGGTCGTGTGACATCGTCGAATCCGTGGGTCAGGCCGGCATCGGGCGGCCGTCGTTGAAGGCGATCCAGCCGCGCAGGCAGCGGTAGAGGTACCACAGGCCGATGATCGTGTACGCGATCCAGCCCGGGAAGACGAACAGGAACCACAGCGGCAGCGCGACCACGAAGGCGATCAGCGCGAACCAGAACGTGCGCGCCTGCCAGCGCCAGTGGCTGCGGTAGAAGTCGTCGGGCAGGTCGCCGAACCTCACCATGTTGATGATGATGGCGATCACCGAGAAGATGCCGCCGGAAAACCACGTGATCGTGTGCAGCGCGTACAGGACGTGCGTCAGCGTGCGCGGCTCTTCGCGACCGCGGGTCTGGACTTCGGTGCTCATGGATGCTCCCTTCTTCAGGCCTTGGATTCGCCGTCGCGCTGCTGCGACTTGCGCAGCGCGAATTCCTCGAGGCCCGACAGCCCCTCGCGCCGCTCGAGCTCGCGCAGCACGTCGGCCGGCGACAGGCCGAAGTGGCTCAGCGCGATCATCGAGTGGAACCACAGGTCGGCCACCTCGTAGACGATCTTCTTCGCATCGCCGTCCTTGCCGGCCATCACCGTTTCGGTGGCTTCCTCGCCCACCTTCTTCAGGATGGCGTCGGTGCCCTTGTCGAACAGGCGCGCGACGTAGCTCGCGGCGGGGTCGCCGCCGTTGGCGGGCTTGCGCGACTCGATCACCGCGGCGAGGCGGGCCAGGCTGTCGTTGCCGTTCATTTGTAGATTTTCTCCGGGTCCTTCAACACCGGCTCGACCGGCGTCCAGACGCCGTCCACCAGCTTCTGGAAGAAGCAGCTGTGGCGCCCGGTGTGGCAGGCGATGCCCGGCTCGTGGCCCAGCTGGGTCACCTCCAGCAGGACGACGTCGTTGTCGCAGTCGAGGCGCATCTGGTGCACCTGCTGCACGTGACCCGACTCCTCGCCCTTGGCCCACAGCTTCTGGCGCGAGCGGCTCCAGTACACGGCACGCTGCGTCTCGGCGGTGCGCGCGAGCGCGTCGCGATTCATCCACGCGAACATCAGCACGTCGCCGGTGCCGCGCTCCTGCACGATCACCGGCACGAGGCCGTCGCGATCCCATTTCACTTCGTCTAGCCAGGTCATCGGGGGAGTGTAGCGAACCGCCGTCAGCCCTGATGCGTGGCGCCCGCGAACCCGCGCTCCTGCGCGAACCATTCGAGCACCGGAATCGTGCCGGGCAGCACCGGCACGCTTTGCACCGGCAGGCTCTCCCAGGCCATCTGCTGGCGCTCGCGCATCTCGAACTCGCCGCTCCAGGCGAACACCTTGCAGAAGTTCAGGCGTACACGGGCGTGCGGGTAGTCCATCATCAGCACCTGCCAGGGCTGGGCGGCGGCGATCGTGATGCCGATCTCCTCGTGCAGCTCGCGCCGCAGCGCCTGCTCCACGGTCTCGCCGGCTTCCAGCTTGCCGCCCGGGAATTCCCAGTAGCCGGCGTAGACCTTGCCTGCCGGGCGTGATGTCAGCAGGAAGCGGCCCTGCGCGTCGACCAGCACGCCCACCGCCACCTCGGTGATCGGACGCTCGCCGTAGTGCGACGGCGCGTCGGCGGAGTCGATGATGGAGGTCACCGGCTTGTGCCCGGCGCTCACGGCGCGTCTCCGATCCGCCCGGCGCGGTCGCGCGCGAACTGGTACGCCACGCGCCCCGAGCGCGAGCCGCGCTCCAGTGCCCACACCAGCGCCTCGGAACGCAGCGCCTCGACGGCCGCGTCGTCGAGTCCGAAGTGGCGCAGCCACTGGCCGACGATGGCCAGGTACTCGGGCTGGCTGAACGGATAGAAGCTGATCCACAGGCCGAAGCGCTCGGACAGCGAGATCTTTTCCTCGATCGCCTCGCCCGGATGCAACTCGCCGTTCTCGTCGTGCGTGGCGGCCAGGTTGTCCTTCATCTGCTCGGGCAGCAGGTGGCGCCGGTTGGAGGTGGCGTAGACCAGCACGTTGTCCGACGACGCCGAGATCGTGCCGTCCAGCATCGACTTCAGCGCCTTGTAGCCGGGCTCGCCTTCGTCGAAGCTCAGGTCGTCGCAATAGACGATGAAGCGCTCGGGCCGGCCGCCGATCTGCTCGACGATGTCGGGCAGGTCGACCAGGTCGGCCTTGTCCACCTCGATCAGGCGCAGGCCCTGCGGCGCGAACTCGTGCAGGCAGGCCTTGATCAGCGAGCTCTTGCCGGTGCCGCGCGCGCCGGTCAGCAGCACGTTGTTGGCTAGGCGTCCGGCCACGAACTGCGCGGTGTTGGCGCGCAGGCGTTCCTTCTGCGCGTCGACCTCCTTCAGGTTGCCGAGCGCGATCGGCGCCACGTGGCGCACCGGCTCCAGCACGCCCCCGTGCGCGCTCGCGCCGAACGCGCCGTGTGCGCGCTTGCGATAGCGGAAGGCGATGGCCGCCGCCCAGTCGGGTTCGGCGGCGGGTGCCGGCAGCAGGCCTTCGAGTCGGGCCAGGAGGCCGTCGGCGCGGCGCAGCAGGGTGTCCAGCGTGGGGCTGGCGGGGAGGGTCGTGGTCATGAGCAGAGTTTAGTGACCATGCGGCCCGAAACCTTCGCGCGCGATGAAGCGCCGGTTGCACGCCGGCGCAGGGCTGTCAGGCCGTCAGCGTCACGCGCGCGAAGCTGCGCTTGCCCACCTGCAGCACGTAGGTGCCGGCCGCGAGCTTCAGGCCCTTGTCGCTGACGACCGCCGAATCGACGCGCACGCCGCCCTGCTCGATCTTGCGGTTGCCCTCGCCGTTGGACGGCACCAGGCCCGCCGCGCACAGGACCGCCGCGACGCCCAGCGGCGCGCCGGCGAGCGTCACCGAGGCAATCTCGTCCGGGATTCCGCCCTTGGAACGGTTCTGGAAGTCGGCCTCGGCCGCCTCGGCCGCCGCCGCCGAATGAAAACGCGCGGTGATCTCCTTGGCGAGCATCACCTTGGCGTCCTTCGGATTGCGCCCGCCTTCCACCTCGACGCGCAGCGCCGCGATCTCGGCCTCCGAGCGGAAGCTCAGCAGCGTGAACCACTTCCACATCTGCACGTCGCTGATCGACAGGATCTTCGCGTACATCGTGTTGGCGGGCTCGGCGATGCCGACGTAGTTGTTCTTGGACTTCGACATCTTCTCGATGCCGTCCAGCCCCTCCAGCAGCGGCATCGTGAGGATGCACTGCGGCTCCTGGCCATACTCCTGCTGCAGGTGGCGGCCCACCAGCAGGTTGAACTTCTGGTCGGTACCGCCCAGCTCGAGATCGCTCTTGAGCGCCACCGAATCGTAGCCCTGCATCAGCGGATAGAGGAACTCATGCACGCTGATCGGCGTCTGTGCCGCGAAGCGCTTGGCGAAGTCGTCGCGCTCCATCATGCGGGCGACGGTGTACTTGGCGGCCAGCTGGATCATGCCGCGCGCGCCCAGCGGGTCGCTCCACTCGCTGTTGTAGCGGATCTCGGTCTTCTCGGGATCGAGCACCATGCTGGCTTGCGCGTAATAGGTCTGCGCGTTGGCCTCGATCTGCTCGCGCGTGAGCGGCGGGCGGGTGTTGTTGCGGCCGGACGGATCGCCGATCTGCGACGTGAAGTCGCCGATCAGGAAGATCACCGTGTGCCCCAGGTTCTGCAGCTGGCGCATCTTGTTGAGCACCACGGTGTGGCCGACGTGGATGTCGGGCGCGGTCGGATCCAGTCCCAGCTTGATGCGCAAGGGCACGCCAGTGGCCTCCCAGCGGGCGAGCTTCCTGACCCAGTCGGCTTCGGGCAGCAGCTCGTCGCAGCCGCGCAGGCTGATCTGCAGCGCCTCGCGGACGCGGTCGGTGACGGGAAAAGCGGGGAGAGTCGGCGTGGCAGTCATCGGCGAAGAATAGCGGGGCGGCGCCAACCGCAGGCCTGCGTGGCAGGGATGCGGGCGCGGTGAGGCAGTAAAAAGAGACTGTAAAGCTCCCTCTTTTGGGGGATGAACTTTACAACCGACTGCTATAGTCGCTCGCGCAGGGCGGCTTCCGCATTACCACACGGCAGCCAGCTCAGCGAGCGAAAGCTGGTGATTTCCATCTTCATGTCGTCTTTTGTAGACAACATCCTCGAAGATGTCATCTGATTCTATGCGTGCACGCGCGGGCAAGACCTGCCAAGGGTGCGGATTCTTCAAACCGGAGCAAGGACACGGCAATCGCCGGGCCCGCACTCCACTCGCTGGAAGCTGTCGTTGGATTCCCTGAGCCATGCCGAAAAGGCGGTCGAAACCGCCGTTCAATCCCTCCTCGGTCGCGTCGCGCAATGGGCCCACGCCCACCCCCGCCGCCTCGCCGCAGGCACCGTCGCCGTTCTCACCGCCCTCGCCGGCACCGCCTTCGGCATCGCGCCGATGGCGCCGGACGCCTCCGCGTTGCCGAAGCGCCTGGTCACGGAGAACTTCACGCCCGAGAACCTCGACGCCCAGCTCGACGCCCTCGCGGCCCAGCACCTGACGCTGGCCCGCAGCGACGTCACGCGCGCCAACGACACCGCCAACACGCTGACCAAGCGCCTGGGCGTGTCCGATCCCGAGCTCGACGCCTTCCTGCAGACCGACGTCACCTCGCGCAAGCTGTGGCAGGGCCGCGCCGGCAAGATGGTGTCGGCCACCACCGACGACAGCGGCAAGCTGACCGAGCTGGTCGCGCGCTATCCGGCCGAACGCGACGACCAGTTCTCCACCCATTTCTCGCGCCTGGCCATCACGCGCGGCGAGCACGGATTCACCAGCAAGGTGGAAACGCTGCCGCTCGGCACCACCACGCGCCTGGCCACCGGCACCGTGCGCACCTCGCTGTTCGCCGCCACCGACGACGCCAACGTGCCCGATCCGATCGCTACGCAGATGGCCGAGATGTTCTCCACCGACATCGATTTCCACCGCGAACTGCGCAAGGGCGACACGTTCAGCGTCGTCTACGAGGCGCTCACCGCCGACGGCGAGCCGGTGCCGTGGAACCAGGGCGCCGGCCGCGTGCTGGCCGCCGAGTTCGTCAACGGCGGCAAGCCGTTTTCGTCCGTGTGGTTCTCCGACGCCAGCGGCAAGGGCGCCTACTTCGACCTGAACGGCCGCAGCAAGCACAGCGCCTTCCTGGCCAGCCCGCTCGCCTTCTCGCGCATCACCTCCGGCTTCTCGATGCGCTTCCACCCGATCCTCAAGGAATGGAAGCGCCACGAAGGCGTCGACTACGGCGCGCCCATCGGCACGCCCGTGCACGTGGTGGGCGACGGCGTGGTCGCGTTCGCGGGCCAGCAGAACGGCTACGGCAACGTCATCCAGGTCCAGCACTCGGACAACCGCGTGACGGTCTATGCCCACCTCAGCAAGATCGACGTCACGCGCGGCGAGCACGTCAGCCAGGGCGAGCACATCGGCGACGTCGGCATGACCGGCTGGGCCACCGGCCCGCACCTGCACTTCGAATTCCGCGTCGCCGGCGTCGTCAAGGATCCGTTGACGATCGCCAAGTCGGCCGAGACGCTGACGCTGGACAACGCCTCGCGCCCGCGCTTCACCGCGATGGCCAGCGAGCTCAAGTCCGAGCTGGCCGTGGCCGAGTCGCTGGGCGTGCGTCCTGCCCGCGTAGACTGAAGTCCTCGTTCCTGACCACCGACGCGCCGCGTTCGCCCAGACGAACCCGGCGCGTTTTTCCTGCAGCAGGCACTCTCGAATCATGGCCCTGTATATCGGTTTGATGAGCGGCACGTCGATGGACGGCGTCGATGGCGTGCTGGTGGATTTCGGCACCGGCACGCACCCGGCCCCGCACGTGGTGGCCGACGCCCACGTCGCCATGCCGCCGGCACTCGGCGCCGAGTTTCTGGCGCTGAACGCACCGGGCCCCGACGAGCTGCAACGCGCCGCCCTCGCGGCCAATGCGCTGGCGCGGCTGCAGGCCGACGTGGTGGGTCGCCTGCTCGCCAAGGCGCACGTCGAACCTGACGCCGTCCGCGCCGTCGGCTCGCATGGCCAGACCGTGCGTCACCGCCCGGGCGAGTTCGACGGCACCGGCTTCACGCTGCAGCTCAACAACGGGGCGTTGCTGGCCGAGTCCTGCCGTATCGACGTCGTCTGCGACTTCCGCAGCCGCGACGTCGCCGCCGGCGGCCAGGGTGCCCCGCTGGTGCCGGCCTTCCATCGCGACGTCTTCGGCGGCACCGCGCCGCGCGCCGTGCTGAACGTCGGCGGGATCGCCAATCTCACCCTGCTGCCGGCCACTCCCAGCTCGACCCTGGGCGGCTTCGACACCGGCCCCGGCAACGCGCTGATGGACCACTGGTGCCGCCTGCACACCGATGCGCCCTATGACGACGGCGGCCGCTGGGCTGCCGGCGGCCAGGTCGACGGCGCGCTGCTGGCCGAGCTGCTGGCAGACGCCTACTTCCGCAAGGCCCCGCCCAAGAGCACCGGCCGCGACCTGTTCAACGCCGACTGGCTCGCCCAGGCGCTCGCGCGCGCGCCCGCCACCCGCGCGCCCGCCGACGTGCAGGCGACTCTGCTGGAGCTCACCGCCCGCAGCGCCATCGACGCCTTGCGCGCCCAGGCGCCCGCCACCCGCGAGTTGCTCGTGTGCGGCGGCGGCGCCCTCAACGGCGCGCTGATGGCCCGGCTGGCGGCGCTGTGGCCCGGCCTCGCCGTGGCCACCACCGATTCGGCCGGCCTGCCTGCGCAGCAGGTCGAGGCCACCGCGTTCGCCTGGCTGGCACGCCAGTTCTGCGAGCGCCTGCCGGGCAATCATCCGGGCGTCACCGGCGCCGCCGGCCTGCGCGTCCTGGGCGCGCTCTACCCGGCCTAGGAACGACGACGGCGCCCGCAGGCGCCGTCATGGATGTGCAGCTTGAAGAATCAGGCCGAGAAGCTCGAGCCGCAGCCGCAGGTGCTGGTGGCGTTCGGGTTCTTGATGACGAACTGCGCGCCCTGCAGGTCTTCCTTGTAGTCGATCTCGGCGCCGGCCAGGTATTGCAGGCTCATCGCGTCGATCAGCAGCGTGACGCCGTTCTTGCTCATCTGCGTGTCGTCCTCGGCCACAGCCTCGTCGAACGTGAAGCCGTACTGGAAGCCGGAGCAGCCGCCGCCCTGAACGAACACGCGCAGCTTCAGCTCGGGATTGCCTTCCTCGTCGACCAATTCCTTGACCTTGGCAGCGGCGCTGTCGGTGAAGACCAGCGGACCGGGCATCTCGGAAGTGACGGGGGACAGTTCGGCAACGGCGCTCATGGGGAATCCTTCAAGTTCAATACTGGCTCTATTGGGCCACAAAGCCGGACAACATGGGCGCCAACGGGTTTTGACGCCGAACGATCAGCCCTCGTTCGCGGCGGCCAGCTTCAGCAGCGGGCGCTCGGCTTCCGCCTCGGACCCCGACCCCGCAACGTGCTTCATCACCCCATCAATGGTGGCACCCTGGTGCATTTCAAGGGCTTCGTAGTGCACGTCGCCGATGATGCGGGCCTTCGGCTGCAGCTCCAGCAGGGTGGTCGCGACGACCGGGCCCTGCACCTGCCCGTTGATGATCACGTGCCCGGCCATCACCTTGCCTTGCACTCTGGCGTTCTCGCTGATGACGAGCAGGCTGGACGGGTCGGTGGCGATGACGTCGCCGATCACCTCGCCGTCGACGCGCAGGCCGGCGTCGAAACGCAGTTCGCCCTGGACGATGGTGCCTTCGCCGATCAGGCTGCGGATGGCAGGTTGCTTCTTGCGGTTGAACCACATGGTCGAACTCCTCTATAAGCTTCCGCGGCACTCTCCGCCCGCGGCCCAGACGATCGTTTTTGTCAGGCTCGAAGTAGCCTGGCCGACGGATTACAGCTTGAGTGTCTGCAATGCGCGCACGGCGCCGCCCGCGTCGGTGACCTTGACCTGAGCCATTTTTACCACGGCCTGGGGCGGGCAATCGACCATGCCTTCGACGCGTGCGTATTGCTTCACCTGAAGCGGCTGAATCGAGGCTGAGGGCGGCGACGTCCAGGGCTGGCCGTCGAGCGTGCCGCTGAGCGTGAGCTCGTAGCGGCCGTTGAACTGTACGGCGTTGCGGCCGCTTTGCACCACCAGGAGTTGGTAACGGACGTGACCAGGTGCGGCCAGCGTCACCTGGAAGCCGCGCACGGTCAGGCCCTCGGGCGTGCCGCCGCCCTGCGGGATCAGTTGCTGGAAGAAGCCGAGATCGGCCTTCAGCGCGAGCTTGTCGGCCTCGCTCTGGCGCAACTGGGCGGCCAGTTGATCCTCAGCGGCCTTCTCGGTCTTGAGCAGGCTGTCGGCGGTGTTGGCGAGCGCCTGCGCCTTGTCGCGCTCCTCCTTCAGGTCGGCCTGTTCGTCGCGCAGGCGCGCGAGCTCGGCCTTGGCGCTGCGGTCGAGGCCCGCCAGGTCCTTGCCGGTCTCGAACGCCCACAGCGCGATCGCGGCGGAGAAGCCCAGGACGAGCGCACCGCTGAGCCAGCGGATCGGCCACGGCAGGTGGCGACGCACCGTGACGCGAGGCGTGGACAGACGACGTCGAAGCAGCTTCCAGCGCATGAAACTTACCCGGGGTAAGGGATTGAAAGTGCAAGCCAGACGCACGAAGGGCCGCTGGAGAGCGGCCCTTCTGGAGGCAAGACCCGAATGCCGGAGCACTCGGGCAGCGCAGTTTAGCGCTTGCTGAACTGCTTGCGGCGACGGGCGCCGTGCAGGCCGACCTTCTTCCGTTCGACTTCGCGCGCATCACGCGTGACGAAACCGGCGCGGCTGAGATCAGGCTTCAGCGCGGTGTCATAGTCGATCAGCGCGCGGGTGATGCCGTGGCGGACGGCGCCGGCCTGGCCGGACTCGCCGCCACCGTGCACGTTCACCTTGATGTCGAACGTCAGTTCGTTGTTCGTGAGCATCAGCGGTTGCTTGACGATCATGATCGAGGTTTGACGGCCGAAATATTCGTCGACGGTCTTGCCGTTGACGAGAATCTTGCCTTCGCCCTTCTTCATGAAGACGCGAGCGACGGACGACTTGCGACGGCCCGTGCCGTAGTTCCAATTACCGATCATCGCGGCTCCTTAGATTTCCAGCGCTTTGGGCTGCTGAGCGGCGTGCGGGTGGGATTCACCGGCGTAGACCTTCAGCTTCTTGATCATCGCGTAGCCCAGCGGACCCTTCGGAAGCATGCCCTTGACGGCCTTCTCGATGGCGCGGCCAGGGTGCTTGGCCTGCATGTCCTTGAACTTGGTCGCGTAGATGCCGCCCGGGTAGCCGGAATGACGGTAGTACGTCTTCTGCTCGGCCTTGTTGCCCGTGACGCGGATCTTGTCGGCGTTGACGATGACGATGAAATCGCCGGTGTCGACGTGGGGCGTGTAGATGGGCTTGTGCTTGCCGCGCAGTCGGAGTGCCACTTCACTGGCAACACGTCCGAGCACCTTGTCGGTGGCGTCGATCACAAACCACTCGTGCACCACTTCGGCCGGCTTGGCGCTGAAGGTTTTCATGAGTGTGACTCTGTAGAGAGAGAACGCGGCTGTTCGAACGCTCAGTGCCTGTTCTTGTGATCCTCGGCGCTGCTCATGAATGGCAACCTCTCGAACCGGAACGGACACTGCATCTTCTGCGGCCCGATTTCTCGTGCCGTCCCCTGGAAACCCAGGTGCGCTCACCCCGCCGCAAAACGGGAAGCCCACGAGTATCGCACAGCTCGGCAAATTTGCCTAGCCACGGCCCGGCAACCGGCCACAAGCCCCGGTGCGGCCCGGCGGACAGGACTAGACTGGTTCCCCTGGATCCGGCCACAAGCCGCGTTCGACGCCTGCTTCTCGGCCTCGACGCCCGGTGCGGTCGCTCGCGAAGCCCGGAAATGGCGTGCTGCATCGCAGCATTCCCGCCGACTCGACGCGCGCATTCCGTGTACATTCGTTTTTTTCGGGTAAACACTCAGGAAGTTCGTCATGGGCCATCCCGGCGACACCTCGTCCGAGATTCCGCAGCACAACGCCGGCCCCGACAGCCTCGGCCCGGAAACGATTCCGGCCCCGCTGCCGGCACCGCTGCGCGCGTTCGGCTGGGTGCCGATCCGCTCGCTGTCCGAACGCCACCGCCCGCGCATCCTGGCGCACCTGCTGGCGCTGGACATGAACGACCGCTACCTGCGCTTCGGCTATACCGCGGCCGACGACCAGATCCGCCGCTACGTCGAACGCATCGCGTTCGAGCGCGACGAGATCTTCGGCGTGTTCAACCGCCGCCTCGACCTCATCGCCCTCGCCCACCTGGCCTACGAGCCCTCGGTGGACACCGATCCGGATCGCCCCAGCGCCGCCGAGTTCGGCGTGTCGGTGGCCGTGCGCGGGCGGGGACGCGGCTACGGTGCGCGCCTGTTCGACCACGCCGTGCTGCGCGCGCGCAATCGCCGCGTCGACACGATCGTCATCCATGCGCTGTCCGAGAACGTCGCGATGCTCAAGATCGTGCGCAACGCCGGCGCCACGATCGAGCGCACCGGCGTCGACTCCGAAGCGCACCTGCGCCTGCCGCCCGAGAACTTCGCGTCGATCGTGGCCGGCATGGTCGAGCAGCAGCTCGGCGAGCTGGACTACCAGTTCAAGCAGGGCGCCCGCCACATGGACACGCTGCTGGAGATCGGCAAGCGGGACAGGTGACTCCCACGCTCCCCGAGGGGGCGTTCGGTTGGCTCGGGTGCGACCCTCGCTTCCCTTTTCTTGGTCGGACCTGCGGCCGGCTGCCTTGCCGACGCATGGAGGCACGTACCATCGGCCCATGACAGCCTTCGCCGACCGCGCCCCCTACGCCCGCCTCACGCCGCACCAGATGCTGGACGCGCTGGCGGCCGCGGGCTTTCCGATCACCGGCGGCCTGATCCAGCTCAATTCGTACGAGAACCGCGTCGTGCAGGCGGCGCTCGAAGGCGGCGAAGCGGTCGTCGCGAAGTTCTATCGGCCCAAGCGCTGGAACGACGCGCAGATCCTGGAAGAGCACACGTTCGCGCGCGAGCTCGAGGCCGAGGACCTGCCGGTGGCCGCGCCGCTGGTGCTGGGCTCGCCGTTCGCCAACGCGGCGCTGGGCCTGGTCGGCGATCCGCCCACGCTGGGCCACTGGCAGCCCGAGGTCGATCCCGATGACGACGACCGCACACCGTCGCCCGTCTATCGCTTCGGCGTCGCCCCGCGTCGCGCGGGCCGTTCGCCGGAGCTCGAGAGTCCGCACACGCTGGCGTGGCTCGGCCGCCTGCTCGGGCGCATGCACACCGTCGGCGCGCGGCGCCCGTTCGAGCACCGCCGCACGCTGGACTGCGACACCTACGGCACGCAGGCAGTTCGCCGCGTCGAGCAGAGCGAGCTGCTGACGCGCGCGCAATCGGCCACCTGGCTCAGCGTCGCCGGCCACGCCGTGGACGCCGCACGCCAGGCCTTCGACGCCGCCGGGCCGCTGCGCAACATCCGCCTGCACGGCGACTGCCACCCGGGCAACATCCTGTGGCGCGAGGAAGGCGACTTCGCCGGCCCGCTGTTCGTCGACCTCGACGACGCCTGCATGGGCCCGTCGGTGCAGGACCTGTGGATGCTGCTGTCCGGCGATCGCGAAGCGATGCAGGGCCAGCTGTCGCACGTGCTCAACGGCTATCGCGCGTTCATAGACTTCAACCCCGCCGAGCTGGCGCTGATCGAGCCGCTGCGCGCGCTGCGCATGATCCACCACAGCGCGTGGATCGCCGACCGCTGGGACGACCCGGCCTTCCCGGCCGCGTTCCCGTGGTTCGGCACGCCGGCGTACTGGGACCAGCAGACGACACAGTTGCGCGAGCAGCTGGAGCACATGGCGTTGCCGCCGCTGCAGGGCTGGTAGGCGCCTCTCAATGCGCGAGCGGCAGGCTCGCGATCGGCACCGCCTTCAGGTGCCCCGTCGGCTGGCTCTCGAACCACGTGCCCGCGAGCACCACGCGCCCGTAGCGCACGTGCACGCGCCCGAGGCGCTCCCATTCGTGCAGGATCTGGCTGATGCGCTGGCGGGTCACGCCCAGCAGCTGCGCGAGCTGCTCCTGCGGCAGGTGCAGGTTGATCGCCACGTCGTTGCCGTCGCGCAGGCCGTGGCCGTTGGCCAGGTGCAC
>FTKD01406683.1_pt1 | contig 23595 bp, 19 predicted proteins | sample 1658191 | NCBI WGS metagenome assembly FTKD01 (sample SAMEA3914808, study PRJEB12502) | metagenome | biome: forest; material: soil | place: Canada | collected 2011-08-03 | depth 0.3 m
GCTCATCGAGAAAGAGGACGCCCGCATGCGCCAGCGAAATCTCGCCCGGGCGCGGCGGCGATCCGCCGCCGACCAGCGCCACCGCGCTGGCGCTGTGATGCGGCGAGCGGACGGGGCGCTGCCCGAAGCGGCGCACGTCCAGGCCTTGTGACGACACGCTCAACAGCGCTGCGCTGGCCAAGGCTTCGCCGGGGGTCATCTCGGGCAGCAGGCCCGCGAGGCGCTCGGCGAGCATGGACTTGCCGGCGCCCGGCGGTCCGATCAGCAGCAGGCCATGCGCGCCGGCGGCGGCGACCTCCAGCGCGTGGCGCGCGCCCGCCTGGCCCTTGACGTCGGCGAGATCGGGCAGCGCGGGCGGGGCAACCGCCTGTTCGCGGATCGGGCCAGGCAACTCGCGCGCGGCGCCGGCCGCGCCATCGCCCGGCAGGAATGCCTGGACGACTTCGCCGAGATGGCGCGCCGAACGGATATCCACGCCTTCCACGCGCGCCGCCTCGGCTGCACTCTGCGCCGGCAACACCAGGCGGCGCGCGCAGCCGCTCTCGCGCACGGCCAGCGCGAGCGCGAGCGCGCCGCGCACGGGGCGCAACTCGCCGGCCAGCGAGAGTTCGCCCGCGAACTCGCAGCGATCGAGCCGCGCCGTGTCCAGCAAACCCTGCGCGGCGAGCACGCCGAGCGCGATCGGCAGGTCGAACCGGCCCGACTCCTTGGGCAGATCGGCAGGCGCCAGGTTGACGGTGATCCTCTTGTTGTGCGGGAACGCGAATCCGCTCTGGGCCAGCGCCGCCCGCACGCGCTCGCGCGCTTCCTTGACTTCGGTGTCGGCCAGGCCGACGAGCGTGAAGCTGGGCAGCCCGTTGGCAAGGTGCACCTCGACCAGGACTTCAGGCGCATGCAGCCCCACGAGCGCTCGGGTATGGATGACGGCCAGGGTCATTGGATGGACTTCCACGGATTCGCCGCGATGGAGGGCGCGATGTCACAGGTCGTTTTAAAAGGGGCCGGAGTCGGCGGATTCAGATCGCGTCATTCCTGGCGCGCGAATTGCATGACCCCATTTCGAAATCAGCCTGCAACAGGCTTGTTGGCCGCCAAAAAGGCCGCTTTTTCATTCTGCAGGCCTTCTTCGCGCACCAGGCGCGCCCCGAACGAGGTTTGGCTGCAATCCGGCGCTCCATCCGAGTGCGCTGCGTGTGCGCGCGCATGACTATTTCGCACCGCATCGGTGCGATGCGCGCGCAGTTCGCCAACCGAATCCTGTCCGGCGGCGACCGCCATCGCGCCGGCCTTCCGCACGATCCTCCGAAGGACCGCTCCGTTGCGATCGGCACTGGATCGCTCACGGCCATCCCGCTTTGCTTCTTCTAGCGACTTTCGCGCAAGCGCAGGGCGATGCCGTCGCCATGCGTGCGTGCTCGACCGCGTGGCACGGAACCTGCGTCAAAGGCTCCGAAAGAAGATCAGATCCCACCCACCTTTTTCCCAAAAACCCTCGGAGATACCAGATGAAGAAATCCGCGCTCGTTCTCGCCGCCGGCCTCGCCGCCAGTGCCCTCCCGACGTTCGCCCTCGCGGACGACGCACCGGCGCCCGCGGCCGCGGCCAGTCCGATCACGTACAACATCGGCGTGGTGTCCGACTACCGCTATCGGGGCATCTCGCAGTCGAAGCTGCACCCCGCGCTCCAGGGCGGCATCGACTACGCGGAAGGCCCCTTCTACGCCGGCACCTGGCTGTCGACGATCGACTGGGTCAAGGATTCGATGAAGTCCTACAACAACGCCCAGGAAGCCGCCACGCCCCCGGGGCTGACGGTCTCGACCAGCGGCGCGCCGGTGGAATGGGACCTCTACGGCGGCACCAAGGGCGACATCATCAAGGACACGCTGTCGTACGACGTCGGCGTGCTGGCCTACGTCTACCTCGGCCAGCAATTCCACAAGATCGGCCTGTCCAACCCCGACACCGGCGAGTTCTACGGCGCGCTGACGTACGGCGTGTTCACCGGCAAGGTTTCGATCAGCGCGACGCCGCTGTTCGGCGTGCCCAAGAGTAAGGGCAGCCAGTACTACGACCTGAGCGCCAACTTCGACCTCGGCTCCGGCTTCACCCTGACGCCGGACGTCGGCTACCAGAGCATCACCGGCTCCGTCGCCAAGGCCGCCGACCTGTCGTACACCGACTACTCGCTGACGCTGGGCAAGGACTTCGGCAAGGGCCTGTCCGCCTCGCTGCAGGTCATCGCGACCGACGCGAAGAAGGCGGACTACCTGACGTCCAACAACAAGTTCACTGGCCGCACCGGTGTCGTCGCCGGCGTCAAGTACTCGTTCTGATCGCCGCCTGATTCTCTCGTGGGCCCGGGGCGACCCGGGTCGTTTTGTTCGACAAGAAGCGGGCGCGACAGCATCCGCAAGCCTGGAGATACCAACCATGAAGATGGTGACTGCCGTCGTGAAGCCCTTCAAGCTCGACGAAGTGCGTGAGGCCCTGAGCGCGATCGGCGTGCAGGGCATCACGGTGACCGAAGTGAAGGGCTTCGGTCGCCAAAAGGGCCACACGGAGTTGTACCGCGGCGCCGAATACGTCGTGGACTTCCTCCCCAAGGTGAAGATCGAGGCCGCCGTCGACGACGCGCTCGTCGACCAGGTCATCGAAGCCATCGAGACCTCGGCTCGCACCGGAAAGATCGGTGACGGGAAGATCTTCGTCTCGACGCTCGAGCAGGTGGTGCGCATCCGCACCGGCGAGACCGGCAAGGACGCCCTCTAAGGCGCCTTCGCTCCAGACGATTCCCGCACGTTTCAAAACGCCACACGCTTCCAACTCCTGAAAGCATTGCAACCATGAGAAAGCTTCTCGCTTCCCTCGCCCTGGGACTCGCCGTCCTCGGGTTCTCCGCGACATCGTTCGCGGCAGACGACGCGGCGTCCGCTCCGGCCGTCGCGACGGCCGCTGCCAGCGCGCCGGCAGCCAGCGCCTCCGCGCCGGCCGCCGCCGCTGCCCCTGCAAGCGCGGCGTCCACGCCGACGATCGTCGAGACCGTCAACAAGGGTGACACCACCTGGATGCTGGTCTCCACGGTGCTCGTCATCATGATGTCGATCCCCGGCCTGGCGCTGTTCTACGGCGGCCTGGTGCGCAGCAAGAACATGCTGTCCGTGCTGATGCAGGTGTTCGTCACCTTCTCGATGATCGTCGTCCTCTGGTTCGTCTACGGCTACAGCCTGGCGTTCACGGAAGGCAACAAGTTCATCGGCGGATTCAGCCGGTTGTTCCTGAGCGGGATCTTCGATCCGGTCGCCGGCACCTTCACCAATGCGGCGACGTTCAGCAAGGGCGTGATGATCCCGGAACTGGCTTACGTCGTGTTCCAGGCCACCTTCGCGGCCATCACCTGCTGCCTGATCGTCGGCTCGTTCGCGGAACGCATCAAGTTCTCGGCCGTGCTGGTCTTCATGGTGCTGTGGTTCACGTTCAGCTACCTGCCGATCGCCCACATGGTCTGGTTCTGGCAAGGTCCGGACGCCTACACCAGCGCCGACGTCGTCGACAAGGTGAACGCCACCGCCGGCATGATCTGGCAATGGGGCGCGCTCGACTTCGCGGGCGGTACCGTCGTGCACATCAACGCCGCTGTCGCCGGCCTCGTGGGTGCGTACCTGATCGGCAAGCGCATCGGCTACGGCAAGGAAGCCTTCACGCCGCACTCGCTGACGCTGACGATGGTCGGTGCCTCGCTGCTGTGGGTGGGCTGGTTCGGCTTCAACGCCGGCTCGGCGCTCGAAGCCGGTGGCAGTGCCACGCTGGCGTTCCTGAACACCTTCCTGGCGACCGCGGCTGCGGTGCTGGCCTGGTGTGCCGGTGAAGCGCTGATGAAGGGCAAGGCCTCGATGCTGGGCGCCGCTTCGGGTGCCGTCGCCGGCCTCGTCGCCATCACTCCGGCCGCCGGCAACGTCGGCATCGTCGGTGGCGTGGTGCTCGGCGCCATCGCCGGCTTCGCCTGCCTGTGGGGCGTGCACGGCCTGAAGAAGATCCTCGGCGCCGACGACACGCTCGACGTGTTCGGCGTGCACGGCGTCGGCGGCATCGTCGGTGCCCTGCTGACCGGCATCTTCAACAACCAGAAGCTCGGCGGCCCCGGCATGACCACCGACTGGGTCAAGATGACCACCGGCTCCAACGGCATGTGGGACCAGTTCCTGATCCAGCTCAAGGCCGTCTGCGTCACGCTGGCGTGGTCGGGCATCGTCGCCTTCATCGCCTTCAAGCTCGTCGACCTGACCATCGGTCTGCGCGTGTCGGAAGAAGAAGAGCGCGAAGGCCTGGACATCACGTCCCACGGCGAAACCGCTTACGCCAAGTAAGTTTTTCGAGAGGGCTCTGTTGCGGTTCGCCGCAGCAGGCCGAGAGAGCTTGGGGCTGTCCGTGAGGGCAGCCCCTTTTTGCTTGTGCCCTCCCGCGATGCGAATCGTCCGTTGACTGCAAGTCTCCTTGGGCGCCATCGTTGCCGCCTCTCGAGGCGAGCACACCGAGCATGGCGAGCTCAACGCGGATCCAGTCGGATTGAACGCCGGCACGACGTTTGCTCTCACGCCTGCGCGTTACGCACACCATTTGTTGCAGAAGACATCGGCCCCCCCGAGATCGAGGGGTTACGGCAATCCGTATTGCAGTGCAGCATGAATTTCATGCCCGCATAGCCCAAACGAAAGACTTCTCTTGCCGGTCACCCAACCCGCCCTCGCGTCGACGCAGCACTCCGCACTGCTCGACAATTGGCGTGGCTGGGCGATCATCTTCGTGCTGGCCGGACACTTCGGCCATATCCCGGGCGCGGATGTCGGACGCGTCGGCGTCGAGCTGTTCTTCGTGCTCTCGGGCCGCCTGATGGCGGACCTGCTGTTCGTAAAGCAGACGCCGATACCGACGTTCTTCTACCGCCGATTCACGCGAGTGCTGCCGCTCTCGCTGCTGTTCGTCTTCACGGCGTGGATCTCGTTCTCGCCCGGCCCGCTGTTCCTGCCCGACAAGGCGGCGCTGGCGTCTGCCGGCATGGTGGTGAACTACACGCAGTTGATCGGCATCAGCGCGCCGGTCACCGACCACTACTGGTCGCTCTGCGTCGAGGAGCACAGCTATCTCACGCTGGCCCTCATCGCGATCCTGGTGCGCAGGTCGGGCGCCGACAAGAGTGCGCGACCGGCGTATTTCTGCCTGGCGCTGGCGGGGCTGATGATCCTGAACGGCGTCCGCCTCTGGCTTTCCAATCACAACTACTACATGACGTACTGGCGATCCGATGTCCGCGCCGCCTCGATCTTCCTCAGCGTCAGCTTGCGGGTCCTGCACGTCAACGGCAAGCTCGACTTCATGCGCCGCGCCTGGGTTCCGATCGTCGCTTTCGCGGCCGGCATGGCACTGAACTGGAACCACGTTCCCGAACCCCTGAAGTACAGCCTGGGCTCGCTCGCGATCGCGATCTCGGTGAACTCGCTCGAGCACGCGCCCGCGTTCGGAAGGAAGTTCCTGAGTTCGAGGTTGATCGGATGGGTCGGCGTGATCTCCTATTCTCTCTATATCTGGCAACAGCCGTTCTTCTATTCGATCAATCGCTTCGGCGCGCTGCCGATGGTGGCGTTTGCGGTCGCCGTGTCCGTCCTCAGCTACTACATGATCGAGCATCCTGTCCGATTCAAGCTGAACGCGTTGCGGCGCGATCGCGGCCCGAGACTGGCTCACGCCGCAGGTTGATTCGGTGCGTCGCGACGACGGCACCGATCACCGGCACGTTTGCCGTCCCTGAAACTGCGGTACCGAACACCCGCGCATTCAGATTTCCCTCCACGACCGTGGCGGCCGACGAAGTGCGGCATCCTCCTCGGCCGCGATGACGCGCTCGGACGTCAACCGAACCTGCGCCGGTTTTGCCCAACAGGGGATTGTGTTGCGTCACGGCGCCCCCACATGAGCTGATCGAATGAACGCCTAAAATCAATTTTCAGCCTCCCCCAGGACCCCGTCATGGTTCCCCATCTCGTCACCGCGTTGACCGGCCCGATCAACGAACTCGAACAGCGCGTGCTCGAGTCGATGCCCGCGATCGAGCGCTGGTTCCGGCTCGAGTGGATGGAGCACACGCCGCCGTTCTACACGTCGGTCGACATCCGCAATGCCGGCTACAAGCTGGCGCCGGTGGACACCAACCTGTTCCCGGGCGGCTTCAACAACCTCACCGAGCCCATGCTGCCGCTGGCGATCCAGGCGGCGATGGCGGCGATCGAGAAGATCTGCCCGGAGGCCAAGAACCTGCTGCTGATCCCGGAGAGCCACACGCGCAACTCGTTCTATCTGATGAACGTGAAGCAGCTGGTGCGCATCTTCTCGAGCGCCGGCTTGAACGTGCGCCTGGGCTCGCTCGATCCGGCCATCACTGCGCCGACCGAGCTGCAACTGCCGGACGGCAGTTCGCTCACCTACGAACCGCTGCTGCGCACGCCGCGCCGCCTGGGCCTGAAGGATTTCGATCCCTGCACGGTGCTGCTGAACAACGACCTGTCGGCCGGCCTGCCCAAGATCCTCGAGAACCTCAACGAGCAGTACCTGCTGCCGCCGTTGCACGCGGGCTGGGCCGTGCGCCGCAAGACGAACCACTTCCACAGCTACGAGGAAGTGGCCAAGAAGTTCGCCAAGCTGCTGGGCATGGATCCGTGGCTGATCAATCCGATGTACTCGCACTGCGGCCAGGTGGACTGGGCCGAGGGCACCGGGCTCGATTGTGTCCAGACCAACGTGGACGCGCTGCTCACCAAGATCCGCCGCAAGCACAAGGAATACGGCATCAACGAGAAGCCGTTCGTCGTGGTGAAGGCCGACAACGGCACCTATGGCATGGGCGTGATGACGGTGCGCGACGCCAAGGAGCTCGACGAGGTCAATCGCCGCACGCGCAACAAGATGGGCACGGTCAAGGACGGCCAGTCGGTCACCGAAGTGATCATCCAGGAAGGCGTGCCCACCTACGAGCGCGTCAACGAGGCCGTGGCCGAACCGGTGGTCTACATGATCGACCGCTACGTGGTCGGCGGCTTCTATCGCATGCACGCCGAGCGCGGCATCGACGAGAACCTCAACGCGCCGGGCGCCAGCTTCGTGCCGCTGGCCTTCGCGGAGAGCTCGCACCTGCCCAAGCCGGGCGAGAAGCCGGGGGTCAGCGCGCCGAACCGGTTCTACATGTACGGCGTCATCGGGCGGCTGGCGATGCTGGCGGCGTCGTATGAACTCGAGGCGACGGATCCCGAGGCCGAGGTCTACGAGTAAGCCGACGGGCAATCGCTGACTGACCGCGCGAGCCAAAGCCATGGCTCGCCCGGGCTTCCACCATGGCGCCGGCGCCGCGCCCGCACTAGTCTGGCTCGAAAGGCCCCCGCTCGACGCCGGGGCTGCCAGCCACCGGTGCGCTCATGACCCAACCTCCATCGTCCTCCCTCGCATTGCAGCGCCTGTATCACTGGGAGCGCACGGCACCCGAGCGCACCGTGTTCACGCAACCGATGGGCGGCGGCCTGCTGAAGGAGTTCACCTGGAAGGACATGGTGGACGAGGCGCGCCGCATGGCGGCCTTCCTGCAGCAGCAGGGCTTCGAGCCCGGGGCGCGGATCGCGATCCTGTCGAAGAACTGCGCCTGGTGGCTCATGAGCGACTTCGCGATCTGGATGGCGGGCTTCGTCTCGGTGCCGCTGTATCCGACGCTGGCCGCCGGCACGATCGGCCAGATCCTGCAGCACAGCGAAGCGCGCCTGCTGTTCCTGGGCAAGCTCGACGACTGGGAGGCGATGCGGCCGGGCGTGCCCGCGGGGCTGCCTTGCGTCAGCTACGCACTCTCGCCTGAGGACGTGCAGGCGCGGGTGGACATGCGCTGGGACGAGATCGTCGCGCGCAACGCACCGCTGGCCGGCAACCCGGTACGCGAAGGCAGCGACCTGGCGACGATCATGTACACGTCGGGCACCACCGGCATGCCCAAGGGCGTGATGCACAGCTTCGACAATTTCGCCTGGGCAATCGATGCCGGACTGCGACGCATCACGCTCGACTCCGATGCGCGCATGCTCAGCTACCTGCCGCTCGCGCACGTGGCCGAGCGTGCGCTCGTGGAGCACGGGCTGCTGTCCAGCGGCATGCACCTGTTCTTCGCCGAAAGTCTGCAGACCTTCGCGCGCGACCTGCAGCGCGCACGGCCGATGACGTTCTTCTCGGTGCCGCGCCTGTGGGTCAAGTTCCAGCAGGGCATCCACGCGAAGATGCCCCCGCAGCGCCTCGAGCGCCTGCTGAAGATTCCCGTGGCCGGCCGCTTCCTGCGTCGCAAGATCCTCAAGGCGCTGGGCCTCGACGCCTGCCGCTTCGCGGCCGGCGGCGCCGCGCCGATGCCGCCCGACCTGCTGCGCTGGTATTCGACGCTGGGCCTGGACATCATCGAGGTCTACGGCATGACCGAGAACTGCGGCGTGTCGCACGCGACGCTCGCGGGCATGCGCCGCCCGGGCACCGTCGGCCTGCCCTACGACGGCGTCGAGTCGCGGCTCGACCCGCAGACGGGCGAGATCCAGGTCAAGACGGGCTGCCTGATGCTGGGCTACTACAAGGAACCCGAGTTGAGCGCCGCGGCCTTCACGGCCGACGGCTGGCTGCACACCGGCGACAAGGGCGCGCTGGAGCCGGACGGCTGCCTGCGCATCACCGGCCGCGTGAAGGACCTGTTCAAGACGAGCAAGGGCAAGTACGTGGCGCCCGCGCCGATCGAGGACAAGCTGGTCACCAATCCGGCGGTCGAGGCCTGCTGCGTGGTCGGCGCGAACTACCCGCAGCCGTTCGCCATGCTGATGCTCAACGAGGACGCGACAGCGAAATCACGCGACGCCGCCGGACGCGCCGCGCTGGAAGACTCGATGGCCAATCACCTGATGACGGTCAACCACGGACTCGACCCGCACGAACAACTCGAGGTGCTGATCCTGATGACGGAGCCGTGGACGGTGGAGAACGGGCTGATCACGCCGACGTTCAAGATCAAGCGCAACGTGCTGGAGACGCGCTACGCGGCGAACTTCGACACGTGGACCTCGAGTGATCGCAAGATCGTCTGGGCCGCCTGAAGCCGGTTCTATTGCCGATGAAAAAGCCGCCCCGGGGCGGCTTTTTCGTTGACGCGGGTGACGTTCAGAACGTCGATTCCTCGTACAACGGCAGCGTCAGGAACTCGGCGAATTCCTCGTCGGTGCTCATCTTCTCGAAGATCTGCGCGGCGCGGTCGAACTCGCCGACGGCAGGCGTGGCCTTGATCTTGGCGAGTTCCTCGGCGACCAGCGGGCGCACCATCTCGGCGGTGACCTTGCGGCCGTCGTCGAGCACGCCTTTGGGGCTGCGGATCCATTGCCAGACCTGCGAGCGGCTGATCTCGGCGGTGGCGGCGTCTTCCATCAGGTTGTGGATGGGCACGCAGCCGTTGCCGGCCAGCCAGGCGCCCAGGTAGTGGATGCCGACGTTGATGTTGTAGCGCAGGCCTGCCTCGGTGATCGGGGTTTCGGGCTGGAAGTCCAGCAGCTGGGCGGTGCTGACGTCCACGTCCGGACGCTGCTTCTCCCACTGGTTGGGCTTGTCGCCCAGCACCGCGAGGAACTCCTTCATCGACGCCTCGACCAGGCCCGGGTGGGCCACCCAGCCGCCGTCGTAGCCGTCGGTCGCGTCGCGCCTCTTGTCGTTGATGATGCCTTGCATCGCGATGGCGTTCTTCTCCGGATCGTTCTTGATCGGGATCAGCGCGCTCATGCCGCCGATCGCGGGCGCGCCGCGCTTGTGGCAGGTCTTGAGCAGCAACAGCGCGTAGGCGCGCATGAACGGCGAGGTCATCGTGACCTTGGAGCGCTCGGCCAGGCAGAAGTCGGTGTCGAGCTTGAACTTCTTGATGCAGCTGAAGATGTAGTCCCAGCGGCCGGCGTTCAGGCCCGCGCTGTGCTCGCGCAGCTCGTACAGGATCTCGTCCATCTCGAACGCGGCGAGGATGGTCTCGATCAGCACGGTGGCCTTGATCGTGCCTTGCGGCAGGCCCAGCTTGTCCTGCGCGCGCACGAACAGGTCGTTCCACAGGCGCGCCTCGAGATGGCTTTCCATCTTGGGCAGGTAGAAGAACGGGCCGGCGCCGCGCGCGATCTGCTCCTTCGCGTTGTGGAACAGGAACAGGCCGAAGTCGAAGATGCCGCCGGACACGCGCTGGCCGTCGACCAGCACGTGCTTCTCGTCCAGGTGCCAGCCGCGCGGGCGCACCTGCAGCGTCGCGATCCGGTCGTTGAGCTTGTAGCTCTTGCCGTTCTGCTCCAGCGTCAGCGTGCGGCGGATCGCGGCGGCGAGGTTGACCTGGCCCTGGATCTGGTTCTCCCACTTCGGGGCGTTGCTGTCCTCGAAGTCGGTCATGTAGCTGTCGGCGCCGGAGTTGAACGCGTTGATGACCATCTTGGCCTCGACCGGGCCGGTGATCTCCACGCGGCGGCAGGCGAGCGCGGCGGGCAACGGCGCCACCTTCCAGTCGCCTTCGCGGATGGCGCGCGTCGACTCGAGGAAATCGGGGCGCTCGCCGGCGTCCAGGCGGGCAGTGCGCTCGACTCGGGCGGCCAGCAGTTGCTGGCGGCGGCCCTCGAAGGTGCGATGCAGGTCGGCGACGAAGGCCAGCGCCTCGGGCGTGAGGATGGCTTCGAAGCCCGGCTGGACAGGCGCGTTGATCTGCATGCCCTGGGGCAGTTTGAGGCTCATGGATGAACTCCTGAAGGTTGAATTGGAAGTGGGAGGATCGGAAGGCAAATCGAGCGCGGGGCCATCGTGCGGCCGCTGTCGCCGGCAGGTGGGTGACCCGGGCCGGCGCGCGTTCAGAAGAATTCGAGGACGTCGCGCAGCGAGCGCCCCACGCGCGTGGGGACGATGCCCAGTTGCTCCATCGGCGCGTCCTGGCGATTGACCCACAGCGTGGTGAAGCCATACCAGGCCGCGCCGATCGCGTCCCAGCAGTTGGACGAGACGAACAGGATCTCGGAGGCGGCCAGGCCCAGCGCCACCGGGCCCAGCGCGTAAGCGGCCGGATCCGTCTTGTAGCGGCGCGTGGCGTGCACGCTGAGGATCGGGTCGATGAGGTCGGTCAGGCCGGCGCTGCGCACCGCGACGGCCAGCATCTCGGGGTCGCCGTTGGACAGCACGCCGGCCGGGATGCCGCGGTCGGCCAGCGTCTGCAGCACGGCGCGGTTCTCCGGAAACGCCGACAGGTGCCGGTACTCGTTCATCAGGCTGTCCTCGCCCGCAGTGTCGAGCGACAGGCGCAGCGTAGCCGCAGCCACCTGGAGCGCGTCGCGCGTCAGCTGCCAGAACGGCCGATAGCGGCCGCTCATGGACACCAGGCGCGAGTACTCGATCTGCTTGTCGCGCCACAGGCGCGCGAGGCGCTCACCCTCGCCCGGAAACATCTGCTCGGCACGCAGGCCGACGCTGTAGACGTCCAGCAGCGTGCCGTACACGTCGAACAGCACGGCCTTGGGCACGTCGGGTCGAACAGCGGGGCGGGCGTGGGCGTCCATGGGTGAAATCTATTCCATCACCCGATAGCGATTCCCACCATAATTTGCGATTGATTGATGACTTATTTGCAAAACTGACCGCGCGGCGCAGCCATGGACAAGCTCAAGCAGATGGAATCCTTCGTCGCCGTCGCCCAGCGCGGCAGCCTGACGGCGGCGGCACAGGCCGAAGGCGTGGCGCCGGCCGTGATCAGCCGTCGCCTCGATGGCCTGGAGGCCCGGCTGGGCGTGAAGCTGCTCGCGCGCACGACGCGGCGCGTCTCGCTGACGCACGAGGGCAGCGCCTTCCTGGAGGATTGCCAGCGCCTGCTGCTTGACTTCGCCAGCGCCGAGGCCAGCGTGTCGGCCGGGGGCGTCAAGGCCAGCGGCCATCTGCGCATCACCGCGCCGGCCGGTTTCGGCCGCCGCCATGTGGCGCCGCTGGTGCCGCTGTTCCTCGCCGAGCACCCGGACGTCAGCATCTCGCTGAACCTGTCCGACCGCGTGGTGGATATCGTCAACGAGGGCGTGGACTGCGCCGTGCGCGTGGGCGACCTGCAGGACTCCAGCCTCGTGGGCGTGCGCCTGGCCGACAACCGCCGCCTGTGCGTGGCCTCCGCCGCCTATCTCAAACGCGCCGGCACGCCGGGGACCCCCGCCGACCTGGCCCGCCACGCCTGCCTGACGCTCAGCTCCGAGGCCAGCCAGCCGCGCGGCTGGGCGTTCACGATCGCCGGCGAGCCGACGCACGTGCGCCTCAACGGCCGCCTCGACTGCACCGACGGCCAGGTGCTGCACGAGTGGTGCCTGGCCGGCCTGGGCATCGCCTGGCGCAGCGCGTGGGAGGTGCGTGGCGACCTGCAATCAGGGCGGCTGGTCAGCGTGCTGGACGATTTCGCCGCGCCGCCCAACGGCATCTTCGCGGTGTTTCCGCACGCACGCCATCTCGCGTTGCGCGTGCGCCTGTGGATCGACTTCCTCAAGCACAGCTACGGCGACCCGCGCTACTGGAACCGCTAGGACGCGACGGCCACCGCGCCCCTGGATTCCAGTTGGCGCGGGCACCTGCGCACGCAAAGCCGACTCGGGCGCCGCGGCGTTCCCCCGACCCGAGCTCTGCATCGGAAACGCAAAACGCGCACGCATGACGGCTGTCCGCCCGCGCTTCAAGAAGCCGCGGCAGGCTTGGCCTTGCCCGACAGGCACTGCTTCATGAACGCGCGGCGATCGGCGCCGTGCACGTCCTTGGTCTTGGCGTCGGCGTTGCAGGTCTTCATCTTCGAGCGCTGCGGGGTGCCGGGCTGCGTCGTGGCGACGGCGGTCGACGCGGCTGCAGGGTCGGACGCGGCCGGTGCCGCCGGATGCGGGGCGCGCGCGAAGGTGGCGCCCGCGGCCAGCGCGAACGACAGGGCGATGATCAGTTGCTTCATGGAGTTCCTCGAATGACGGTGAGTTGACGTTGAACGCGCTGCCGGGCCGGCGGCCTCGGCGGTGTGCGTGACGTCATGCTCGGGCCACTCGGCAGGAACTCCCGGCGCGAATCGCCCGCATAAGCGAGTACCCGCGCCAATCGACGTGGAAACCGCGCCCGCGGCGCGCCACGACGCCGCGATGCCGTCCAGAAACGACAAACCCGGCACGTGGCCGGGTCTGCTGGGAACGCGCGCCCCGCGAAGCGGGGGGCGCCAAAGCCACTCGCGCTTCAGGCCGCGAGGCAGGCCTTCTGGGCATTCTTGTAGTCGTCGCCCTTCTTGCCCTTGTTCTGCTTGGAGCAGGCGGCCATCTTCTGCTGCTGGGTCAGCGGGGCCGACGGCGCGGCAGCGGCAGCCGGCGCGCCCGACAGGCAGGCCTTCTGCGCGCTCTTGTAGTCGTCGCCCTTCTTGCCCTTGTTGGCGGCGGAGCAGTCGGCCATCTTCTGTTGCGAGGCCGTCATCGGCTTGCTGGCAGCCGCGTCGGCCGCGAAGACACCGGTGGCGGCGATGGTCAGGGCGAGGGCGGTGATCAGATGCTTCATGAGGTGTCCTTGTCGTGACGAATCAGTCGTCGGCTTCGGGCTGAGTGCCGGATGGCCGCATCCGGGACCTCCCCTGAAGCGGCACGCCACGATTGAAACAAAGGCCGCGAACGACCACAAGCAGAAGTTGCCCCGTCAACCACAAGCGTCACGCCGCGTTGGTCCCGCTGTGGCTGCGATCCGACGATGCCGTGACCATTGCTCAGCGCGTGACAGGCCTCACAGCACCCGGCGCGGATGCGCCAGCGTCTCGTGCGCGGCATGCAGGCGGCGCACCAGCACCTGGATGAACGCCTTGTCGAAGCGCATGCGCGATTCGGCGCTGAGCTGGGTCAGCGTCTCGGGCGTGAACGAGATCGTGGTGCAGGGCTCGGACACGATGATGTCCGCGCTGTGGCGGCGCAGATCCGGGCTCGGCGCGAGGTAGGCCATCTCGCCCACCGACGTGCCGGCGCCCAGCCGCGCCACGCGCTGGCCGTCGCGAAACACCTCGACCTCGCCCTGCGCGATGATGTGGAAGGTGTTGCCCTCCTGGCCGCGGCGATAGACGCGGTGGCCGTAGTGCAGCCGCTGCCAGCGCGCGCGGTGCACCACTTCCCACAGCTCGACGTCGTCGAAATCCGAGAAGAAGTCCAGCGAGCGCAGCAGGTTGAAGCGCTCCGAATCGAGCACCTTCTGCAGGCGCCCGCGCGGCACCTGGTGGTTGACGATCAGCCCCGACAGCGATTGCGCGAACGTCTCCCAATCCTGCGGTCGCGCATCCTGCCCCTTGGCGAGCGCGCCCAGGATCACGGCCTCCAGCGCGGGCGTGACGCCCTCGCGCAGGCTGGTGAGCGGGGGCGGGTCGTTGTGGAAGATCTGGTTCATCAGCGCGACCTGGGTCTGCGCGTCGAACGGCGGCCGGCCGGAGATGAGGTGGTACAGCACGGCGGCCAGCGCGTAGATGTCGGTGCGGCAGTCGAGCGTGTTGCCCTCGATCTGCTCGGGCGACATGTAGGCCAGCGAGCCCACGCGGTGGATCTGCGTGCGGTCGGAGTTGGTGTTGAGCACGCTGCCGAAATCGCTCAGCTTGACGTCCACCACCTCGCCGTCCTGCACCACGGCCAGGATGTTGGCCGGCTTGACGTCGCGGTGGATCAGGCCCTGGCGGAACACGTAGCCGAGCGCCATCGCGCACTTGAAGCCGATCTCGACGACCTGTTCCAGCGGCAGCAGCCGGTCGGGGCGGCAGAATTCGCGCAGCGTGACGCCGGGCACGCACTCCATCACCAGGTAGGGCACCTGGGCGTCGCTGAAGGCTTCGTAGAGCTGGACGACGTTGGGATGATTCAGTCGCCCGACCAGCGCGGCCTCGGCGGCGAAGAAGCGCGACCAGAAATGGGCGTCGATGGCGGCGGTTTCCGACGACAGCCGCAGCCGCTTGATGGCGACGTCGCGCTTGTTGAGCTCGTCGTGGGCGCGAAACACCTCGCTGGTGGCCCCGTCGCCGAGCCGGCCGAGGATCGCGTACTTGCCGATCATCGACGGCAGGTCGCCGGGCGCGGGCTCGCGTTCGGTCTGGTCTGCGTTGAAGACGGTATCGCTCATCAGGAGGGTTTTGTAGTCAGGGACACGGGCAGCCGACAGGCACCATGCGTCAGTATTGATGTTGATGCCAGCGTGCCACGCCCGATCGGGCGAGAAATGGCCTGTTTGTCGGGCTGTTCGGTCGCAGAGGCGGTGTTCGCAGCCTCCTGGCCCGACTGTCGGCCCGTTCGATCGCTTGGCGAACCGTAGAATCCCTGCATGATCCAAGCCAAATCCGAGCTGGCGCAGGCATTGGCGGCCGCGGTCGCCCACGTCGCGCCGGATGCCGCGTTCACGCCCGCGTTCGAATCCCCCAAGCAGGCCGCCCACGGCGACCTGGCCATCACCGCGGCCATGCCGCTCGCCAAGCAACTGCGCCAACCGCCGCGCGCCGTCGCCGAACAGCTGGTCGCCGCGCTCAACGCGCAGCCGGCCGTGCAACGCTGGGTGGCGTCGCTCGAGATCGCCGGCCCGGGTTTCATCAACCTGCGCCTGGCGCCAGCCGCCAAGCAGGCCGTCGTCGCCGAGGTGCTCGCCGGCGCCGACCGCTTCGGCATCCAGCCCGCCAACGGCGACAAGGTGATCGTCGAGTTCGTCTCGGCCAATCCCACCGGGCCGCTGCACGTGGGCCACGCCAGCCAGGCCGCGCTGGGCAGCACCGTGTGCAACCTGCTGGCCAGCCAGGGCTGGGCGGTGCAGCGCGAGTTCTACTACAACGACGCGGGCGTCCAGATCGGCACGCTGGCGCACAGCACGCAACTGCGCATCCGAGGCTTCAAGCCGGGCGACGACTGCTGGCCGACCGATCCGGACAATCCGGAAAGCAAGAAGTTCTACAACGGCGAGTACATCGCCGACATCGCCGCCGACTTCCTCGCCAAGAAGACGGTCAAGGCCGACGACCGCGAGTTCACGGCATCGGGCGATCCGAGCGATCTCGACGGCATCCGCCAGTTCGCCGTCGCCTACCTGCGCCACGAGCAGGATCTCGACCTGCAGGCCTTCGGCGTGCATTTCGACAACTACTTCCTCGAGACCAGCCTCTACACGAGCAACAGCGTCGAGACCACCGTCGGCAAGCTGATCCACTCGGGCAAGACCTACGAACTCGACAACGCCCTGTGGCTGCGCACCACCGACTACGGCGACGACAAGGACCGCGTCATGCGCAAGTCCGACGGCACGTACACCTACTTCGTGCCCGACGTCGCCTACCACCTGGACAAGTGGGAGCGCGGCTTCAAGAAGGCCATCAACGTGCAGGGCAGCGACCACCACGGCACCATCGCCCGCGTACGCGCCGGCCTGCAGGCGGCCGCCGAGGGCGTGCCGCAGGGCTGGCCCGACTACCTGCTGCACAAGATGATCACCGTGATGCGCGGCGGCGAGGAGGTCAAGATCTCCAAGCGCGCCGGCAGCTACGTGACGTTGCGCGACCTGATCGACTGGACCAGCCGCGACGCGGTGCGCTTCTTCCTGGTCAGCCGCAAGGCCGACACCGAGTTCGTGTTCGACATCGACCTCGCGCTGAAGCAGAACGACGAGAACCCTGTCTTCTACGTGCAGTACGCCCACGCGCGCATCTGCTCGGTGCTCCGCCAGTTCACCGACAAGGGCGGCGACCTGGCTCGCGTGGCCGGGGCCGACCTCGCGCTGCTGACCGCCCCGTCCGAAGCCGCGCTGATGCTGAAGCTCGCCGAGTTCCCCGAGACGCTGGCCGGCGCCGCACGCGACCTGGCGCCGCACGACATCGCCTACTACGCCCGCAGCGTGGCGGCGAGCTTCCACTCGTACTACGCCGCGGAACGCTTCCTCGTCGACGATCCTGCGCTCGCGCTGGCCCGCCTCGCGCTGCTGACGGCCTCGGCCCAGGTGCTGCGCAACGCGCTGGCCGTGCTGGGCGTCAGCGCGCCCGTCGCCATGAACCGCGACGAACCCGTCGCGCAAGACCCGACCCCTGCTGCCTCCTGAACCCGGAACCCCGTCGTGAAACCTTCCTTGAAGAACCAACGGGGCGGCTTCGCCCTGGGCCTGATCGTCGGGCTGCTGCTGGGCCTGGCCGTGGCGCTGGCCGTAGCGCTGTACGTCACCAAGACGCCGGTGCCCCTGATGAACAAGGGCCAGCAACACACGCCCGAGCAGGACGCCGCCGAGGTCGAGCGCAACAAGACCTGGGACCCGAACGCGGCCCTTGCCGGCAAGCAGCCGGTTCGCTCGGCACCGCCGGTGGCCTCCGCGGCCTCCGATACCGCGATCGTGCCGCGCGTGGCGGCCCCGGCGCTGCCCACGCCGGCCGACAACGGCAAGGTCACGCCGCAGTCGGCACTCGGCACCAGCACCCCTGGCGCGGCCGTCAACTCGCAGCCTGCGCATGTGGAGCCGGCCAAGAGCAGCCGCGACGTCGCCGCCATCCTGAATGGCCAGACGAACGCCGGCGACGGCGGCGACGCAAGCAAGGCTGCCGCGTCCGGCGCCGACCCGTTCATCTATTTCGTGCAAGTAGGCGCCTACTCCAAGACCGAGGACGCCGAGCAGCAACGCGCCAGGCTGGCGCTGGCCGGCCTGCGTGCGCAGGTGTCCGACCGCGAACAGAACGGCCGCACTGTGCACCGAGTCCGACTGGGGCCGTTTGACAAGAAGGACGATGCCGAAGCGCAGACCGAACGCGCCAAGGCGATCGACCCCGACGCGTCACTGGTGCGCGTCGACCGTTCGAAACAATGAACTTTGTGGTCGGGCAACGCCTCTACAGGCATCCCGACCTCCTCCCCTTGAAAGGATCTTCATGAACCGGCGCGAGTTTTCCCTGCAACTGGCTGGCGTGGCCGGCGTGGCGGCGTTGTCCAGCCTCGGCCTGCCCGGCCTCGCGTTCGCGCAGGGCGTCCCGGCGGAAGGGAAGGACTACCTGAAGCTGAAGACCCCGATCAACCTGCCGAAGACGGGCAAGGTCGAGGTGATCGAGTTCTTCTGGTACGGCTGCCCGCACTGCTTCGCGTTCGAGCCGACGATCGAGCCCTGGGTTGCCAAGCTGCCGGCCGACGTGCACTTCCGCCGCGTGCCGGTGCAGTTCGACGCGCTCAAGGAAATCCATCAGCAGATCTTCTACACGTGGGAGGCGCTGGGCCTGGTCGAGGCGATGCACACGAAGACCTTCAACCGCTTCCACGTGCAGCACAAGCCGATCAACCGCGAGGAAGACATGCTCGCCTTCGCGCAGGAAAACGGGCTGGACGTCGCCAAGGTCAAGCAGGCCTGGGAAAGCTTCAGCGTGCGCACGAAGATGGCCCAGGCCAAGCAGCTGTCCGACGACTACGGCGTCGACGGCGTGCCGATGATCGGCGTCCACGGCCGCTACACGACGTCGCCGTCGATGGGCGGCATGAAGGAATGCCTGGCCACCACCGACTACCTCGTCAATACGCTGCGCAAGAGCGCGTGAGCCGCCCCATGGACCGCCGCACCTTCTCGTTGAACGCGGCGAGCCTCGCCGGCACGCTGGCGCTGGCGGGCGCCGCCGCGCCGCTGCGCGCGCACGCCCAGGGCGGCGTTCCCGTCGAAGGCGTCGACTACCAGATGCTCGCCCGGCCGATCGCGCTGACGCGTACCGGCAAGATCGAGGTGGCCGAGTTCTTCTGGTACGGCTGCCCGCACTGTTACGCGTTCGAGCCGACGATCGAAGCCTGGATCGCCAAGCTGCCGGCCGACGTGAATTTCCGCCGCGTGCCGGTGGGCTTCGACGCGCTCAAGGAGGTCCACCAGCACGTCTACTACACGTGGGAAGCGCTGGGGCTGGTCGAGGCGATGCACATGAAGACCTTCGAGCACTTCCATGTGCAGCACCGCCCGATCAACAGCCTGGGCGACATGGTCCAGTTCGCGAAGGAAAGCGGCCTGGACGTCGCCAAGGTCCAACAGGCCTGGGACAGCTTCGGCGTGCAGACCAGGATCCGCCAGGCCAAGCAGCTCGAGGACGACTACGACATCGAGCGCATGCCCGAGATGGGCATCCAGGGCCGCTTCACGGCCACGGCGCAGCCGAGCGCCGGCCCGGCCAGCGTGCTGGTGACCACCGACTGGCTGCTGGACCGCATCCGCAAGGGCGCCTGATTCGCCTCCGGCGAAAGCTGCTCGCGCACCGACGAAGCCCGCGTGTCCAAGCGTTGGCCGCGGCCGACAGCCGGATCAACCCGGTGCGTAAAGGGGCGGTGCCATGCGCATCGACGGTGCGTGCGGGCTAGAATGGTCTGCAATTTCCGTGCCGATCACGATGCGACCGCTTACAAACTCCTCCACACCTGAAGTCACCTGCGCCGCTGCGCCCCGGCGCCCGGGCGTGGACGAATGTTCCGCACCCGGACCGCGGCGCTCCACGGCCTTCGTCGTGGCCGCCATCGCCGCCCTGGCCGCGCTGATTCCCCCGGCACACGCCGAGCGCGCCGACCGCACCAAGCCGATGAGCGTGGTCAGCGAAGGCAGCAATCCCGACGTCGTCGACCTGAAGAAGCACAGCGCCGTCTTCACCGGCAATGTCGTCATCACGCAGGGCACGCTGGAGATCCATGCCGACCGCGTCGAAGTGAGCGAGGACGCGGACGGCCAGCGCCTGGGCTATGCCTTCGGCTCGGCCAGCCACCCGGCCACGTTCCGCCAGAAGCGCGACGGCGACGACGAGTTCAGCGAGGGCGAGGCCACGAAGATCGAATACGACAGCGCCGCCAACCGCGTGCGCTTCGTCGGCGCGGCCCATCTGCGCATGCTCAAGGGCACCGTCGTCACCGACCAGGCCAACGCGGCGCTGATCACCTACGACACCGCCACAGACACGATCAAGCTCGGCTCCGGCGAGGCGGGCACTGCGGCGTCGACCTCTGGCGGCCGCACCACGGTCATCTTCACACCCAAGGCGGCCAGTTCGTCGCCGGGGCCCGAGCCGCTGAAACTGTCGACGCCGGCATCGGGGCCCGCAAAATGACCGATCGAATCGAAGCCACGGCGCAGGTCAAGCCTGGCACCGCGGTGTCGCCGTCGGCCACGCCCGTCGCGCCGCCGCCGGTGAGCTCCGCGGCGAACCCCGGCGCAGGCGTCGCCAACGCGTCGCAAAGCCGGCTCGAAGCCACCGGCCTGCGCAAGTCGTACGGTGCGCGCACGGTCGTCACCGAAGTGCATCTGGCGGTCAACGCCGGCGAGGTCGTCGGCCTGCTGGGCCCCAACGGCGCCGGCAAGACCACCACGTTCTACATGGTCGTGGGCCTGGTGCGCGCCGATGCCGGCGACATCCGCATCGATGGCCAGCCGATCTCCGGCAAGCCGATCCACCAGCGTTCGCGCCTGGGCCTGAGCTACCTGCCGCAGGAAGCCTCGATCTTTCGCAAGCTGACGGTCGACGAGAACATCCGCGCCGTGCTGGAGCTGCAGTACGACGAGAACGGCAAGGCGCTGAAGACCACCGAGATCGACAAGCGGCTCGACGGCCTGCTGGCCGATCTCAGCCTCACGCACCTGCGCGAATCGCCGGCCCCCGCGTTGTCGGGCGGCGAGCGCCGCCGCGTCGAGATCGCCCGCGCGCTCGCCACGCAGCCGCGCTTCATCCTGCTCGACGAACCGTTCGCCGGCGTCGACCCGATCGCGGTCATCGAGATCCAGCGCATCATCGGCTTCCTGAAGGCGCGCGGCATCGGCGTGCTGATCACCGACCACAACGTGCGCGAGACGCTGGGCATCTGCGACCGCGCCTACATCATCAGCGAAGGCCGGGTGCTGGCCGAAGGCACCCCTGCGGAGATCGTCGAAAACGCCGACGTCCGGCGCGTGTACCTCGGCGAACACTTCCGCATGTGACCAGAGGCTCCTGGACATGAAAGCCTCGCTGCAGGTCCGCCTGTCGCAACACCTCGCGCTCACGCCGCAGTTGCAGCAGTCCATCCGGCTGCTGCAGCTCTCGACCCTGGAATTGCACCAGGAGATCGAGCAGATGATGGAGCAGAACCCGTTCCTCGAACCCGAGGAAGAAGCGGCCCTGCCCGAAGTGGCGCAGTTCGAGAGCCTGAACGCGAGCACGTCCGCCAGCGCGTCCGACAGCGCCAAGAGCGCGACCGATACCGACGCCGACGGCCGATCCACCAACGACAACGTCGACGAGCCCGCGGGTGTCGACGCCGCCGAGTTCGGCACGACCGAGCGCGACGACTGGGAGAACGGCACCGAGCGCGACGACTTCGACGGCATCCGCGAACTCCCGAGCTCGTCGGGCAGCGGCCAGTCGGGCGACAACGACGACGACTTCGAGCGCCAGAATCGCGGCGACGTCCGCACCAGCCTCGAAGACCACCTGCGCGCGCAGCTGAGCAGCCTGCGGCTGTCCGACGAGGACGCGGCCGCGGTGCACGTGTTGATCGAGTCGCTCAACGAGGACGGCTACCTGGCCGACTCGCTGGCCGAGATCGCCGAGCGCCTGGCCGAAACGCTGGGCGTGGCCGACGACGAGGACCGCGAGGATCTGCTGGGACGCCTGCAATGCGGCCTGAACTTCCTGCAAAGCATGGAGCCCACCGGCGTCGGCGCGCGCTCGCTGGGCGAATGCCTGTGCCTGCAGCTGCGCCAGAAGCCTCCGCCGAAGTCGACCGCGGTCACGCTGCTGGCCGCGCTGAAGATCTGCACCGAACACCTGGCGCTGCTGGCGCGGCGCGACTTCAAGAAGATCGCCCAGCTGATCGAGATGGACGAGGCCACCGTGCGCAGCGCGCAAGGCCTAATCGTGGCGCTGGAGCCCAAGCCGGGGCGTCCGTTCGCGCGCGCCGAAGAGCAGATCATCATTCCCGACGTGATCGTGATGAAGGTCGCCCGCCAATGGCGCGCCGTGCTCAATCCGGACGTGATGCCCAAGCTGCGCGTCAACGATCTGTACGCACAGGCGATCAAGTCGCAGCGCGCCAGCGGCAGCGCGCTCAGCGCACGCCTGCAGGAGGCGCGCTGGTTCATCCGCAACATCCAGCAGCGCTTCGACACCATCCTGCGCGTGTCGCAGGCCATCATCGAGCGGCAGAAGAACTTCTTCAGCCACGGCGCCATCGCGATGAAGCCGCTGGTGCTGCGCGAGATCGCCGACGAGCTGGGACTGCACGAGTCCACCATCTCGCGCGTGACCACCGCCAAGTACATGGCCACGCCGTTCGGCACCTACGAGCTGAAGTACTTCTTCGGCTCGTCGCTGAACACGGACGCCGGCGGCAACGCGTCATCGACGGCCGTGCGCGCGCTGATCAAGCAGCTCGTGGCCGCGGAAAGCCCGGCCAAGCCCTTGTCCGACAGCCAGCTCGCCGAGCTGCTCGAAGGCCAGGGCATCCAGGTGGCGCGCCGCACCGTGGCCAAGTATCGCGAAGCGCTGAAGATCGCGCCGGCCAACCTGCGCCGAACCGTCTAGTCCCCTCCAACGCGCCGGCAAGAGCCGGCGTCCTGCAACGTGCCAAAGGGTGCACCCGCCATGAACACCAAGCCCGACTTCCTCTTCGTCACCTGCGCCAACGGCAGCGAGGATTTGCTCGCCGAAGAATGCATTCGCATCGTTGGCGCCAACCAGGGCGTCGTGGCCGGCCGCGGCGGCGTCATGGTCGACGAGAGCGTCGAGAACGCGATGCGCCTGAACCTGCACAGCCGCATCGCGCAGCGCGTGCTGTGGCCGATGGTGGACGGCGACTACCGCGACGAGCACGACCTGTACGACCTCGGACGCCGCATCAACTGGTCGGAGTGGATCACGCCGGACGAAACCATCCGCGTGGACGTCACGGCGCAGCGCTCGCCGCTGCAGAGCCTGAACTTCGCCGCGCTGCGCATCAAGGACGCCGTCTGCGATGTCATGCGCGACATGGCCGGCGCGCGACCCAGCGTCGACACGCGATTCCCCGACCTCGCGATCAGCCTGCACGTCGACCCGACGCACGCCTGGATCGCAATCGACCTCAGCGGCGAGGCCTTGTTCAAGCGCGGCTGGCGCGAGCTGCAGGGCGAGGCGCCGCTGAAGGAGACGCTGGCGTCGACGTTGATCTACGCGGCGGGCTGGCAAGGTCGCGAGTCGGATGGCGGCCTGCTGGACCCGTGCTGCGGCGCCGGCACCATCGCGATCGAGGCTGCGCAGATCGCCTGCAACATCGCGCCGGGCATGACGCGCCGCTTCGCGTTCGAGCGCCTGCAGCCGTTCCGCGAGTACGCGACCCGCTGGGGCGAGATGCAGGTCGAAGCGCGCGACGCCATCGTCAAGCCGGCGGTGCCGATCTGGGCCGGCGACGTGTCGTTTCGCATGACCGACTTCGCCACCCGCAACGCGGAACGCGCGGGCGTCGCGCACGCGATCGACTTCAAGACCGCCGACGCGCTGCAACGCCTGGCCCCGGCCGACCGCGGCACCATCGTGATGAACCC